>MDTG01029577.1_pt1 | contig 60427 bp, 62 predicted proteins | sample 811421 | NCBI WGS metagenome assembly MDTG01 (sample SAMN05326645, study PRJNA326480) | marine metagenome | isolation source: seawater | place: Pacific Ocean: South East | collected 2011
AATCAAAAAAAATTAGTTTTATTTATATTACTTGCCACAAATGCAGTATGTTGGATCAAAAACGAGGCATTAATATTTGCTGGAATTTTTATTTTTAGCTTATTGTTTGTTTCAGAATTAAATATAAAAGTTAAGAAATATCTTATTTTTGGTACTTTGATAATTTTATTAGTAAGATCTGGTTATTTATTAATTAATGATATAAGTTTTGAAAGTTCAGAATTTGGAAAAACGTTTGATTCAAATAGATTTGATTTGATAAATTTTTTTGATGATCTAAAAATAACACTATTTTATTACATTGTTTATTTCATTCAAATGCCAATAATGATTATAGGTTTATTAGTTTTCTTGTATATTTTGTTTTATGAAAAAAAAAGCTATTCATTTAAAAAATTTATGATTATATTTTTAATAATAAATTTTTCTTTTACAATATTTGCTTTTTTATTTAACTTTGAGGATGTTGAATGGCAGATAAGAACAGGCATGAAAAGGTTTATGTTTGAATCAGCAGCATTTTATATGCTTCCTTTATTACATATATTAAATAGTAGGTTTAAAATTAATGATAAAAGAAATAAAATTTAAAAAAACAATTTTTGGTTATTTAATCAAATATAAAAAAGAGAAAGGTGTAAATTTTTTAACACCACCAAAACTAAGCCATCAAATAGCAAGTATAAGGCATCCAAAAAATCATAAAATTAAGCCCCATATGCATTTTAAAAATGTTAGAAAAATATCTTACACATCTGAAGTTTTAATTATTAAAAAAGGAAAGATAAGAATAGACTTATATTCTAACAAACAAAAATATCTTTTTAGTAAAATTTTAGTAAAGGATGATATTTTAATTCTTAATAAAGGTGCTCATGGATTTAAAGTTTTAGAACCTACTCATATGTTGGAAATAAAACAAGGTCCATATAATAAAAAAAAAGATAAACTAGTATTTAAATCCAACCTAATAAAAAAATTAAATATTAAATGATACCGGTTAATAAATTTAAATTAACCTCAGAAGATAAAAAAATATTAATAAAAGCTGTAAAAAATAATTGGATTTCTTCTGCTGGGCCACAGGTTAATTTGTTTGAAAAAAAATTTAGCAAATTAATTGGAAAAAGATATTGTTCAGCAGTTTCTAGTGGAACTGCTGCTTTAGAAATAGCATTAAAGATTATAAATATTAAAAAAGGTGATGAAGTTATAATTCCAAATTTTACGATTATATCATCTGCTATGGCAGTAATAAAGCAAGGTGGTACACCTGTTCCGATAGATTGCGATTTACAAACATGGAATATGAAGCTCGAATTAATAACTAAAAATATTACAAAAAAAACTAAAGCTGTTATTGCAACTCATATCTATGGTTACCCTATTGAAATAGATAAAATTAAAAAAATATGTAAAAAAAAAAAAATTATTTTAATTGAAGATGCAGCTGAAATGCTTGGACATAAATATAAAAATAAATACTGTGGATGGTATGGAGATATAAGCGTTTTTAGTTTGTATGCAAATAAACATATAACAACTGGTGAAGGAGGAATGATTTTAACTAGTGTAAATAAATATAAAGAAAAAATATTTGATTATAAAAATTTATGTTTTGGAAAAAAAAATAGATTTAATCACTACGATATTGGTTGGAATTATAGATATACCAATATTCAAGCTGCACTTGGTATAAATCAATTAAAAAGAATAAACAAAATAATTAAAAAGAAAAAACGCATAGGAAAATTATATTTTAATAATTTAAAAAATATTCCTAATTTATTTATTCAAAAACCAAAACTTAATAAAAATTTTGAAAATGTATACTGGGTTGTAGGAGTATTGATAAAAAATAACAAAATAACAGCAGAAAAATTTAGAAAAAAATTAGAAAAATACAAAATTGAAACTAGAGCTTTTTTCTGGCCAATGCATAAACAAACTGCTCTAAAGAAACTAAATTATAGATTTAGAGGCTCTTACAAAAATTCAGATTATTTAAGTAAATTTGGACTTTATTTGCCATCAGGACTGGAAACTTCCGAAAATGAAATTAATTATGTTTGTAAGTGTATTAAAAAAATCACAAGTGAATTGAATTTTTAATGAACAAAATAATTAATTATCATTTTATTGAAAATAAATTTTATTTGTATTTAATAGGATTACTTCCTTTGAGCTTGTTAATTGGAACACTATTAGCAGAAATAATAGTATTTATAATAATATTTTTTTTTTTATATGAAATAATTTTAGAAAAAAACTTTAATTTTTTAAAAAATACTCTTTTTATCTCTTTTTTGATTATTTATACTTATTTAATAATTAATCTTTTTAATTCTTCAAATTTTGATTTAAGTTTCAACAGATCAATTTTTTTTTTAAGATTTCCTTTATTAGTAATGGCAATTGCATATTTTGCAAAAAAAAATAAATTTGAGATTAATTTAATTTATAAAATTTGGACTATAACTATTTGTATAGTAATTTTTGATTTATATTTTCAATATATATTTGGTTTTAACATGTTTGGTTTTAGAAGTCCTTGGCCTGAAAGATTATCAGGATTTCTTGGAGATGAGCTAAAAATTGCTAATTTATTAATTGGTTTTACAACTCATGTGATTATTTTTAATTTTTTAAAAAATAAAAACATTAAAATTTTTTATTTATTTTTATTTTCTTATTTAATTATTTTATTTTTAGTTAATGAAAGATCTAATGCTTTAAAAGGATTATTTATAATATTTTTTTTATATTTGTTGATTAACGAAATAAACATTAAACAAAAAATCATATTTCTTATAGCTATTGTTGGATTGGTATTTTCTTTAATAAATTTTAGCAACAGTTTAAATCAAAGATTTTTTATTGAAATTAAAAAAATGAAAATACAAGAAAATAATTTAATGGAATATATAATATATTCAAATTATGGACCACATTACCTTGCAGGTGTAGAAATATTTAAAAAAAAACCATATTTAGGTTCAGGCATCAAAACATTTAGAAAAATTTGTGAAGATGTAGATTTAAATAAGTATTATAAAAATAAAAATTATAAATATCTTGCTAATAAAAAATGTAGTACTCATCCTCATCAGTTGCATATAGAGATATTATCCGAGTTAGGAATCATTGGATATTCTCTTTTTATTTTATTATTTTTTTATTTAATTTTTAAATCTCTTAAAATTTATTTTAAACATAAAAACTCATTAATTTTAAGTCCACTATTCTTTATTATCGCACAATTTATTCCTCTTTTACCCTCAGGTAGTTTTTTTACAAATTTTGGTGCAACTATTTTTTGGATTAATGTAGGGTTAATATATTCTGAAATTTTAAAATATGAATGATTTAACTTTATTAATTCCTGCCAAAAATGAGTCAGAATCACTACCATTGGTACTTAAAGAAATAGAAAATTACCCAATAAAAAAACTTATTGTGATGGAGAAAGAAGATGCATCTACATTAAGTTCTATTAAAAATTTTGATTGTGAAATACATACTCAAATTAATAAGGGATATGGATCGGCAATTATTGAAGGTATAGAAAAAATAAATACAAAATATTTATGTATTTTTAACGCAGATGGGTCTTTTGATCCTAAAGAATTAGAGGAAATGTATAATAAAGCTCAATCAAATAATTTTGTTTTTGGATCAAGATATGAAAAAGATGCAGGAAGTGACGATGATACTCTATTAACATTAATTGGAAATAAAATTTTTTCTGCAGCTGGAAAAATTTTTTTTAAATTAAGATTGAATGATATATTATATACTTATGTACTTGGAAGAACCGACTTATTTAAAAAATTACTACTTTTAGAAACTGATTTTAGGATATGTATTGAAATTCCAATAAATATTATAAATAAAAAATTTTCTTATACACATAATTCAAGTCATGAAAGGTCTAGATTAAAAGGCGTAAAAAAAGTGAGTGAATTTAAAGATGGATTTAAAATACTAATATATTTAATAAAAAGAATTATAAAAAAATAATTAATGGGTAGTGCAAATAGAATTTATCTTTTGGATATTTTAAGAGGATTTGCTGCTTTTAGCATTGTTATATTTCACTACAGAATTTTTTATGGATCACCTATTTCATCAAACAAAATAATTCATAACGAACAACCTTTTTTTTCAGTTCTATCTTATGCATATGAATATGGATGGATGGCAGTACAATTTTTTTTTATTTTATCAGGATACATTTTTTATTTATTTTATTATCAAAAAATAAATTCTAAGAATATTAATTTTAATCAATTTTTTATTCTTAGGTTTTCACGATTATATCCTTTGCATTTATTATGCCTGTTAACGATTTCTTTGTTAATTTATTCAAATTTTGAAAACTATAGCGTTCAAAATTTTAATTTTTATCATTTTTTTTTAAATATTTTTCTTGTTCAAAATTGGGGCATTGAGTCGGGCCCTTCTTTTAATGAACCCGCTTGGTCTATTTCGGTTGAAATGATGATGTATATAATTTTTTACTTTGTTTCTACTAGAAAAAATATTTATTTAAATACATTTTTTTTGGTCATTTTCAGTTTACTTCTATTTAGTCATTTTAAACTTATAGCTTATGCATTATTTTGTTTTAATTTAGGTGGGCTAACATTTCTTTTTCATGAAAAAATAAAAAATAAAATTTTATTTAATAAAAATAAAAAATTTTACTTTATTTTGTTAATTTTAAGCGTGTTAATTTTTTTATCACTTATTCTTAAAACTGTGATACTAAATTCTATTCAAATAAAAATTATATTTTTAATTTTTATATTTCCTTTGATTTTAGTTCTTTCAGACCTAATCCAAAATTATTTTATTATAAAAAAAATTTCTTTTTTAGGAATAATAGGAAATTTTAGCTATTCTATCTATATGATACATTATGTTTTTCAAATTTTTATCATAAAAATTTCTATTTTTTATAATTATGAAATTGATTTTAATTCAAAGTATTTTTTTATTTTGTATTTAGTTTCACTAATTATTTTATCAATTTTAAGTTATTATTTATTTGAAAGACCAGTACAAAAAATTATTAGAAAAAAATTCATTTAACTTTTAAATAATTTTTAAGCTTAAAGTATGATGTTATATAAATTAATATTGCAAAAAACATAATCAATATTTGGATTTTTGTACTATAGTAAAAGTAAGTACTGACAAAAATTATTATAGAATTTATTAAAACAACAACGGTGCCCGAAATATTATTTGCAAATTTATTTTGTTTTTTTTTAAATAATAAAAATATTAGATGGTGTAAATGATGATTATCCGGATTAGAAACTTTTTGTTTTGATATCAATTTTCTTATTATTGAAAATAAATTTTCTAAACAAGGATACCACAATAGACTAATTGCATAATATGGAGATACAATTTTATTTAGATTGATAAAATCAATTATAAAAAAACCAGTAATAAATGATAGCAAATATGCTCCACCATCTCCAAGTTGAGTCTTGTTAAAAAAATTAACAATTAATAATGCTAATAATATTTTAATAAAATTATTTATAAAATTTAAATCGGAATTTGCCTCAAATTGATGATAAAGATAAAATATTGAAATAAATATTAATAGATAATATCCAATAACAGAAATATTTAAGCCATCTATAAAATTTGATCCATTTACTAAAACTAATAAACAAAATGTTGTAAATACTATTGGTAAAATTTGATTATTTGAAAAATATTCATTAATTAAATCTATTCTAGTATCTTGAACTAAAATCCCAAAAAAAGAAATATATATTATGCACAAAAATATCTGCAGTAATATTCTAAGGATGGGAGAAAAATTTCTAAAAATGTCTGAGAAGAAACCTACTAAAAAAATTCCTATTAATATAAATATTCTAACAATATCTAAATTATCTATGTTAAAAATTAAAAAAGTAATTAATAAAAACAAACCCCCAGTCGTGGGTAATTTATTTGAAGTACTTATATATTTTTTGTGTTTTGAGAAATTTAAATTATCAAGAAGTATATTTTTGTTTTGGCAAATTTTTCCAATTAAAAAAAAAATTATAGATAAAAAAATAATTTCTAACATAAATTACGTTTTAATATTTTTTTTTAAAAAATTCATTGATAAAACTAGCACTTTAATAATCGAATTTATAAAACCATAATTTTCCTGGTGATAATATATAGTAAAAGCATCTTTAAGTTTTTGAACATTGTTAGATGAAAGTGATTTTTCAGTTTTTCTCCATTGTACTAAATTGCTATTAATACCATAAATAGAGTATTTTTTTGATAATTTTAACCACAATGAATAGTCCTCTTTCGTAATTAAATTAGGAAATTTATGTTTTTTTAAAATTTCTTTTTTTACCATTACAGAAGATAGACCAACATCACAGGAAGAGATAAGATCATTATAGTTTTGAGTCTTTTTGGCCGGTCTAGTGCCAATTATTTTATCTTTTGAATTTATAATATTATAAGATGTATGAGATATTTTAATATTTTTTTTTTTCATAAAATTATATTGTCTATTTAATTTTTCTTTTTTCCAAAGATCATCTGCATCAATAAATGCTAAGTATTTTCCTTTAGCAATTTTAATTCCCTTATTTCTTGATAGTCCTGCTCCCAAGTTCTTATGATTAATAATTAATTTAATATTTTTTTTATTTTTTATTATTGATTTTATATGATCTAAGTCAGTCTTATCCTCATCATCATAAATTATTATAATTTCAAAATTTTTAAATTTTTGATGGGTAATTGAGTTAAATGTTTTCCTAAAAAATAATTTTTTCTTAAAATATGGTATTATAACGGATATGATTTTGTTTTTATTCAATTTGATTTTAAAATTGCATTTAATTTTTTATAGTGGCTAATAATGCTAAAATTTTTGGCATTTTTTAGACCATCGATTTTTTTTTGATAGAGAGATTGTGATGAAGTTATTTTATATCTATTAAATGTATCAATTAAATCACTCAAACTATCATTTTTAAATAAAAAACCATTTTTTTCATTATTCAATATTTCCTTAGGTCCGTTTTCAGAATCACTAGAGATAATTGTTGCACGTGCAATTGCAGCTTCAATTAAAACAAATCCAGGATCTTCCCATTTGGAAGTTAAAATAAAACATTCACATTTATTCATAAGTTCAATCAAATCACTTCTATAACCTATCAGTTTAATTTTATCACTTAAGTTTTTTTTATTAATAAGATTTAAAAGTTTATTTTTTTCTTCTCCTTCACCTGCAATATATAAATTAGTATCTATTAATTTAAATTTATCAAAAGCTTCTATTAATAATGTAAAGTTTTTTTGTCTAGTCAATCTTCCAGCTGATAACAAAAACTTTTCTTTATAATTTGTATGTTTATGTCTTTTTTTTAAATCTTTATTTGTAAATATTGGATCGTATAATGTGGTAAGTTGAGAAGACTTAAATATATTTAAATTCTCTAGTTTTTTTTTTGTTAATTCTGTCGGGCAAGTAACTTTATAAATTTTTTTTGAACTAATTTTCCATAATGAGCGTCTTAAAAAGTTAAGTTTAGGTAATCCTGAAATTCGAAGAATACATTTTGTTTTAATATTTAGGAAAAGGAAAATTAATAATGGCAAAGATGTAAGCATGTGAATAATAATATAGTCTGGCGCTTCTTTTTTAAGAAATTTAATTAAAGGAAAAAAAGATTTTAAAAATATAAAAATGTGAAATAATCTTGATTTTAAATAACCCACTCCACTTAATTTCAATTCTATTATTTTTTGATCTAAATTAAATATATTAATATTTTGTTTAGATATTTTTAAATCGCTAAATTCTCCACATACATTCAGCAGTGTTACCTTGTAGTTCCTAGAGAATTTTGTTAAAGAAAAAGCAGAATTGATAACAGCTTTCTTTGTTGCTATATTAGATATTATAGGTGCCCAATAAACTACTTTTTTTTTCACTAGAGTTTTATTTGATTAAATAATTTAAAGTACTATATACCATCAAGTAATGAAACAGTTAATAATTTTTAATCCATCTATAGAAGACGGCGGTGTTGAAAAAAATTTGTTTTTAATTTCTAATTACTTATCTTCAAAAGGATTAAATATAAAGGTAATATGTTCAGATAACAAAAAAAAGGAAAAATTTAATAAAAAAATAGATATTATATATCCAAAAAATGTAAATTTAAAAAATTCAGGAAGATACAAAAAATATTTATTTTGTTTAATTTTACTACTTAAGGAAATTATAAAAAATAAGAATACTTCAGTTATTTCATTTCAAGCAAATATATATGCATTAATAATATGTTTATTATTTAAAATTAAAATAATTACAAGAATGAATACTTCGCCTTCGGGATGGAGTCATAACTATTTTAAAAATTTAATTTTTAGTTTTTTTATTAAATTATCAAATAGAATAATTGTTAACAGCAATGAGTTCAAAAAAGAGGTAGATAAAAAGTACAATATTAAAAGTAGATGTATTTATAATCCATTTGATTTTAGAAAAATTAAGTCACTTTCTAATGTAAAAATTAAAAAAGTTTTTAAAAAAAAAACATTAAAATTAATTAATATTGGTAGGTTAACGAACCAAAAAAATCAAATTTTAATTTTAAAAGCAATTAACTTACTTAAAGAAAAACTAGATATTCAATTATTAATTCTAGGAAAAGGGATAAATTATTTTATTTTAAAAGATTATATATACAAAAATAAATTAAAAAAAATTGTCAAACTAATAGGTTATAAAAAAAATCCATATCCTTACATAAAACAATCAGATATTTTTATACTTTCATCTAATTTTGAAGGTTCTCCAAATGTATTAATAGAAGCAATGTTTTTAAAAAAATCTGTAATATCAACTAATTGTCCAACGGGACCAAAAGAAATTTTAAAAAATGGAAAATTAGGTAAACTAATAAAAATAGATAATACAAAAGATTTAGTAAATGCATTAAATAATTTTAAAAAAAATACAAAAAAAATTAATTCTGCATACAAAAGTTCTTTTATTTACGATTACAGTAAAAATTGTTATAAATATTATAAATTAATAAAAGAAATAATTAATTAATATTATTTAAAATAAAATTTTTATATTTATTAATATATTTTTTTTCTAAAAATGAATTATTTAAAAATACCCATTTTTTTTTACCGTATCAAACCATTTTACTATTCTATATAAATCATTATCAAATTTTCTTCTAATTTTGTATCCAATAAATTTAGATAATAGTTTATTATCACCGTGTGTCTTGTAAACATCTGCTTTATTTTTTTTTATTTTTTTAATTTTTAAATTTTTTTTATAAGTTTTAATTTTGTTTATTAAAGTTTTAATATAAATAGGATTATTGGAGCTAATATTTAATATAATATTTTTGCTTATTTTTTTTTTTATAAGTTTTAAAGCAATATTATTTACATCATCTATTGACGTAAAATCTCTATAATGATCACCTGCATTATTAAGCTCGAATTTCTTATTTTGATAATTAGATTTCAATAACTTTAATATTAACATGTCGGGTCTGCCCCATACTCCGTAAATAGTAAAAAATCTTAAACCAATAAATGGTATTTTCAAATTTTTAAAATAGTATTCTGATAAATTCTCATTAATTACCTTTGAATAACCATATATATTTTTTGGATTTAATATTGTTTTTTCAGTAGTTGGGAAAGTTTTGGTATCGCCGTAGACTGAACTTGAAGATGCATAAATTATTTTTCTTAATTTTGATTTATTTAAATTTTCAATCAAGTTAATAAATCCATAAATATTTGTATCTATATATTTTTGAGGATTAATTAGAGAATACCTAACGCCAGCTTGTGCTGCAAAATGAAAAATAATATTAAATTTTTTAAATTTAAGGTATTTAGAAATCTTGCTTGAGTTTATATCTATTTTTTTAAAGTAAAAATTTTTATTTTTTTTTAATATATTTATTCTTTTTTTTTAATTTTTATTGAATAGTAATTATCAAAATTATCAATTCCAAAAATTTTATATTTTTTATTTTTAAGCAATTTTTCAGCTAAACTAAAGCCAATAAATCCTGCTGCTCCTGTAATTAAAATTTTCATTATTTGATAGTAAACTTAAATATAAAGATTAAGGCTCTTTTTTTTTTTTATACTAAAGAATTTCTTCATATACTTTTTCTGTTTGACTGGCAGTTTTTTTCCACAAGAAATTAGATAAATGTTCTTGATATCTATTAATCATGTTAATTTTTCTTTCTTCATCAAAAATTAATTTTTCAATTCTCTTAGCTATGTCCTCTGGACTATAAGGATCGAAGTAATCAATTATATCTTTTCCAACTTCAATGATACTACCTTTATCACTTGCAATTATTGGGCAATCCATGTTCATTGCTTCTAAAATTGTCAATCCAAATCCCTCATATAATGATGGACATATATAAAGTGCAGCTTTTTTATAAATATAATTTAAATTATTTGAATTACCTGAATAAAATTTTATTTTATTTAAGTCTATTTTTTTTTTTTTAAAAAATTCAATCTCAATTTTATTAAAATTTTCGTTACCAAAACAAACTATGTTAAAGTTGTTTTTTAGTATTTTAGAAATCGAGTAAGCTTCAACAAAATTAATAAAATTTTTATATTTTCGTCTATCTCCTACATACAACAGATATGGTACCTTTAAAAAATTATCTTCAATAACTTCAATATTTTTATTTGTTTCCTGTCCTAAATAAATAACTGATATTTTTTTTTCATCTACATCATAATATTTTAACAAATCATTCCTTGTGCTATTTGATATGCATATAATTCTATCTGCTAAATTTAATGATTTTTGCTTAATTGTTTTTACATAATTATTGTAAAATTTTTTTTCGAAAATTTCATGAATTAAATCATAAACACTTACAACTAAACCGGTTTTTTTTTTGTAATTAATTTTTTCATAATATGTTGAATGAATAATTTTTGGTTTTTCTAAATTAGCAAATAAATTAAAAATATTGTCATTTATAATTGTAGATATTTTTCTTGTAAATCTTGGATGTTTACTAATTTTATAGAAAGTTTTTTTGTTTACACTACTAACTTTTCTTAAATATTCATTTATGTAAATTGGAGCTATTATTTTTGGATCAAATTTGGTTTTATCTAAATTCTGAACTAATTCAACAATATATTTAGATATTCCACCATATTTTTGCAAATAAAAAATTTTAGGATCAAATAATATTTTATTAGGTCTAACTTTTAACAATTTTTTTATAACCTTTTATGATTAAAAATAAATTTTATAATAACTGTAATAAGAACCATTAACTTATTTTGTTTATTATCAAGTCTTATTCTTGTGCACTCAACTAAATGATCAAAAAACTTCGTTTGGCTCGAGTAACCTCCTCTTTTAAAATGTCCAAATAATTCTTCTTTTTTTGTGCCAACTCCTTTTAATTTATGTTTAACAATCATTCTATAGAAATAATCATAGTCAGATGAATACTTATATTTTAAATTATATTTTCCGACAATTTTTGCAGCATCTTTTTTTATATAAAATCCTGTAGAATGGCTAGAATAAAAACCCCAGGTATAATGTATCTTCCACTTTTTATACCCATATAAAATACCCCAGTGTTTTTTTACTGAACCAAAGAAAAAATCACAATTATTATATTTTTGATAGTAATCTACTAAATATTCTAGAGATTTTTTTGTTAACAAATCTCCAGAGTTAACAAAACCAATTAAATCACCATTTGCTCTATCTAAACCTTTGTTGAAAGCATCATATAGACCCTTGTCCTCTTCTGAATGCAAGAAAGCTATTTTGTTTTTATATTTTTTTATTATCTCTAATGTTTTATCTTTTGAGGCTCCATCTATAATTATATACTCTATGTTTTTATAATTTTGGTTAAGAACACTTAAAATAGTTTCTTCAATATTGGCTTCATCATTTAAAACTACTGTTATTATTGATATAAGAGGTTTTTTTATTAATTCTTTATTATTCATTATTTGTATTAGTCAAAAACTATTTAATTATACTGTATATTTTTGAATTATTTTTTCTTTTTTTAATATAAATATTTTTTTAATTTAACAGTAAAGAAATTTTATTAAAAGATTTATGATATTGTAAGAAAACCAATTTACGAATTGTTTTTTTTAAAAAAGGTTTTCTTCCGTGGAAACCATTGGTTAAAGCAATTACCAATGAATTTGCTTTACAGGTTATTTCTCTAGAATTTTTAATGAAAGGTTTTGATTCTATTTCGGCTTCACTGAATAATTTAGAATTTTTCACAAACTTTAAATATTGGTTATTTATTTTATGGCTACCCAACGAATAGCAGAAAGGCGCATCATTTTCACTTATATTAAAGGGTGAGTAGTATAGCTTCATATTTGGTAAAAATCTGTCAACATGAAGATTGTTATCTCCATTAACAGTAATTTCAGGAATTTTTAAAGAACTGTGTATATAAAATTCTGCAAAACTTTTTAATGGTTTGCCATAAATCTTGTCAGTAAAATAGTCACTTAATTTTCTAAGATCCTTAAAATTATCTAAATCACTTTCTTCAAAATATTTTATTACAGTATCATTCTTAATAAGGTTTCTATTATCTTTGATGTTTATTTTATTGAATTGCTCAATAATTTGATTCTGATTTTCTTTACTTAAGGCATTCTCTATTATCAGGATGCCATTTCTTTCTAAGATTTCTAAACAGTTTATATTTATATTTTCGATTTTTTCTTTAATATCGAAACTTATATTATCATAAATATCAATATTTTTTTCTTCAAAAAAAAATTTATAAAAATGTTTTTTTCTTTTAGCTATTGAAACCCAAAAATTTATATACAAATTTTTTACAAAATTATTTTTACTTCTCATAACAAAATATAATGTTGGAAAACTTAAATATTTTTTAATTAAAAAATTGAATACTTTTGAGAAAAAATTTTTTTTTATTTTATTTTTCATAACTTAACAAGTTTAAAATTTTTCAATAAATTTTTTAATTTGATAAAATTTATTTTTTTTAAATAGATTACTATTTTTTTTTAAAAATAATTTTGCTTCGGATACTAGTCCATATCCTATTAGGATTACAAATGATCTAATATTTTTTGGTATATTTTTTTTTACATAAATACAATCAAGTTGTTCCAATTGTGATCTTAAGATTGGTGAATGGTATTCGCCATAAACAAAAGGACTATTTTTTTTGTTCAAATTATTTGTATTTCTATAAACTGGTGTTGCGGTAATTAATTTATAATTTTTTTTTGTAAGAATTTTGTTTACTTCGTTAAATGTATTTGGATATATGCTGTGGTTTAAATTTACCTCTATTTCAATTAAGAATGGATAATAATTTTTTAAAATTGACTTAAGTATTACTGTCTCAAAACCTTCTACATCAATTTTTATTACCTCGGGATTTATAATAAAAAAATTTTTAACAAAATCTTTAAAAGAATATACTTGAACTTTTATTTTATTTTTTTTTCCAAAATAACTTTTATTTAATTTTATTTTATTTTTTTTTGCTTTTTTATATATATCAATAAATGTCGAACCTGTAGTTTGTTTGGCTGTAAAATAATTTAATTTTTTCGTTTTGTTGCTTATGCCAAATTTATATTTAGCAACATTATTTGGAAACTTTAATAATTTAATAAAATTATTATATGACCAATCAATATTTTTATTTGGATCAATCATTGCGATTTTTGACAATCCATCAAAATTAAGCAGTGTTGGTAAATATCTTTGTCCTGCTCCAATATCCACTATACCAATTTTTCTTTCTCCCAACGTATTTCTTAATAATGTAGAAATTTTTTTTGCTCTATTTATAAATTTTTCTTTTCTAACCTTAGAAATAATTTTTTTTACTACTGACATAAATAATTAGAATTAATGATAACAATTTGTTTTAATTTGATCATACTACTTCCATTTTTCTAAATAGAAGTTGAAGTCTGAAATTAATTTCAAATAATTATTTTTAAATAATTTGTAATTACAATTTTGATCATAGAAATATTTATTCTCAGTAATTAATTTTTCGAATTTTTGATTATTGTTCATAAAATCTATTAATTTAGATGACAAATCCTCAACATTTTTTAAATCGAATGCAACAACTCTTTTTTCAAATTCTGGATCTAAAATATCTTTTGAATAAAATATTGGTTTTTTAAAATAAAAAGCTTCTAATAAAGGTAAACTTATTCTACCAAGAAATGTCGACGAAATAAGAGCATCACATTTTAAATATAATTCAATTAGTTGTTTATCATGTAAATTTTCATAAAACAAAATATCATTTTTTATTTTATATTCTTCAACTATTTTTTTTAAATAATTTAGGTTTCCTTTATCTCTACCAGTAAATATAAAAACAAAATCATTAGAAGTTTTTTTTTTAATATTGCTAACAACATCTAATAAAAATTTATGATTTTTATGTGGATAAAATTGAGCGGGATATAAAAAAATAAACTTAGATTTAATATCTTTACTAAAATTAAAGTTTTCTATTTCTTTTTTATCAATAACTTTTTCATAAACTTTTGGAAGATGCGGTATCATTATTTGTGACAAAATTTTTTCTTTTGGACATGAGTAGAAGTTAACAAGATCTTCTTCGTTTTTTTTTGAAAATGAAATTATTTTAAAAGAATTTTTTACTCCTTCTGATATAATATTATCTTGAGATTCATAAGATAAATTTCTTTTAAATTCAGGAAAAAAATTAAATTTTTTTATTTCAGTATTCCATATATTTAATACATAATTAATTCCTTTTGAATAAAAAACATAATAAGATGGTGATGCAAATATTAATAGATCTATTTCGTGATGTTTAATATATTTTTCAAAAGGATTAATAATTTTAAATCGATTAAAAAATTTTTGAAAAAAAGTAAAATTTAATAGATAGAAATATATTTTATTATATAAATTCTTTTTATTGAAATATAGGTGTTTAATATTTTGACTTTTTAAAAAATTAGAAGTTTTAGATGAATTTACAATTAAAACTGTTTTAATTTTACCTCTAAAAGCTTTATCAGCAGAATCTATATAACCCATTGTTTGTTGAAAAATTCCTCCGCCTAAAACATTAAGATCAGAAAAGATACCGATTTTCATATAAGTTTATAATATTTAGTTAATTTCTAATTTTTTATTAAAATACCGTCTTTTAAAATATATTTTTCATCACAATTTTTAAGCGCACTATCTCTATGAGAAATAAATATCAAAGTTGTATCTTTCTTTAATATCTGTATTTCATTAAGTATTTCTTGTTCTGATTGTAAATCAAGGGCACTAGTTGCTTCATCAAATATAAGTAATTTTGGACTATTATATAAAGCTCTAGCAATACCAATTCTTTGTTTTTGTCCGCCCGAAATCATCGCTCCACCCTCTCCAATTTCAGTATCTACATTATCTTTAAGACTATCGACAAAATTTTTTAAAGCACTCTTTTTTATAACATTGTCAATTAATTCATTATTGATTTCATGATCATGTAAACCAAAAGCTATATTTCTTTTTATGGAATTGGGAATTAAAAATACATTTTGTGACACATAACCAATTGAATTTTGCCAATCTGCTTTAAGTTTTTCTATCGATATACCATCAATATTAACTGTTCCCTGGTCAGGTATAGTTATACCCATAATAACATCTAATAAAGTGCTCTTTCCTGCGCCACTCACCCCACTAATTCCTATAAATGTATTTTTTTTTATAGTTAAATTTGTATTTTTTAATATTTGATTATCTCTATTTGGATATTTGTAAAATATATTTTTAACCATCATTTCTTCATTAAAATTAATTTTGTTTTTTATTCTTTTATCTTTAGAAATAGACTTAAATTCTTTAAACTCCTCAAGCAGTGGAATAATTCGTTTTGCAGTATCAGATGAAAATTTTATTCTATTGGTCATTAGTAAAATTTTATTGAAAGATGGCACCATTTTATAAGCGGCTGCAAGAAATAATGCCAAAACAGGCAATATTTCAATAATTGATTTTCCAGATATTAAAAAAAATGAAACAATGATTGAAACACTTATTACAGCAAAAAATTCAACAATTAATCTTGGTGTTCCAATTATTATTGCATTTCTGTAAGCAGCTTCAGCAAGTGTATTTGTGCTTTTTTCAAATTTACTTGAAAAAAATGATTCTCTTCCCAGCATTTTAATTTCTTTTATTCCTCCTATACCATCTTGAAGATTTTGCAATTGTTCAGCTGATAATTTGTTTCTTATTTCTCCAAGCTCTAACAGTTTTTTTTTATTTATTTTATAAAGAATTAGAGATGTGGTTCCAAAAAGTACAAAAATTAATAAAGTTGTTTGCCAACTAAAATAAAATAGAACAGCTAATAATCCTATTTGCATTAATAATTCTAGACTTACAAGAAGAATAGCATTTAAGTATATTGAACTAAAAAAAGATGTAATATGAATTATGTTATTAATTATATCAGATGAATTTTTTTGTTTAAAATAGAATACTGATTTATTAAAGTATCCATTAAAAATTCTTAATTGTAAATTTGCCTCATATTTAGCAATAAAAGTTGAATATTTTTTTAGAACTATCCACAAGAAAAAATTTTTAAACGCAAATACTGTAATAAATATTAATAATATATAAAAAGCTAATATCTCTTGACTTAATTTAGATATTCCAAGGAAATTATATATAGAATTTTGAAAGCTTTGATCAGTAAAAACTTTCATACATGGAAGGATTAATCCTACACTGAATAATTCTAACAACATTCCAAAGAACATATAAAATAATAATTTTATTATGTTTTTTCTATCAGAAGTTCCAAAAATAATATCTGTTAACTTAAATAAATTATTTATTTTTTTTGTAAATTTCATTTGTTTTTATTTTTCAATTTTTTGATATTAAATATTTTGAAATTTTAACATTCCAATTTATATTTTTAGGTAAATCAATTTTGTTATGAAAAGTTCCAACTTTTTTTTGTTTTTTTGATTTATATTAATTATTCCTTTTTGAATTTTCTGTTAAAACATACTTTTCTGAATTTACAAATTCTTTAATATTTTCATATCTTGCTTTATGTAATTTAGGGTCAAAATTATCGATCCAATATTTATATAATCTAATTCCATTTAAGTTTTTATAACCTTTAATCGAGTATTTCACTTTATTTAAATCATTAAAAAACCATCTATTGTTGAAATATTCATATTTCATGTAATGATGTTCAAGTATTTGCTTTTTCTTATTTACTTTGTGGGGCTTTTTTAAATTATTCAAAATTTTCAAGTATTCTTTTGTATTTTTTGGGTTTACTGTGAAGTTATAATTCGCTTGTGTATGATGAGTTGATGCATTTATAGAATTAACACCAAAGTAGGGATATTCTCCAGCTATTGTTCCATATACCGTTAATACATAATCGATCCCATCTCTTATAATTTGATTGTGAGATGTGTTAGAATTTAAATATATAATTTTTGGATATTTCTTAACAAATTTTTTTACTATTGATATGGTGTTGTCAAAATAAGAGGTGTAATCTGGATGACATTTTATATACCAATCATATTGTGTTTTGTTAGAGATTTTACCTAAGCTTTCCAACCACTCATAATGATCAGGGAAGAAATTATTTCCAAAAGCATGAGGAGTATCGCTAAAACTATGTGGAGCTATTAAAATTTTTAACCTTTTTGTTTTTTTTAATACTCTTTTACCTGTTGTTTTGCCAAATGCTGTCTTAGATGTATACATCATGTCAGAAGACAAGTTTCCATTAAATCTGTTTAGTAATTTCATTTTACCCAACTCTAAATTTTTTTTTTTTTGACGATTTGAAAAAGAATTAAATATTTTTTTATAATTAAGATATTCAAGTCCATAAAAATATCTTTTAGCATTTAAACTATAAAGTTTTTCTATATTAATAATATAAGTAGGTATTTTTTTTGAAATACTAAACCTCAATGGCAATGCTGACAAATATACACTGTGATATAAAACTGCTGAACTTATTGTGTTGTATTTGAAATAATTTTCCCAATAAAAGAAAAGTTTTAGGGAATCCAAAAAAAAATTTTTAAATTCAGAAGAATTTATATCAATAGTTGGATATAACTTTTTCTTTAAATAACTATCATATATCAAATCACCAATTAATATATTTTTAATTTTATAGTTTTCTAAATCTTCTTTTGATTTTACTTTATGATTATATTTTCTAAATTCCTCGTATGCTTTAATATTTATAATCTTATTAATTTTAGGCCAAAAAATTCTAGTAACACCAAAAGATTTATAAATACCAAATGATTTTAAAGAAAGTAAATTGCCTATTTTCCACAATAATTTCTTAATAAAGTTTTGATCTAAATCTGATCGAATTAATTGATATCCTGAAAAAGCTTCTATTTTTGCTTGATATTTTTTTGATAAAATATCACAAACATAAGATGATCCTATATGAGGAAATGTCCAATTATTAAACTCTAAAAGGATTATATTTTTTTTTTTCTTATTTAATATTGCATTTTTAAATAATTTTATAAATTTTTTTTTTATTTTTTTTCTGATTATAAATTTATCTATAAGATTCATAAAAATTAAATATTTAAATTGAAGTTTATTAAGATTTATTATTTCTCAAATTTATTGATAATTTTTTTGAGATCATTTATCTTTAAAAAATTTTTGTTCGTCTCAGAATTATAGCAAAAGTCTTTTGCAAGTTTTTTTCCTATTTTGTTTTTTTTGTAATATTTTACCAAATAGTCTGGAACGATAATATAATAATTTCTTAACTCTATTGTGTTTATTGCATCATATACAGATATCATTTCTTCATGAATTTTTTCTCCTGGTCTTATTCCTACTACTTTAACTTTAATATTTTTTCCAAAAGACTTTGCAAGATCTAATACTTTAAATGATGGAATTTTTGGCACAACAATCTCTCCACCTATACAATTTTTTAAACTCCACATAACCATTTCAACTGCCTGTTCTAAAAAAATGTTAAATCTTGTCATTTCAGGATGCGTTATAGTTATTTGTTTTTTCTTTTTTTGTTTCAAAAATGTTTCGATTACGGACCCTCTACTTCCCATTACGTTGCCATATCTTACAACTGAGAAAGAAATATTTTTTTTTCCAGTTATGTTGTTTGCACTTGTAAATAGTTTGTCAGCACATAATTTTGTTGCACCATAAAGATTTATTGGAGAAGATGCTTTATCAGTAGAGAGTAAAATAGCTTTCTTAACATTTGTAGCTAAACAGGAATTGACAATATTTTGTGTTCCCAGAACATTGGTTTTTATAAATTCTTGAGGATTGTATTCAGCTGCGGGAACTTGCTTTAAAGCAGCGGCGTGAATTATATAATCAACTTCTTTTAGGGCATGTTTAACTCTTTCTTCGTCTCTAACATCTCCAATAAAATATCTTAATTGCGAATTTTTTCTCTCATTAAATATTGAGTCCTGACTCATATGATGTTGTTTTAATTCATCCCTACTAAATACAATAATTTTTCTTAGTGGGTATTTCTTAATTAAAAGATTTTTTATAAAGGCCTTACCAAAAGAGCCTGTTCCGCCTGTAATCAAAATTGATTTATTTTTAAACATTAGTATCTTTCTCTCTTAACCCTAAAATGCTTTCTTGGGTCTCAAGAAGATTGTAGATATTTTCATAGTCATTTTCGCATTTGTTAATTTTTTTGAAAACTTCATTCAAAATACTAAAATATTTATCTAGTACTTTTTTATTATGAAATATGCAAGTATAAATAACATTGGATGCAAGTATATTTCTTTTAATCATCTCTTGAGATATAAATGTTTTATAGGCATTATTATTTTTATAATTAAAATAAAAATTAGGAAGAGCATCTATTCCTTGGATCTTAATATTAAGAGAGTTTATTTTAGCTAATTCAGCCCATTTTTTTTTTATTTTTTTTCCTATCTTTGAAATTATTTCCCAAGACTTGATTGACTCCATGATTTTTAATGTTTCTAATCCTGCAACTGAGCCTATTCTCTCAGTCCAGAAAGTGCTGCTTATAAAAGTAGAATTACATGCTTCCATTATATCTTTTTTACCAATCACAGCATTAATGGCATAGCCATTTCCTAGTGCTTTACCAAATATAGCGATATCAGGATAAACTTCATAATCCATATGAATTCCACCATAATTTTTTCGAAAACCTGAAGTACATTCGTCAAATATTAATATAATATTTTTTTTATTCGCTAATTCTCTTACTTTATTTAAGAAGTTATTTTTTGGTTTTTCATTTCTTTCAACTTCCATTTTGATTACACCAATATTTTTCTGATTAACTATTTTTTTTAGTTTTTCATAATTGTTATACTCAAATGGAAATACTGTATTTATAAGTCTTTTTGGAACTCCTTTTACAGATAAATCCTTGATTAAAAAATTATCTAGATTACTTTTATAACTCAAATTTGAAGATAAATACCAATCATGCCACCCATGGTAACCACAAATAGCTACATTGTCTTTACCTGAATATGCTCTTGCTATTCTAATTGCTACAGAATTGGCCTCTCCTCCTGATCTTGTAAATCTTGCCATATCTGCCCAGGGATGAAGCTCAATTAACTTTTCAGCTAAATAAATTTCTTCAATAGAATTTAGTGAAGACATAGTACCATCTTTAATAACTTTATTTATTTTTTTATCTAAAATATAATTGGAATAACCTAGAGTATTAGTTCCTACGCCCATTAGAAATATATCATTATAAACTTTTCCATCTAAATCCCATATCTTGCATCCCTTAGTTTTAGAAAAATATGCTGGCCATTTGCTAGGTAAATGTAAATTGGGATTTTTTGAAAAAAGCATTGTGCCACCTGGTATAATTTTATTCGCTCTTTTCCAAAATTTTTGACCTATACCTATTCTGGAACCTTCGTTTCGTATAATATTTTTATTAATAGCGAAAATTTTTTCATTATTTTTATACAATTTAACAATATCATTTATTGAAAAATAAATATTAGATTTGAAATTATTAAAAACTTGAGTCAGAACTTTGTGATCATTTTCTTCATCTAAAGTTAATCTCAAAAAAGAATAATCTTCATAAAATTTATAATTATATTTTCTGAATAATTTAGATCTCTTTATATATGGAGTAACATGCTCTTTATCAAAAATAGATTTTGCTTCTCTATTTGCAATATATAAGCTTTTATAATTAAATATTTCTATGTCTAATCCGTCAGGAAATGTGGGAGGACTTATATTTGAAAGATAATCAACTTTTTTTTCTTCAAAAGATGAAATCATTTTATCCAAAATAACTGGATCTATCAGAGGACAATCTGCGGTGATTCTGATGATATTTTTTAATTTATATTTAGTAGCTACATCAAAAAATCTTTTAAGAACATTATTAGTGCTGCCAGAAAAAACATTTATTTTAAGTTTTTTGCATATTTTAATAATTTGTTTATCCTTTGATGAATTTGTGCAAGCAACAACAATTTTATTAATTTTTTTAGCTTTTTTTAATCTTTTAATAAGTATTTCTAAGTAGGTAAGATTTATAATTTTTTTTAAAATTTTACCTTCAAATCTTGTGGACTCAACTCTTGCTTGGATAATTATTGTGAAGTTTTTTTTTATTTCCATTTTCTAGGATCAATTAAATGTACATTATTTGATTTGAAATTTTTACCAACTTCAAATTTTCTTTCTTTAAATATTTTCACTATTTCATGTAAATTTTCATATGAGTTAAAACCTACTACTAAATAATCAATATAATTGAAATTTTTAATAAAATGTAAACACGCTTTTATTTTAGATATTTTTTTTTTTCACACCAATTTTTAAAATTTAAAAGATTTTCTTTATCTTTATTGTTAGTTATTTTGATCTTAGAAAAATTTGATAATAACAAGCCTTGCAAAAAGCATGATCTAGCAAAAATTTTGATTTTATTTTTTTTTAGTTTTATTGGCCACTTAGATAAAATAAATCTATGGTCAATTATATTTATAGGTACTTGTACTAAATCTGGCTTTAAAAAATTCCATACAATATCAAGTTCTTTTATTTCATAAATTGATAATCCAATTTTATTAATAATTTTTTTTTTTTTTAAATTATTTAAAAATGACAAAAAAATTTTTCCATTTCTTCCAATAATATCTTTGTAGCTATGAATCATTATGCTTTCTATTTTTTTTGTTTTGAGATGTAAAAAAGTTTGTTCTAATTTTTGATTTAGCCAAATTTTAATATTTTTATTTTGATTTGGTAATTTAAATTTAGTTAAAACTTTTAATTTTTTTAAATCACTACTGCCAATAATTTGATGATTTTTTTTATATGTCAGAGCTGTATCAATATATTTTATATTATTTTTTTTACATAAATTAATAATTTTTTTGATCTCAAAATAAGGTATTTTTTTCTTTTTTTTATAACCATAATTTTGGCTAAATTGTACACCTCCTAAAACTAATTCCATTTTAATTAAAAAATTTTTTTATCAGATTGATAATTTTTTTTTGGTCTTTACTTTTTAAACTAACATATATTGGAATACTTAACGAATTTGAAAAGTAATTTTCAGTTCCATTTAATCTTATTTTTTTTTCTTTGTAGATAGAAAATTTATAAATTGGTATATAATGAAATTGAGCCATAATTTTATTACTTATTAAATAATTCATAAAATCATCTTTTTTTTTTTTAACTTTTTAAAATTTATATTTAATAAAAATAAGTGACAAGAAGGTTTGGTATCCCTTGAATATTTTGGTAAAACTAAATTAGAATTAAAATTACTTAGCTCTTTATAATAATTTAAATATATTTTTCTTCTTCTATTTAAAAAATAATTAATTTTGTTAAATTGTGATAATCCTAAAGCACAATTAACATCTGAAATACGATAGTTATATCCATTATTTAATACATCATACTTCCAAAAATTTATTTTATCTTTTTTAATTCCATGATTTCTAAATAAATCTACTTTTTTTGAAATTTCTAAATTATTAGTAGTTAAAAGTCCTCCTTCTCCAGTAGTAATTGTTTTAACTGGATGCAAAGAAAATGTGCAGATATCAGAATGCTTGCATGAACCAATTTTTACAAATTTTTTATTATATTTATATTCAGATCCTAATGCATGACAGGCATCCTCGATGATATAAAATTTATATTTTTTTTTTCAAAAAATAAAATTTTTTAATATTTTCAGGATATCCACCATGCATCATGGTTATTAGAATCTTTATTTTTTTTAAATTATATTTCTTTATACATTCTTCAATTTTATTTGGCGTAATTTGACCTGTTTGATGATCAACATCTACAAAGTATATTTTTGCTTTCATTGATTTTGCTAAATTATATGAGGCAACAAAATTTACTGCTGGCATCAAAACAACATCATTTTTATTTATTCCAATCGATAACATAGCTAGATGCAATGCTGCTGTTCCACTACTACAAGATTTTACATATTTACACTTTAAATATTTTTTAACTTTTCTTTCAAAATTTATTACATAATCTCCTGTTGTTATTAATCTTCCTTTAAGAGACTTGGAAACAAGTTTAACATCTGAATTATCTATGTACTGTCTGCCGTATGGGATTTTTTTCATTGTGTTTATAAATTAATTATTTATTTTGATGATAATTTAGTTAGCAACTTTGCTATTTTTTTATCGTCATAATTAATTTTTTTCATAATATTTGAAGCTCTTTTAGGGTTTAGCTTAAAAGCCAGTTTTAAAAGATTCATCCAATTTACATTATTTTTTGATCTTACTTTTTGAATTTGATTAATTATTTTATTGTAATTTTTTTTCATAAAATATTTTTTATCACTTATTATAAAAATTCTATAATACTATTTTTTTTTAAGATAGTTTGAAATATTAGTATTCCAATTAATAAATTTGGGTAAATCCTTTTTTTTATGATATGTTCCATTTTTTTTCTGTTTTTTAGATACATATTTCATATTTAATATTTTTTTAATATTTTTTAAAAAAAGAATTTCTACTTCTTTTATCAATTTATTGTATGTATTTTTAAAAGTAATCCTTTTTAAATCTTTAAAATAGATTTTTTTTTGAAAAATTATGTTTCCTGTATCTACTCCATCATTAATTTCATGTATTGTAACACCTGAAGGAGTGTCTTCCACGAAAGACCAATAATTTGGATGAGCTCCTCTGTTATAAGGAAGGTAAGATATATGCAAGTTAATTATCGAATTTTTAAGTTTTTTTAAAATTTTTTTATTGATTAATTTTTTATATCCAAATGAAATTATTAAATCATACCTTTTTAAAACTTTAAAACTTACATCTTTTTGTCCATTTTCTGTAACTCGCCATTTTAATTTTTTAATATTTGAAATTATTTTTGTTTTTTTGTTTGTATAGCCAAGAAATAAACATTTTTTTCTATTATCTTTATTTTTTGACACAAAACTTAATATTTTTTATTTAATTTTTGAATTTGTTATTGGTTCAAATTTAAGAATATTTTTTTTTGCTATTTTTCCCAATATTTTAAAATAATTTTCAGCACCTAAGCCTATTTTTGGTCTAAATGTACCAATATTTTTTTTGGTTATTTTTTCTCCTTTTTTAATTTCTTTTATAGAAAAAATTGACCTCCTCAATATTTTAGAATTATTTTCAGCACTTGTCTTGGACTTTTTTCCATTTAGACTAAAATTTAATTTATTTAATTTACCTTTCATGTCTAATAAAGTTTTTGGAGTTATAGAAAATTTTGAGTCAGTTGTTTTATCATCATTTCTTAATTTATAATGTTTTTCTATAGCTACAATTCCTAATGACATTGCTGCAATTGATGAAGATATGCCATCCGTATGATCTGAAATTCCTATCATATAATTTTTAAACAATTTCTTTAAAATATTTATTCTATTAAGATTTGTATCTTCTAATTTTGTTGGATATCCTGATACACAATGTAATATAATTATTTTTTTATGATATATATTTATAATTTTAATTGCTTTAATTATTTCATTTATACTCGCCATTCCTGTTGAAAGAATTATTGGTTTTTTTTTTGAAGCTATATACTTTACTAATTTTAAATCTGTTATTTCAAATGATGCGATTTTATATAGTGGTACATTGAATTTCTCTAAAAAATCTACTGCTCTCAAACTAAATGGACTACTGAATAATATTTTATTATTTTTTTTTGCTATTCTAAAAGCTTCATTGTGCCAGCTATATGGGGTGTGAGCTTTTTTATATAATTCCCATAAATACTTGTTTTTCCAAATTCCATCTTTAATCTTAAATTTTATACTTTTTTTATTAAGTGTAATATCTTCAGGCTCATAAGTTTGTATTTTTACCAAATCAGCACCATTTAAAAATGCACTTTTAATAAGATTTAAAAATTTCTTTTTACTTCCTCCATGATTTCCTGAAATCTCAGTTATTATTAAAGGTGTTTTGTTATAAGAAAAATTTATTTTTTTGTTAATTCTAATCATGAAAATTGGTCTAGTCTATATTATTAATTTTAATAAAAAGATTTCAAATATTGCTTGCTAAAGAGAAAATTATATTTAATGCCTATTTGCTCATATATTTTTTTTTTAACTTCATTATTCAATTTTATTGTTTCAGAATCTTGACCATTTTCATAAACTTTTATTATCTCAGTAAAAGCAAGATTTATTTCCTCTTTATTAAGATCTTTATATTCAATTTCACTTTCATTATAATTATAATCTAGATGATTAGAAACTACTTCTCTATATAATTCATAAATATTTAATTCTTTTCCGTTTTTTTTATAAAAAAATTTTTTAGGATGAACTATGTTACAATTTTTGTTAAGAAATAATAAAAATTCATTAAAATTTACATGAAAAATTTCTTTTCTGAATAATGAAGCTACTGAGTCTATTCCTGTCTGACTACTAATAACAAATTTACATATTTTAAATAAATATATATCTAACATATCACTTCTAATTTCACTAAAAGCATAATCAAAAAAATTATCATGTTTAAAATTCATTTTGCGGTGCATGTTTTTTCCCATTCTAATTACTTTATAGTTTAAATCGCAAAGATATTTTACACCCAATTCATAATCATCTATTTTTTGATCACGATGTCCATATTTAATTTCGTTTTTATTTGTTTTAAGCTGAATTCTATAGAAAGGATCTCTATTGCATAAAAGAATTATCTTGTCATTTTTAAGTATATTATATTTTTTTAGAAAATTCGTTGCTATTTTTTCTTCTTGTTCAGAAAAAAATATTATTGGTTTTTCGTCTTTTAAAACATTATTTATATCATTAGTTTGCCAAGAATTATCATTATCTCTTGACCTAAAATAATGATGTCTATATGGAATTAACATTTTCATATTTCTTTTTTTTATTGCAATCCTAAATACTGGTCCAAAAACTTTTATTTTAAACTTATCGTTAAAATTTAATTTTAATATTTTTTTCCATTTAGTCCAAAGAAATTCATTTGCTATTTGATGTTGTCCAAAATAAATATCAAAATCTCTAAAATTTTTTTTTATTAATCCTTTTCGTTTCTCTAATAGATGAATTTCAATTGGTTCACTAGAATGGCCGATAGACCTTGTTTCAATTTCTAAAAGTCTTATATTTATTATTGGTGAAATAAATTTGAGAAAATAGTATATAAATAAGAAAAAGTAATTGTATAAATTTGATTTAAAATTCTTCATGATTTTTGTGTATTTTTTTATTAAAAATAAATCTAATTTTTATTAAGATCTTACAATAGATTTAATTCTTTGTTATTCTAAAGCTTTCTAAATATAATACATCAATTCCTGATGCAAAGAATGTTCTTATTGCATCAGTAGGGCTCTCAACTATTGGCTCACCCGATGTATTAAAACTCGTATTAATTAAAACTTGATTTTTTTTTTCTAAATTCTTTAATAGTTTATACAAAGGATGTTTCTTATCCTTAACTGTTTGAATTCGTGTGCTTCCATCTTTGTGAATAGCATCACCTAACTTTTTTTTTAATTTTTTATTTGGAAAATTTGCTATAGTCATGTAAGGAAACTCCCTTTTAATCCCATTTTTTTTTGCAAAATCATATAGCATCACTGGAGCAAAAGGTCTAAATTTTTCTCTAAATTTCACTTTCGCATTAAGTTGTTTTTTAATATTTTTAATATTTGCTAAAGCTAAAATGCTTCTTGCTCCCAAAGCTCTAGGACCAAATTCAGATCTTCCTTTAAACCATGCGATTATTTTTTTCTGTTTTAAATCTTTAGCTGCACTTTTATACTCATTCACGATTGAGTATTTCACCCCGGTTAATTTAATTGACTGCAAAATTTCTTTTTTTGTATATTTTATTCCTAAAAACATATCATTAAGCTTTTGGGTTCTTATTTTATTTTTTACTGCACCAGCATATGCATTTCCTATAGATAAACCCCTGTCAGAAGCAGCTGGCATTACATAAATATTTTCGAACAAATCTAATAAATATGAATTAGCTAAACAATTCAATGCGCATCCTCCACTTATACAAATATTGTTATTATTTCCTTTAAATTTTTTAACATAGGAAAGAAATATTTCTTCATATTTTTTTTGAATCGAATAAGCTAAATCAAAATGTTTTTGTGAAAATTTTTTTTCTATAGTTGGTTTATGAACAAACCTTTTATTTGAAATCTTTTTTAAATATTCTACATTAACCATAGGCTCGAATGTACTTGTAATTGGCATATTGTTTTCAATAGTTAATTTGTTATTTAATTTAATCTTAAAATCTTTATTCAAAGAAATAATATCGTCTAAATTTATTTTTTTTTTTCCATACGCAGACATTCCCATAAATTTAAACTCTCCTTCTGATCTCCTGAAACCTAAAAATTCAGTAAATGCTGCATAAAAAACACCTAAAGACTCTTTTTGAAAGCTATTTCCTGATCTATGTAATTCATTAAACTTTCCACCTGTTGCTTGATAAATTAGTGTTGAAACTTTATCACCTAAAGCATCCATAGAAATACACAATGCTTCTTTGAAACCTGATGAAAAATAGCTTCCATAAATGTGAGCTTGGGGATGTCCAATTATATGTATCTTTGGGGAATATCCAAAATAATTTATTAGTGAATTTTTTATTTTAAATTTTAATGGTTTATAAATAAGCCCAGAAGAAACTACTAAATCTATATCTTTCATTTTCAAGTTATTGCTATTTAAAATTGCACTTATCGATTTATAAGGGAAATAACCAATTGATGTTTTAATTCTATTGCATCTTTCTTCTTCAATAGCAGTGACTATTTTACCATTAATCATTAGGCATGCAGATGGATCATGATTAATTGCATTATAACTTGCATGTATTCCTAAAATTTTCATCTGCTTATTTAATTTTTTTTCTCAATTAAAAAATTTCCTAAAAATAAACTATCAATTCCATTCCCGGCAAAAGTTGAGATTGCCTCAAGTGGTGTTTCAACTATCGGTTGCCCCCTAATATTAAAACTAGTATTCAATACTACTGGGACATCAGAAATCTTTTCAAAATTTGAAATAATATCATAAAAATTTTTATTATTTTCTTCGTCTACTGTCTGAACTCTTGCTGTATTGTTTACATGTGTAGTTGACGGAAGTTTTTTTGCCCACTTATCATTAACATCTGTTGCAATAGTCATAAAAGGTAAATCTGACTTGTTAAAAATTTCTTTTGATTTTTCATTTAGAACAGATGGAGCAAAAGGTCTAAATTCTTCTCTAAATTTTATTCTTTTATTAATCTCCTCTTTCATATTTTTTAGTGTAGGATTTGCAAGAATTGACCTATTACCTAAAGATCTAGGACCAAATTCAGATCTACCGTTATATCTAGCTATAATCTTTCCTGAATTTATATGTTCTGCTGCTATTTTGGCTGTATCATCAATTTCTTTATAATTAATCCCAGATATCTTAATTTGTTCTTCAATAAATCCATCGCTATAACTAGGTCCATAAAATACATTTTTTATAGGTTTTATTTTTTGATTATTTAAATTTGAAGCATAAAGAGCACATCCAAGTGAAAGACCTCTATCTGAGGATGCTGGTTGCACAAAAATTTCATCAATGAAATCTAGTTCATTAATTTTTTTATTCATACTACAATTCAAACCTACTCCTCCTGAAATGCAAATTTTCCTCTTGCCAGTTAACTTATGAATATATTTAACTAGAGAAACTGCACATCTTTCTAAAGTGTTTTGTGTAGATGCTGCAAGATTAATATAATGTTCATTCAGAGGTTGATTTTTTTTTCTTCCCTCCCCTAGTTTTTCAACTAATTTTGAAGAAAAAAATGGTTCTAAATGAGATGCTTCTTTATTTTTTCTAAAATATGAAAAATCTGATAAATAACCATCTTCAACCTCTTTACAAAAAAAACTTAGATCAATATTAGGCTTTCCGTATGCAGCTAAACCCATTACTTTAAATTCATCCATATTTTTAAAGCCAATAAAATGGGTCATTGTTGCATAAAACAGTCCCAAAGAATTTGTATAAGGTCTTGTTTCTAAAATTTTCAAACCATCTTTTTTCGATCCAATAGCAAGAGCAGCACTAAGATTGTCACCAAAAGCATCCATAGTTAAACACATCGATTCTTCATAACCTGATTGAAAAAAAGATGAGGCTATATGAGCAGTTTGATGATTTACTAGCAAAACTTGAGGACAATATCCCCAATAATGGGTAATCCATTCTTTAGTTCTTTGTTCAAGGTCGTCATAGGTTGCCCCGGGTAGAGCTATAAGATTTACATCATTTATCTTTACTTTAGCCTCATCAAGACATTTTTGAATAGCATTAATTGGTAACAATCCTAATGCATTTTTTTGTCTATAAAGCCTTTCCTCCTCTATAGAACATATTAGTTTTCCATCAATCATTAGTGATGCTGCAGCATCATGTTGATGAAGCGTAAATCCTCCATGGATTCCTAGTATGATCATTTAAATTTATATTTTCTTAAAGGATGTTTTAGAATGTTTTGAAAACTTAATCTGAAAGGGCTTAAGTATGGATTACCTAGTTTTTTTTCTATTATAGTGTTAGGTGAATAAGAATATTTTTTCCAGTCATTAAGGTCTTCAATACCATTTTTTGGATATTTAAAGTTTCGAACAGCCATTGACAACCTTCCTACAACATCGTTATTTTTCTTTAAAGGTGAAGAACTGTGCAAGGTTAATGCATGAAATAAAATAACATCTCCTATTTTGCAATTGCTTTCTAGATACTTTGCTCCTTTTGGAATTTTAATAGGTTCTTTATCATGGTGAGGTATATGACCCCATATATGAGAGTTTTGAACTAATTTCATTTGTCCATTAGTTGATTGTTGAAATAAGGGTATCCAAATAAGAATAGTATTTGTAGATGCTCCAGACCATACTTCTTGATGAAATTTTTTAAATAAATAATTTTGTTTTTCTTTTTTGGAAATATTTATAATAAATTCATTTTGTTTTTGATATTCTAAATCTGATCCCAGCATTTTTGATATTATTTGATGAATTTTTTCACTACTAATTAAATCTTCTAAACATCCTTGTTCATCCAAATGTCTATAAATATTTTTTTGGGCATTAAATAAATCTAAATTATTATTTTTTCTTGAAATAAATATTTTTTTAAAAGCACCTGAAGTCTGGTCTAAACTATTAAAATTATTTTTTTTTTCATTTAAAACATTGAGAATTGAATTATTAACTTTCAAAATCAATTTTTTATTTATAGCATTTTCTATTTTTACAAATCCATCGTTAGTAAAATTTTGTAAATATTCGTTTATTTTCATTTCTAAAACCTATTTTCTAGTAAATTAATATTATATTTCTATACTCTATATATAATTATAACACAAATTTAAATTCTAAATAATCAATTTATAGTTTTCAAATACCTTGCTAAAAGATTTTTAGTAGAAGTAATTTTATAATTACTATCTATCTTTATTTTTTTTAAATTAATTAAAGAAGAATTATACTTCTTAACGCTTTTAAATTTTATTTTAAGATTATAATCATAAAATTTCGTAATTATTTTTAAAATTTGTTTTAATTTTATTGGTTTTGAAGCTGAAAGATTATATGTCCCCTTAATTTTTTTCTTTTTATAAAAAATAAATTTTAAAAAATTAAAAATTTCTAAAGTATCAATAATACTATTGAATTTCATATTTTGATTAAAAATTTCAATTTTTTTCTTTTCTTTAATAAGAAATATAATCTTTTTTAACCAGGGCCTAGAAATCAAATTGTTATCTAAAGTCAATACACCAGGAAGACGTAAATTTACAAAATTTAAATCATTCATTTCTATAATCTTTTCACCAATATATTTAGATGATCCTAAAATTGACTCATCGTCGATTACATTTGTCTCTTTAATTTCACTATTTTTTTTTTGTAAATTGATATTGTTGATAAATTAATTAAATAACTTACTTTTTTTTCTTGGCAAAGTTCAACTATATTTTTAATACATTTTATATTACTAGTATAATAGTTATCTAATTTTTTATTTGCAGAATATTCATGAGTTGCAATAGTGTTTAGAACAAAATCAATTTTTTCTCTAATTTTTTTAGGTTTTGAGAAGTCAAAATATATTTCTTTATAATTTTTATTATATATTTTTTTTTTGTTTTTTTTCTTAAAATTGCAATTACATTAAAATTATCTTTTAAGAAAAAATTTATTAAATCTCTTCCGACTGTACTATTACCACCTGTTATTAAAATTGATTTAGGTTTTTTTTTCAAAAATTTTCTCCGAATGGTATTTATCCAATGACTGACTTGTTTTTCTTTTTAATTTCATATTCGAGTCATTTGTAAAAAGTCCCATCCACCATCTTCCAATTCCTGAGTTCCAATCATAATTCTTTTGATCTAAATTTGAACTCTCATCTATACAATCGACTCCATGATCAATCGTAGGACAATATAAGGAGAGATCTCCATTATCTATCTCGTTTTCCAAATTTATCTTGTTGCCCTTTTTATCAATAAGGTAAAAACCCCCTTCGCTAAAATCATTATTTTTTTTTGAACTTAAATAACAAGATATAGCTAATGGGCTATTGCTCATTGTATCTTTATGTACTTCAACTCCTCCATGCTTTGGGGGATAACAAACAATTTGAATTCTATCTACGGCACCATTTTTAGGTGTATTTTTTTCGTACTCATAAAAATTTAAACCTGCTAAATATTTAGAATATCTCCATCTCTCATAAATCATCTCATTGAAACCACAAGGATCATTATTCCAACTAAAAAAATATGTGGTATGGCGTACAGCGCCAACTGAATAATTTTTTGCAATTTCTGGAGTTATGATTCTATGATAATCTGGGCATGCTTCAACCATTTGGTGAAAAGTATTAGGGTTTTTTTTCCAAAATTGTATAGTTTTTTTTTTTATTAGTTTGACAAGTTCCTCTGAAAATGCATTTTTGACTAAAAGAACTTTTCCATCAACCAATTCTTTAATAAGATTTTCTCCTTTTCTCTCATTAAAATTATTTTTTAAATTTTTAAACTCATCATAATCAATTGTAACTAAACCAGTATATCGATTAGGAAAATTCTTTTTCTTCAATTCATTTTCCCATAAAATTTTATATTTAGAAGACATATAATTATTTTCTTTTAATATTTAATGAATGCGAATTTGTAAAACTATAATCGCCCTGATAATTTGTATATTCTAATATTTTTTTCCACTCATCTTTTTTTAAAATTGTTGTTCCTAATAAACTCCAATTCTTCATTAACCAAAAATCGTTCTCATTTTCATATGATGCTAAATTTATAAATGAATTATTTTTTCCAACTCTTACAATTTCTTTTAAAAATTTAATAATATCTGGTAAATTAAGAGTATATACTACACCAATACATAGTATAAAATCGAAAAAATTATCTTCAAAATTTAATTTTCTATAATCATCAACAAACTTAATTTTTTTTTTAACTTCAGGATTTATTGAGTTACTGTATGCATATTCTGATGTTTCTAAACCATAAGCGTCAATTTCAGGTATGATGCTAGTTATATCATAAATAAAAAAACCCTTTTCACAATTTATTTGAAGTATCTTTGATTTTTTATTTAAACCATATCTCTTAATAATTTTCTCAGCAATTTTTTTCCACCTTCCATCATATTTAAAGCCTCCATATCCAAAATTTCTATCTCCATCAAAAAAATCTTTTTCACGTGCAGAAGATATTATTCTGTGATCTATTGTCCTTTGATCTTCGCTTATGTACCTGGGTTTATCTAAAACAGGATACTCTTCCAGTAAATTAAACTCTTGCATAATAATATGGTTAAAATTAACTATCTATTTTTTTGATGACTTCTCGCATCCATGGACCCATATCCTTATAGTGGGCAGTAGTAATTATATTGCCATCTACTACAGCAGGTTTATCGGTATAAATGGCACCTGCATTAACTAGATCGTCTTCCATGCTATAATAACCTGCGATATTTCTTCCTTTCACAATCTTTGCAGAAATGAGAAGTTGAGCTCCACTACAAATGCACGCGATTATTTTTTTTTCTTCATTAAACTTCGTAATAAAATTAATTATTTTTTTTTCTTGTCTAACTTTTTCCATTGCTTTAACTCCACCTGGAAGCACCAAAATTTTGTAATCAGCTACCTTGATTTGATCTATTGTTTTTACAACTTGATTTTTATTTGGAGGTAATGTTGTTCCTAATATACCTTTTACAGCTTTACCTTCTAATAGGCAAACATCAACATCAAAACCTGCTTCTAGCAATCTATAGTAAGGATAAATAAACTCATGATCTTGAGCTAAGTTTCCAGAGATAATAATACCTTTTTTCATTAATCTAAATTGTTACTACTTAATTCTTTCCTTGGCAAGAATGGATACATATCCTCAAATTCTGTTGGAATACTTTTTCCTAAATCATTTCTTCTATTGATGGCTTTTGGGATTTGTTCTTCATCTGGATTCATAATTAGTTCACATATTATCGACTTTTTACTTTTTAAAATTTGGTTTATATTTCTATTCAAATTTTTATGACTCTTTATTTTTTGGTAAGATATTTTATGAGATTTAGCTATTTCATAATAGTTAGGAAATGTTAAACCACTACTATTATCTGCCCCCATTATTCTTCCTTTAAAACCTAAAATTTGGGTTTGTTTAATTGTTAAATATCCACCATTATTAAATATAAAAATTTTAATCGGAATTTTATTGTGCATTACTGTTGCAAGTTCTTGAATATTCATTTGAAAACCACCATCTCCAGTTAAACAGATCAAATTTGATTTAAATTTTTTCTTTGAGTAGTATGAACCAATTGCTGCTGGCAATCCCCATCCCATAGGGGCATGACCAGAATTAGTAAAAAATTTCTGATTATTTTTTACATCAAGCGCTTGATGGGTTGTTGTAAAAGAAAAACCCATATCAGTAATTATAATATCATTTTTTTTTGTGTATTTAGACAAAGTTTTTACAAAGTAATATGAGTTTACATACTTTTTTTCATTTACCATTTGTTTTAATAATATTGGATATTTTTTTCTGATACTTTTACAATAATCTAACCATTCATCTGAATAATTATATCTTTTCAACTTATTAAAAAAATTTTTTAAAAAAATTTTGGCATCAGATTTAATTTTAAGATCTATTTTTAAATCAGTTTTATTTAATTCTTTGGAGTCAATATCAACCATCACTTTAAATTTCGCCTTGGCTGCAAATTTTTTAGCGTTATATCCTGTAACCATATATGGCAGCCTAGTACCTATGGATAAGTAAAAATCACAATTTTGTACGATAAAATTTGATCCTCTCTCTCCAAATGCTCCTGGCCTTCCACAGTACATTTTATGATCTGAACTAATTATATCATCAGCATTCCACGTAACTACGAATGGAATCTTAAATTTATCAAAAAAAACTTTAACAAGTTTTTGGGACTCTGATAATTTTACTCCATGACCCAAGTGAATTAATGGTCTTTTTGAATTTTTTAATTTTTTAATCATTAAGTTTAACTTTGCATCGATCATGAAGTTTTCTTTTGGTTCTTTATATTTATTTTTCAAAATTTTTTTTTCATCTATCATGGAATTTTGGATATCTGCTGGAATATCTATAAAAACTGGTCCTGGTCTTCCAGATTTTGCAATTGAATATGCTTTTTCAAGATAAAAATTAATTGAGTTTGCGTCCGTAATCATTTTCGAAAATTTCGTTATAGGTTTTACAATGTCTATAATATTAATTTCTTGAACTCCAATTTGTCTTTTTTTAGTTTTTTTAATTGTCTGGTTTAAAAAAACTTGACCAGAAATAAAAATTACTGGAACTGAATCTATCCAAGCTGAACTGACACCTGTGAGTGTGTTCGTTCCACCAGGTCCTGTAGTCACAAAACAGCAGCCAACTTTATTTTTTGCTCTGGCATAACTTTCGGCAGCAAAAGATGCTGCTTGTTCATGATGATGGCTTATATATCTAATTTTTTTTGAACTATATAGTGCGTCACATAAAAAAATTGATCCACCTCCACTTACTGTAAAAACTGTATCAATTTTTTTTTTTTTCCAGAAATTTGACTACATAATCAACTAATCTTATCATTTCAATTTTTAATAAACTCTAACCACACTCAATTTTTTTTTAATTTTAAATAACTTTGATAATATTCTCAAATCATCTGTTTTTATAATATCTCCATAAGATAGAACATTTCTTCCCTTGTTGTCAGATATAGATCCATCTAAAATTGCAAAAATAGTGCTATTTTTATTTTTTAATAATTTAACAAAATTCTTATGAACTTCTAAAGCAACAATAACATTTCCAATTTTATAAATTTGTTTTTTTCCAAGTTTTGGAGTTTTAAATTTAATAAATTTTGAATCGATAAATTTAGTAGATTTTTTCCCTTCATATGATTTTTTTTCTCTTCCATAACTATCTTTAAATCTTACAAGATCATTTTTATTAACTGGAGTTTCGAACTCTAAAGCTAAAAGTCCATTTTTTGATACAGATTTTATAGAATGAAATAATCCTCTTGCTATCATCCTTTTTGATGGAGATGTGTGTAATTCTGTATTTTTTTCCCTAAGACCAAGTTGAAATAATGCTTTTCCACCTAAAAGAATAAAGCCACTTTTTTTCGATGGATGACAGTGTAGAGAGGTACTCTTATTATGTTTGATATTTAATAAAGTTACACATAGGTGATTTGCATTTCTATAAACAACATATTCATATCCCCATGGCTTAAACACTATTTTATTATCATAAAAACTACTTTTTTTTTTCATTTTTAACAATTTATTTTTCAAATATATTTTGTATTGTTTTTTTCGTAAAAACTCTTAATTTTTTGAGCTATATAACTTATATGTTTTTTACTTAAATATTGATGAATTGGCAATGTTATTATTTTTTTTGCTTGTTCATTTACTTTCGTAAAATTTTTTTGATTTAATTTTAAATGCCTTGCTGCTTTTTGTTTATTAAGAGGTACTGGGTAATGAATTTTAGCTTCTATTTTATTTTTGATTAAATATTTTAATAGTTTATCTCTATTTTTTACTAAACACATGTATAGAGCAAATGTCTCTTTGTACCTTTTGGGTCTTTTTGGTATTACCACATTTGGCGATAAATTTATTAATAAACTGTCCATTTTTTTTGCATTTTCATTTCTTTTTTTTATTACGCTATCAATTTTCTTTAGACCCTCTAAAGCGACAACTGCTTGCAAGGGTTGCAATCTCATATTGACTCCCCAAAATTCAATAAGATCTCTATCAATCATTCCATGATTTCTAAACTTCTTTATCCAATCAAAGATTTTTTTATTACTAGTTGCAACCATTCCTCCATCGCCCATAACATTTAATGACTTTAGTGGATGCATACTGAAAGCATTTATTGTACCAAAAGTGCCCGGAGATCTTCCATTAATCTTTGCTCCTATACCCATGCATGCATCTTCTACTACATAAATTTTATATTTTTTTGCTAATTTCATGATAGAAAACATGTCTGGAGAAGCACCTCCCCAATGTACAGGCATAATAACTTTAGTATTTTTATTAATTTTTTTTTCTATTTGTTTAATATCTATTTGATATCTGTCATCACAATCTACAAGAATAGGTTTTGCACCACATGCTACTATAGCGCCGACAGTTGCATAAAAGGTATTTGCTGCGGTAATAATTTCATCACCTTTTTTAATTCCCAAAGATTTAAGTGATAAAATTAATGCGTCAGTTCCATTATTTGTTGATACGCAGTATTTTGACCCAATATATTTTGCAAATTTTTTTTCAAATTCATTTACCTTATATCCTAATGTAAATTCTGTTGTATTAATCAATTTTTTCCATTCAGAAAATATTTTTTTGGTAAACTTAAATTCTTCAGATAAATAATTATAAGGAACTATCATTCTCATAGAAATCGTTAATATTTTTACATATAAATTTTAATTCATTTTTTTTTAAAAATTGATGAATAGGAAGTGCTAAAACTTTTTTACATACTTGCTCAGCAATTGGAAAACTATTTTTTTTATAATTAAGTATTTTTGATGCATAATGCTGGTGTAATGGCTTTCCATAATAAATCAGTGACTGAATGCCTTTAGATTTTAAATATGATTGTAATTGGTTTCTTTTTTCACATAGTACCAAAAACATTACATAAGCATTACTAGTATTTGATAGATTTTTTATGAAAGATATTTTATTTGTCAAAATATTTGATTTATAAAATTTTGCATTAATATTTCGAAGAACTACCATTTTTTTTAATTTTTTGAGTCTTAGCGAAAGTATTTCTGCATTTAAAGAGTCTAATCTTGAATTCACTCCAAATATTTTTACATTATCTCTTCCCTTAAGCCCATGATTTCTATAAAGTTTTATGAAATTGTAGTATTTTTTTTTATTTGTTATTAAAAACCCTCCATCACCTAATGCATTTAAATTTTTAAGAGGATGTGCAGAAAAGCAGGAAATATGACCAAAAGTTCCTGCATGTTTACCTTTTAAAAATGCACCCATGGCTTGAGCGGCATCCTCAATTAAAAGTAATTTGTTCTTTTTTGCAATATTGGATATTGTTTTCATATCACAAAGATTTCCTCCCCAATGTACGGGCATAATTGCTTTTGTTTTTTTTGTAATTGCTTTTTGAATTAATTTTGGATTCATATTTAAGGTACCTTCTTCTACATCAACAAAAACAGGTTTGGCTCCGATATGAATTATAGCACCAATAGTTGCAATAAATGAAATTGGGGATGTAATTACCTCGTCTCCCTTTCTAATGCCAGCAGCTAATAATGACATCATTAATGCGTCGGTTCCAGAGTTAAGACCTAAACAAAATTTTGAATTAACAAATTTACAAATTTTTTTTTCAAAATTTTCTAGTTCATCAGTTAAAACTAAATTTCCTTTTTTTAAAACAGAGTTTATGACTTTATTAAGTTCTTTTTTCTCGTTTTGATATTTTTTTTTTAAATCTATAAGATCAATTTTCATTATAAGTAATTTTTTTTAAGTCTTATCCAACTTTCTAAATTTGTTAAATTTTTATTATTAATAAATTTTAGTATTTTTTTATTATCAAATTGTCTTAAACCCATATGTGGCATAGGACCTTTTCTTGGTATCTTTATTATTTTTATACCATTTTTATAATTTTTAATTACTTGTTCTGCAATTTTTTTAAATGTAATTGTTTTTCCACTTACTAAATTTAATTCACCAATATATTTTTTCATTATTATATTCTTGATAATGTGAGCAATGTCATCAATACAAATATGGTCTCTTCTTTCCTCGCCATTACCAAATATTCTTATATTTTTATTTTTTTGTGCATTTCTTATAAAAGAATTTGGTCCATAGCCATTATGTGGGTCGTTTTCTCCATATATTAAAGTGGGCCTAACTATACATAATTTTTCTCTAAAAAAATATTTTAAAATATTTTCTCTATAAATGTGCATTAAACCATGAAGAGAATTGGGATTTTTTATAGAACTTTCCGTTATTTTTTTTTTGTGTCTTTATATACAGCATCTGAACTCAAATAAATTAAATATCCTAAATTTTTTTTCTTAAGAGTTTCACAAAAATTATTTAATATTTTTAAATTATATTCTAACATTTCAAAATTTTTAACTGGAGCCTTTGCAGCAATAAAAATTAAAACATTAAATTTTTTTGAAATATTTATTAATTTAACATTACAATTTGCTTTGCTTAAATCTATATTTTTTCTTTGAAATTGTTTAACATAGAATTTTTTTTCTAACAAAAAATTTTTCTTTAAGGAATTGCTAATAAATCCACCTCCAAGAATAGCTATATTTTTTTTTTTCATTTTTAAAATTTTTTATTACCCATTTTGTAATAACCTATTTTATCGTTAATATCAGATTTGATAATACTATGCGGATCAATAATATTTTTAATATTCTTATTATTAAAATTTAAATTTTCAAATTCTTTCCAGGGTGTAGCTAAGATTATTATTTCAGACTTATAAAGAATATCTGATATTGTGGAGTATTCTCTTACATTCTTGTATTTTACTTTATATTTAACTTTTGGATCGTAAATATTAAATAATTGTTTTTTTAGTTTTTTTATCAAATAAATCGAATTTGAGTTTTTAAGACTGGCAATATTCTCTTTATAAGTAAGTCCTAATAAACCTATACGAACTTTTTTTTTTGATTATTTGTTAATCTTTTTAAAATATTTAAAATCCAATTCTTTTTATAGTTAGAATATTTTTTATAATTTTTTAAAATTAAACTTGGATAATCTAATTTATATTTATTTGTTATTTCGTTGAGATTGATCATATCTCTCTGCAAATTTCCGCTAAGTATTCCTAAACCAGGTCTAATATAGGCAAATTGTCCTATTCTTTTATCTAGTAATAAAGAAGGTTTTATTTCATCCCAATTAGCATTAATTTTCTCACATATTTCAGAAAGGACATTTGTCATTGTAATAGACGAAATCAACATCATATTAATGCTTATCTTAGTCATCTCAGCTGACTCATAACTAGTGTAGATTATATTTTTGGTAAATTTTAATAAGTATTTTTTTAATCTTTTACTAATTTTTTTTTTGTCGTTAGATCCAATAATTATTCTCTCTGGATTTAATGCTCGTTTTAAAGCATTGCCCATTATTAATGTTTCGACCATATAATAAAGTTTATTTTTGGGCCAATTTATATTCCTTGTAAATCCAGGTTTCACTTGGCTTAAAATTACTAAGTCGGATTTTCTATTTAAATTTCTTAAGACAAATCTTAGTTTTTTTCTTAAAAAATTAAAATCACTTTTATTATTTTTATCAGTTGGTACATCATATGAAAAAAATACTATTTTACATTTTTTTAAATGTTCAATATTATGTGAAAACTTTAATTTATTTTTATTTTTTTTTAACTCATTCTCAACAAGAGGCTCAAAAAAAGGTATTTTAAACTTATTCAAATAATTAAATAAGTTTAAATCATCTGTGTACGCGGTTACATTCATTCCTTTTTTTGCTGAAGCTAGCGCATATACTAAACCAAGGTGTGTTAAACCAACATAACCAATCATAATTAATAATTTTTGATATTAAAGATTTAATAATCTTTGAGAAATTTTTTTATCTTTTAATATATTATTTAATAAATTTCTTTTACTTTTAACTAATTTTTTAAAGTGTAAATATTCTTTACTCCAAGTAGGATCTTTAATTCTTAAAACTTTTTTTCTTTCTAGAGGTACACCTGATGGAAACTTTCTTTTTCTAATAATTAATTCGGAAGGACCCCATTTACAAAGACCATTCAAATGTATTGAACCTTTTGAGCCTATAATATTGCAGACAAAATTATTTTTCCACATACAATAACTTAGTTCGGCTTTAATATGAAATTTTCTATCTTTATGAATAAAAATAGAATAATCGTTAGAATTATTTTCAAATTTTTTTTTGATATGGTTTGAAAATTTTTAATTTTGTCTCCATAAAGAAAAAAACACAAATCAATAATATGAGAACCTAGGTCATCAATTATGCCATTGCCCGAATCTTTAAATTTATCTTTTTTAACTAATTTTGCTGTTCCATTCCCATAAAAGAAATTTGTATAATAAATTTTTCCAATTACTCCTCTTTTTAATAATTTTTTAAGCTCTACTATATGTGGTTCAAAACGATGGTTGTAAGCAGTATAAAATACTATTTTATTTTGCAATATAAGTTTTTTAAGCTTTATAAATAACTTTTCTGTATTTATTAAAAAAGGTTTTTCAACCATTATATTTTTTTTATTTTTTATTAGATATTCTATAATTTTTAATTTTGCTTGATTATGAACAGATATTATTGCTGTATCGTAACTATTCAATGGAACTTCTTTTAAAAATTTATAATCTGCATCTTTATTTATATGATCTACAGTAGCAAAAATTTCCTTTTTTATTTTAATATCTTTTAATCTTTTTTTTCCTTGTATGCCCAATCCTACAATTATAGATTTCATATATTGCTAAACTTTTAATCTCATTTTTATCTTATTGAGCTTTTCCAAGACTTTATTTGATGAAATTGGTTTATTTCCAATATTTTCACAAGCGCAAGATGCTGCCAATGATCCAATGATAGCGGCAGATATTAAACAATTACTTAATTTAAGTGATAATGAGCTATAGGCTAATAATGCATCTCCAGCTCCAACTGCATCAACTAGATCTCTTTTTTCTAGAAAAGAATTTAACGAAAAATAATTATCTTTATTTTTTTTAGAATTTGCTGATAAACAAAATACGCCCTTATCTCCTAATTTGAGTATTTGATTTTTACAATTTGTTTTTTGATAAATTGAATTAGCCAAATTCCCTACAGTGGAGTCTTGGTCTGCTAATGCAAATCTTGCCTCTCTCTCGTTAGGTGTTAAAAGATCAAAATTTTTAAAAAGTGTTATATTTCCCCACCTACTAGCAACTTGACTATCTGCAACTTTAAAAAGTCTAGAAGGAATAGATTTATTAATTTTATCAATATTAAAATTATTAAAAATTCCATGTCTAAAATCACTTAAAATTATAATATCTTCTTTACTTTTTTTGATGCTGTTCAAAATTTGAATTAATTGGGAATTATTTATTGGACTATTGTCAATTTTATCAATTTTTACAAGTTTATACTCTCCACTAGAAATAAGGTTTTTATTAACAGTAGGTCTTTTTTTATCGACCATTAAATTAAGTATAATTTTTTGTTTTTTTAAAGCTTGAGCAACATGGGTGCCCAATTTATCTTTACCAATTAAAGAAGTGAACCTTACTTTGGCGCCTGCAGATTTTAAATGAAGAGCAACTATTGCAGCCCCACCTATAAAATTTTTTTCTGATTCATATAACAAACTAAATGTTGGAGTTTTTGATTGACCAACAATAAAATTAGTATTTGTATAGGTATCCACAATTGTGTCTCCAACCACATGTACTTTTAATTTTTTAAAATTTTTTATGATTTCCTCAAGTTTTTCAAATTTAATATTATTGTGTTCTATTAAATATAACAATTTTTCATCATCAATTTTAGGTGTTAATTTATCAATTATTTTACTTGATGAAAAAACAATATCACCAGGCGTAAAAATCATTTCTCCTCCATAAGACTCGACTAGATCTATTTCTTCTTTCGTCTCATGGCTTTGCTCTTGATTTTTATTGTATTCAAATCCCTTTGCAAAAAAATTTGGTTTTAATTTTGTTATTAGATTGAGTGGTTTTTTTGCATTATCAATTATAACATAATCTATCATCTCTAATACTGCGAGATTAAACGCTCTTAATTTTTCAGGAACATGTGGTCTATAAATTCCCTTATTTATAAATTTGTCGGATGTACAGCTAACAACCAGAATGTTTGCTTTTGATTTAGCAAATAAGAAATGTCTAATATGTCCAGGATGAACAACGTCAAAAACCCCATGGCACATAATTATTTTTTCATTTTTGTGTTTATTTTTAATATAAGATAAGTTTTCTAATGAAATTATCTTTTTTTTTGTTGATGGTGATAAACTTTTAAACATTTTTTATTTTACTCATATATTTAAACCAAAGCATTGTTGCCTTTTTAATAGAATTTTTATTCCAGAGCGGAGCTTCTTTCCAGCTCTTAATATCTTTAAGCATATCTTTAACTCCTTCTTCAAATCTTATTTTTGGTGACCAATTTAAATCTCTTTTAATTTTTTTAATATTAGCAAATGTAACTTCCGGCTCACCTGGTCTTTTTGGAATTTTAATCTGCTTATCACATATTAATTTTGCTAAAGTTTTTATTTTTATTGGATTTCCTGCTCCAAGATTGTAGATTTGATTTTTATATTTACTGTTATTTAATGCATAAAAAGCTTCCGCTGCGTCTTTAACGTGCAAAAAATCTCTTTTTTGATTACCGTCACCAACAATAGTCAAAGCTTTTTTTGATAGAGCTTGACGAAAAAAAACACCAAAAACTGCTCCGTATACTCCTGTAGTTTTAACTCTCTTGCCGTATGTATTAAAAATTCTTATTGAGTTAACTTCTAAATTGTAAAGATTTCCCCAGTGAAACATTATTTTTTCTCCCATATACTTGCTAAGTGCATAGGGGTATAAAGGATTTATTGGGTGTTTTTCGTCTGTTGGTGATTTTGCAATACCATAACAAGAAGAAGATGCCGCATAAACGAACCTCTTTATTTTATTTTTATAACATGCCTCTAGTATTTTTGAAGTTCCAATTATATTTGTTACAAAATATGAGTTGGGGTCTTCTATAGAAGGAACTATGTCTCCTTTTCCAGCAAAATGATAAACATGATCAACATTTTTAAAAAAATAGTGTTTTGAATTTATATTATTTATATTTTTTTTTAAAAATTTTAAATTTTTGTTTTTTACATGATGTTTAATATTTTTTTTTTGTCCTCCAGATAAATCATCTATGACTCTTACCTCATGATTTTTTTTTAGCAATAGATCAACCATATGACTTCCTATAAACCCTGCTCCGCCAGTAACTATAGCTATTTTTTTTCTATTTTTCATTTAGCATTAATATTTTTCATTCTATTTATATTAAAATAAATATCTTCACTGAAAGAATTTTTTAATAAGTTTTTTTTAAATGCTCCACAAAGGTCTTCAACAGCATTTTCAATTGATCTTTTCGGTGAATAGTTTAGTAAGTTTTTTATTTTATCTGAATTAATGTGGTATGATCTATTATCATCAGATTTTTCTCTGATAATTTTAATCTCACTTTTTTTTGGAAAATTTTTTTCTACCACTTTTTTTACTAAATTTGCTATTTCTATAATAGTTAAATTTTGATAACCAATGTTAAATATCTGATTTTTAATTTTTTTTGATTCAGATTTTATTAACAGTTCAACGGCATCTGAATAATCCATAACATGTAGGTTGGGTCTTAATTGATTTCCACCAAAAACTTTTATAAATCCTTTATTTACTGCAAAATTAGTTAAAATATTTACTGACAGATCTAACCTTTGTCTAGGTGCATAACCGCATACAGTGGCCGGTCTAAAAATCACACCTTCAAAATTATCATCGGTATGTTTAAATAATAATGGTTCACACATTCCTTTATATTTATTATATAATGTTAATGGAATTAGTGGGTGATCTTCGGTAACATTTTTTTTTTCCGAAACTCCATATACAGAGCTAGTTGAAGCATAAATAAATCTTTTAATTCCTGAATTTTTTGCAGCTATCACCATTGGTTCAAATGCATCAAGATTTATGCTGGTAGATAATTGTTCATCTAAGGCAAAGCTAGTGTCATTAGATATACAAGCCAGATGTATAAAAACATCATGTCCATTACAGCTTTCAAGAACTTTTTTGATCTCTCTAATGTCTCCTTTTATAATGTTCAAATTTGGATTATCCTTTGGAAGAAAGTTGTCAGTATAATACATTATATCGTAAACAGTTACTTTGTAACCTTTTTTTAAAAGCTCTGGCACTAAACAACTTCCAGCATAGCCAGCACCGCCTGTGATAAAAATTTTTTTCATTAATTAAATTTTAAATTTTGAAGAAATGGCGTCTTTATAAAATTGCTTAACAGTATCTATTTGTAAATTAGAGGTGCTGTATCCTAAAAATTTAAGTTTTGTCAAAATATTATTTGGAACTGTTATAATGTGACATCCATAATTTTCTGCTTGGAAAATATTTAAAACTTCTCTAGTGCTTGCCCATAAAATTTCAACATTCTTATATTTTTTTGAACATTTTACAGAATCTTTAATTAATTTTGCTGGATCTTGGCCCGTGTCAGCAATTCTTCCAGCAAATACTGATAAAATTAATGGTGTTTTTCTAATACCATGTCTTAATACACGATTAATATCACTTATTTTAAAAATTGCTGTAACATTACATGAAATTCCATCTTTTAAAAGCTTTGCAACTAATCTGTCTGTATATTTTCCTTTTGAATTAATCATTGGTATTTTCACATTTATATTTTTCCCCCAGGTAGCAATTTCGTAAGCCTGCCTTTCCATTTCAGAAATTTTATCCGCTATAACTTCAAAGGAAATTGGTTTATTTTTAACTTCAGTTAAAACAGCCTTTGCAAAATTTTTGTAATCTTTAATTCCAGACTTCTTCATTAAAGATGGGTTAGTTGTAAAACCTTTAATAAATGAAATTTTATTTAAATTTATAATTTCGTCTATATTTGCACCGTCGGCAAAAATTTTAATTTTAATTTTTTTCATTTTCAATAATGTAATTAGCAGCCTTATTTAAAGATTTTGTTGTAAAAACTTGTTCTTTAGGTTTTTTTTCCTTATAGTTTCTATCAATAAATATAGATTTGCACGCAACCTTTTTAGCACAATCTATATCTATTTTTCTGTCACCAATAAAATAACTCAATTTGATATCTATCATATTTTTTTTTATAGCTTTTATAATCATTCCAGGATTAGGTTTTCTATAATAATTTTTTTTTGAAATGCTTGTACTTACATAAATATCATCATATCTGATTTTTTTCTTTAAATAATTATGCATTTTATTTAGTTGTAAATAGCTAATTTTTCCTTTCTCCACATCTGGTTGATTAGTAATAATAATAATTTTATAATTTTTTCTTTTAAGATTTCTACAAGCAACTTCTACTCCTTTATAAAGTTTAAAATCCTCAAATTTTAAAGGCGCATAACCTTTGCCATTTCTAATTAAACTTTTATTTATTACTCCATCTCTATCCAAAAATACTGCTTTATTTTTTATCACTTACTTTAATTATTTTCTTTTAAACAATTTGAATAAGTTTTACAAAAATTAGAATTAAATGAAATACCATATTTATTTAAAAACATTTCTTTTACTTTTTTATTTAGTGATATTGTTTCTGAATTTAATCCTTTTGTTAAAAATTCAATCATTTCAATACATGAATATTTAATTTCATTTCTATTGAGACTTTTATATTTAATATTTTCTTTTTTTAAAAAATCATTACAATCAGTAAAATTAGAATTTTTTGGTAATTTCTCGTATATTTCAAAAATAGTTAATTCTTTATTAGTCTCTGCGTCAATAAATTTTTTTGGGCATATCAAACTTACATTTGAATTTAAATATCTCATTAGCAATAAATCAGCATAATTTATATGTAAAATTTTTTTTCTAAAAAGAGAAGCAACATTATCTAAGCCTGTACCTGTGCTGATTACAAAATCACAAATTTTAAATAGATAAATATCTAAAAAATCAGATCTTTCATTGCTAAACGCATAATCAAAAAAATTTGGATTTTTTATATTTAATCTTTTATCCATATTTTTACCCATTCTAATAACTTTGTAATTTAATGAACATAAATACTCGACAGCTTCATCAAAAAGAGAAATATCCTGATCCCTATAAGTATATTCATTACTTATTTTATTTACATTTTGCTCATGTCTATACTTTGGATCTCTGTTTACTAACAATATAATTTTATCATCTTCTGAGATATTATTTTTATTTAAAAAATTAAATGCCTTTTTTTTTTTTCTTCATTTGAAAAAGTGATAAGAGGAATACTTTTATCCAAAACTTTATTTATATCTTGTGCCTGCCAACAAGATTCAAAACTTTTTCCAAAATATGTATTGGTATTATGTCTAAATGGGACAAGCATATTTTTATTATTATTTTTTAAGGCAATAAAAAAAATTGGTTCAAAAAAAAATCTGGAAATATTACCTGGAATTTTTATATTTAAAATAGTTTTCCACTTTTCCCATAAATACAAATTAGCAATTTTATTTTGTGGAAAATAAATATCAAAAAAAAAGTTATTAACAATTTTAGATTTTTTTTCTTGTAAATGTATTTCTATAGGTTGGGACATATGACCAATTGCACGTGTTTCTACTTGTAAAAATCTAATTTTTATTAATGGATTCAATAAATTTAAAAAAAAATAAATTGAATTAAAAAAAAGATTATAGATTAAAGATTTCATAAATTTAAAATAGAGATCTATTTTTAAAATTTAATTTTTTATAGCTATCATTTTTAAATTCTTTTAATATTTTATAATATTTTTTTGCGTATATATTTTTTATTATGTAATTTTTATATATTTTTTTTTTTGAAGATTTATTTTTTAAATTATAAAATTTAATAAATTTATTTACTTCATAACTATTTTTTTTAACGATATTTTCATAATTATTTTTTGAGTAATTAAAATTATGCATTTTAAGAAAAGTATAAATTTTTTTTTCAAAAATTATAATATTTTTTAATATTTCATTTAACTTTGATTTAATTTTTATATAATTTATATTTTTATTTAAACCGACATTATAAAATTCATCAAAATTACTCCATACTCCTGAATTCATTGCTATCAAATAAGATAAAGTTTGTTCAAATTTATTTTTTCTATACAGAACATGAAAATTAATTTTTCTTATAATTTTGATTTCTAAAAATTCAATTAATTTTAAAAACCTTTTTGGTGAAATTTCAAAAAAAATAACATTATTGTATTTTATTTTTTTTAAATTATAAAATAAAAAATCTTCAAAATTTTTATGTTTAGAAAATTTTTTTTTATTTCTTTTGTTAAATAAATTAGGTCCGCAAATTAAATCTAGCTTTTTATTTAATTTTTCAAAAAAATACTGACTTCCAACTCTCCCAAAATTTATAGTACAAATAATCCTTGGATTTTTTAAACTGTTGTGAAATTTTTTAAAATTTGAATATTTGATTTTTTTATTCTTATAAAATTCAAAAAATTCACATGAAACTTTATCTCTCTTTGTTGAATTTCTTACTAATTTAAATCTATTTTTAAAACTAAGTTTTTTTTTATTCATGTCTAGCAGCTAAAATTTAATATTATAATAATTAAAGTCTCTTAATTATTACCATTTTGTTTTATTAGACATTAATAACGGGTGAGTCACTATAGAATGCCAAATTACAGCTTGGTAGGCTTCGCTATAGGCTGTAATATTTTTTTTGTTCACTTGAGGAATCTCAATTACATCGCTTCCATACAATTTAAGAAAGCTTTTTTTTCTACCAACAATACCAAATATTTTTATTCTTTTATTTTTTGCATATTTAATAGAATTAATTAAATTAACACTAACTTTTCTCTTTATATCTCCTCCACCTACAGAAAAAATAAATATTGCATCTTTAGAATTTAATTTTGAAATTTTAAGCCAATTTGTCAGAGATGATTCCCATCCATCATCATTAATTCTTGCCGTCAATTCTGAAACATTGTCTAAAGGTGTATAGCACTCAATTTCGCAAATTTTTCTAAAATCATTCACTGCATGAGAACAGTTACCAGCACTACCACCAACTCCTAAAAAAAAAATCCTTCCTTTTTTTTTTTTAATTGAATAAATAGATTTAACTAATTTCTCTATCGCAGGCTTATTTAATTTTTCTGCAATATCAGCAATGTCTTTATAAAAATAATTTAGAAATTCTATATTTTTCATTTTTTAATATTTTATTACTTTTTATTTAGTATTAATTTACAATTTAAGCAATGCTCCGCACTACGTAAAAATATAATTTTTACATATTCATATATAATATTTTTTTTATACAGTTCTAAATAAATTTTCTGACTTAGATACTGTAACTCTATAATTGCCTATAATGGCTTTTATATTTAATTTGTTTTCTTGCACTATATTAAATATCATATTGGTAAATGGACCAGATATGAACTGATAGTTATTACTTTTTTTTAATTCAAAGAATGTAGATTTAATAAATCCGTTTTGATTTTCATTCTCTTTACACTTTTTAATAAATTCTTCTATTTCGTTTTGTGAATTTATAAAATCATTAAGAAAGTATTTCAAACCTTTGCAATATTTTAAAGATGTTAAAACTGTTTTTTTTGAAAAATCTTTATGAAAACAAAGCAAATAATCACCGAGTAATGAAATTTCCTTAAAATATGTTTTTTTCTTTACAAATTTTTTTAATTGAATCATAGGAATATAAAATTTAATATCTGGTCCGAGTCTTTTTGATAATTCTTTTCTTAGTAAAGATATATTTTTACTATCAATTTTAAGAACTGCCCACATTTACTTTTCCCCTTCAATTTCTGATTTAAGTTCATCATATTCTCTCATTTTTCGTTTCATAAAATTTAAAGTTAGTTTTGTTTTCTCGGAAACACCCTTTGGAGTTAAAATATAAGCATAACCAAATTTGTTTGGATTTTTTTGAAAATTCTTTATTTTTACTAAACCTTTATATTTAAGAGCTTTTACACAATAATTCAATTTACCTAAGCTAAATCCCAATTCAGATGCAAGCTCTCTTTGTGAGCTATTGGGTTTTGATTTTATTTTTCTTAATACATTAAACTGATCTAAATTATCGCTCATAATGTTCAAAAGTTGAACATTTATACCGTTCAAAATTTGAACAGTAAAGCATTATTTTCAATTTATCTATAAAATGATAAATTTATAGCAATTTTACTGAATATATTTCACATAATGATATTCAATCTTGTTTACTTTAACATCAATATTACTATTTATAATCAAACAAATGAGATTTTTTAGTAAAATTGAAATTAACTTATTACATTTTTTTTTCTTTTTTACTCTATTTCTAATTAATTATTTCTCTTTAAAGCTTTCTTTTCATGGAAGTAGAGAAATTCACTTATATGTTCTGTTTGTATCTCTTTTTCATTCTATATTTTGTATTATTTTAATATATTATTTTTTTTCTTTAAAAAAAATAAAATATTCAAAATTATATCTCTATATAAAAAAAAATAATTTAGACTTTATTATATCTATTGTTCTATTTGTTTCTGCATTTGTACTTGCTTATTTTTATAGTTCAATGATAGATAAAAATAATTTACTATATTTATTCTATGAAAGTACTTCTGAATTTCCAAAAACATTATCACCAATTAAAAATGAATTTATATCTTTTGTTTTTTCACTTTCAATTTTAATATGTTATTTTATCTTTAGAATATTCAATATTAATAAATTTTTTTCTTTGGCTGTTTGTATTATATTTTTATCATCACCATTTCATTTTTATCATTTAATTCCATCTCCATTCAGAGATTATTTTTCTAAAACAATAATATTATTAATAATTTTTTCTTTCTTTTTTATTATTTTTAAAAAAATTGACTATAAATCTTTTAAAGTCTTTATATTATTTACAACTTTAATTTTAAAATTTGGATTATATGTAAGGCAAGACTTAATTGTTTTTTTATTACCATTTATTTTGGTAATTATTTTTACTCTCGTAAGATACAAAGGTGTAAAAATAAAATATTTTTATATTTTAATATTTTCTATATTATTTATTCTTTCTCCACAAATATATAATATTTTCGGGATTGGAGTGGGTGGAATGTTGATTGGAGGATTGACTACTCCAACAGAGGTAAATTTTTTATTAGATAGACCATTATATGATCTTGGCTACATATATCATGATGACTATTTGTGGATATTAAGTTTTTTAGACCAAAGTTATTTTACAAAAATTATCATAAACTTTCCTGCAGATTTTTTAATCAAAATGATTGCTACATCTCTCCAAATTCTTAATTTGCCTTCTGATGGATTATTACCAATGCCTGGGGTTGAAAGTAAATTTTTATTTAATTTTTATGAATTCCGCTCTTTAATTCTAAATTTAATTAAAAATGAATTTATAATTTTAATTTTTTTATTTTTTATATCATTGCTAATTTACAATAATTTATACCAAGGAATAATTGCTAGTATTATATTTCTTATACTTTTGTTTTATCCAGTTTTAAATTTTTATGGGAGACATTTTTTTTATTTAGAATTTATTCCTTTGCTGGCCTCAGGAGTTTTTTTTCAGACAATTTCAATTTTCCTATTTAGATATAAAAAAATATTAACAAAACGTTTTTTTAATAAAATAACTAAAGTGGTAATATTATTATTTTTGTTTCTTATTTCTGGTTTTTCGATGATAAAAGTAAGCAAAATATATCAAAAATCAAACTATGAAAATAATTTAAATGTTTTAAAAAATATTAAAAAAGAGCAATTAATTTTTTCTCAAACTAAAAAAGGTAATAAAATTTCATTTAATTTTAATGCAGAAGATTTATTCCAAAATAAGAAATATATAAGTGATTTTCTTCCAATATATGCAAATGTTGAGCATATAATTCTTGAACTTGATTTTAATAATTGTGGAGCTCAAACAATTTGGCCTATTTTAAAATACAAAAGTAAAAATATTCTTATGGACTATTCTAGAACTATTAGAATTAACAAAAAAGACATCTTAAATAAAAATGGCATAGTACTTTTGCCTGTTTATAGAAGTTATGTAAAAATTAATCAAAATGCGGGTACACATCCTGGAAATATTTATGTTCAAACAGAATTCGAAGGGATTGAGCTTAATAATTTTGAACATACTTGTCTAAAAAGAGTATACAAATTAGTAAAATTTCCTGAAAATCTCCCAAAATCGCTAACTATACTTGGCTATGATGATAAACCATATTTTGAATTTTATTCAAAAAATTTAAATTATTATGAAGTTCCAAAAAATCTTAAAAATAATATTTATCAGAGTAAAGATAAATATATATTTAAAGAATTAATTCATTCAGAAATTGAATATAAAAATGAAAATTTTAGTATTTCATCACTACCTTCTAAACTAGTAGTAAGCGCTGGTGAATTAAATAATTCCTATTGTAAATTTAATATTAAATCTTTTGAAAGTTCAAGATTAACCAACAATATTTATAATAATAATAAAAATTATTTTATGAAACAACATGCATGTTTAAATGATAAAGATTTATTATGGACAAAAAGTTTAAAAAAAAATAAAGGCGATATATTTATTTTTGAAGGTAAAATTATTAATGGAGGAATAAGAGTGGGTTTCATAAGTAAAAAAGATAATAGAGCTTATGTTGAAATTAAAAAAAAAGGAAATTTTAAAATATTATTAGAAGTGCCCGAAAATGGTAATTATAATTTCGGAATATCAAATTATTTAAATCTTTATTTAAACAAAGAAAATAACATAAGAATTAAAAAAATTGGATGGCTTAAAAAAAATTAAATTAATCTATTTCTTAAAGATTTATTAATAATTAATTTGCACGCACGATTATTTTTCAGAATGTGTGAACATTCTAATATTTCAATCATTCCATTTTTTGTAGCAATTACTGGATTCCCTTTAAAAATTAAACATACTTGTCCGGGAACAGCATAAAATTTAAATTTTGGTATAAATTTCTTTGCTTTGAATATTCTAATTTTTTTTTTTATTTTCAACTTTTCATTAAATAAAAAAGTAAATGCGCCATCAAAAGGCGTTGAGCATGATCTTATTAATGCTAAAATGTTTTTAGTATCAGAATACCAATTTATCTTATCATCATTTTTAATTCTTGGAAAAGTTCTAATAGAAGAACCAACTTGTTTTTTCAATGAAAATTTTTTTTGTTTAATTTTTTTCAATACATTTAAAAATAATGTTGGAATTTTTTTATCCATCCAATCATAAATGTCTCCTATATATGTATCTGAACCAATTTTTTTAAAAATTTTGCAAAAAATTGGTCCTGAGTCTAGATCATCACTCATGGAGTGTATAGTTAGTCCAATTTTTTTTTCAAAGTTCAAAATTGCCCAATTAGGGCAAGCATTTCCTTTATATTTTGGTAAATCACCAGGATGAGAATTTAAAATTCCGTATTTAAAAAGAGAAACAATATTTTTGTTAATTATTGATTTGTAATTCATTGAAAATCCAATTTCTGATTTATATTTTTTTAATAAATTATATTTTTGATTAATTTTATTATCACAAAAATAGGGTATTTTATTTTTTTTAGCAAAAATTCTATAATCTTTTTCGTGAGCCTTATAATAACTGTCTGATTTACATGTGTATATAAAAGATATTTTATGTCCACTTCCCACAATTTTTTTAGCTGTATTTAATAAAAAATGCGTTCTGCCTATAATTGCTACCCTCATAAAACATCCTTATAAAAATTTCTTATTTTTAAACAAACAAAATCTAACTGTTTATATGCAAGATTTGGATTTATAGGTAATGAAATTATACTTTTTGAAATATCATTAGTATTAGGAAACGTTTCAAATATTTTTTTGTTAAATAAATATGGAAGTGGTTTTTTATAATAAATAATAGAATTAATTTTATTTGATATTAAATATTTATTTAGTTTATTCCTAATATTTTTATTTACTAAAATAGAAAAAACATGGAAGTTAGTTGATACATTTTTTTTTATAAACTGGAATTTTATAGGTAGGTTTTTTAATTTTTTTTTATAATAGTTGGCAAACACATTTCTTTTTTTATTTAGTTTAATTGTTTCTTTCAGATTAATTTTTAATACTTCTGCTTGAAATTCATCCATTCTAAAATTGTTTCCGAAATTCAAAAATTTATCTTTATGGGGATGAAGTCCATAGTTCCTGTAAGATTTTATTTCAGAATAAAGTTTTTTATTTTTTGTTAAAATAGCACCAGCATCACCTAATGCCCACAAATTTTTTGTTGGATAAAAACTAAAAACCGAAGCATGTCCTTGCATTCCTGTAAACTTTCCATCAATTTTTGAGAAATGAGCTTGGGATGCATCTTCTATAATAAAAATATTTTTATTTTTAATCTTTTTTTTTAGTTTTTTAACATCAAAGACATTTCCAAATAAATGAACAGGCATAATTATTTTTGTATTTTTGTTAATTTTTTTTAACACTTGATCGACATCCATCAAAAAAGTTTCTTTGTCAACATCGACGAACTTAACTTTATAACCAAAATTTTTTATTGCCATAACTACTGGAATAGGAGAAAATGCTGGTATAATAATTTCACTTTTAAAATTTTTTTTACATATTAAATCAACCAAAGTACTTATTCCTGTTGAAGCTGAGGATACTCCTACAGCAAAACTTTTGTCATGCAATTTTCCAAATTTCTTTTCAAAACTATAAACAGATTGTGAATTAATAAATTTTTTTGAATAAATTACATTTTTCAACTTATTCTGAAAAATTTTAATATTTTTATGATTTATTGGATAATGATTTCTATCAACGATCATAGTTAAATATTATTTTTATTTAATGTAATTAGAGCTATATATATATTTATTTAAAATTTTTTAATAGTCATATTTTATGATAAAGAAAATAAGTGTTATTACCCCTGTGTATAATGAAGAGCGCTCTTTAAAAAAGAATTTTTCAAAAATTTATAAATTTCTTTTTAACAATTTTTCCTCCTTCGAAATAATCCTAATTGAAAGTGGGAGTTCTGATAAATCTAATTTATTATGCAAAAAATATGAAAAACTTAAAAATGTTAAGTTGTTTGTCCAAAAAAATAGGGAAGGTTTTGGTTCGGCTATAAAATTAGGTATAAAAAAAATTTCAGGTGAATTTTTTTGTGTCTTACCAATTGATTTATGTTTTAATTTAAGTGAACTGGCAATATTAAATAAAAAAAAATTTGATTTATTAACTAGTTATAGAATTATTGATAATCGTAATATTTTAAGGAAATTGCAAAGTTATATATATAATATTTTTATTAAAATAATTTTTGGTCTGAATTTTAAATCTATAAATTCACTTCCAAAAATTTATAAATCAAGTTTTATAAAAAAAAAAAAATTATACTCGAAAGGGTGGACTATTGATGCAGAAATTTTATTTCATTTTAAAAAAAAAAATAAACAAGAAATAATTCCTGTTAAATTTATTAATAGAAAATATGGTAGCTCAAAAATTAAATTGTTAGATATTATAAATATAGTAATAGATGCTTTAATAGTTAGATTAAAAATTGCTCTATTTTAAAATTAAACCTTCCCTAATTTTTTTTTCACATAAATATTCTTTTATTAATATACGGCCATCCATAGTTTTCACTAACAAACTTTGGTCTGGAAAAATATTTGTTATAGTGCCAGCTTTAATTTTTTTATCTATAAAATTATCAAACGGATAGGCTTCATTGATATAAAAAATTTTATTCCCTAATTTAGATTTGGCCATAGGGTAAGGTTTTCTACAAGCTCTAATTAAATTATAAATTTTAAATGTTGTATTTTTCCAATTGATATAATCGTCTTTATAATGAATTTTTCTAAAAAAAAATTCTTTTCTTAATGGAACTTTTTTATCATATTTTTGTTTTATTAATGATTTTAAATTTTTAATTGTAAGATTTGCTGAAACAATTCCAATTTTATAATATAAAGTTGTAATATTATCATATTCATTTATTTTTATAATTTTATAGTCAATTATATTTCCTTCATCAACTGCCCTTGTTGCTTTAAAGATATGTAGTATAAAAAATTTTTTACCTTTTCTTAATGTCCAGCCTGCTGGTGATCTCCCTTTTCCAAAAGGCAAATAATCATAGCTTCCATGCTCTGCAATAGCTCCATATTTAAATAATTTTAAAACATTGTTAGGAATTATTCTTTGCCAACCTGATATAAGCAAAATATCAAATTTCATCCTTTTTAAATAAGTAATGTCTTCTATAGAGTCTAATTTAAAACTCTTTGCTTTATAAATTTTTTTTTTATTAATTATTTTTTCAAAAGAAATTTGACCTGAAATATTATTTTTTTTTTTTATTGTAATTAAATTTGGTTTAATATTGTTTTTTAACAATTCGCTAAGTTTAACATAACCACTAATATGGTTGGATAGAAATGCGATTTTTTTTATCATTTTTATATATTCTAATTTTATTTTCTAATGAATTAATCTCCTCTTCAGCAAGAGAGTGCAGAAGAAAACCTTTATAATTAACAATTTTATTTATTCTCTCATTTAAAATTCTTTTTTTAGAAAAAAAATATAATTCAGGATGAATTAATAAATGAATTGCAGTTTTATTATTTTCTTTTAATATTTCGTTTAATGGTTTTTCCTTCCAAAATGCTCCTGAATCTGAAATATACCTTATAAGTTTACTTGAAATAAATTCTTTATTATAGACTGATATAAAATTTTTATTAATAATTTTCTTTTTTAGAAGAAATTTTTCTGGTTTGTGAAATGAAACATATTTTATTTTGTATGAAAATATTTCATTAATAAATTTAATCTCTCTATTTATATTTTTTTTAATAACATTTAAATTATAATTCTTATAATAACTTACATCATGATGGAGACCGATACTATGTCCATAGGACAATATCTTGTATATAATTTTTTTACTATTTTTTGAGAATAAATTATAAAGATTATTATTTGTCATAACAAAAAATGTTGATTTTATATTTAAATCAAACTCAATTTTTGCAAATAATTCTGCTAATTTTAAATCAATATCAACATCATGCCTTAAAATAATTAATTTTTTTTTTTTAAAATTTTTTTTATTAAAATTCGAAAATGAAATAAATTTATAATTATACCTTTTCGCTAAAATTAAATACTTTCTGTATGTTTCTACATTAAAATCTTTTGTTATTTTTCTTTTATGATGTAATTTATTAATCAAGAATTGTATAATATTTTAAATTAATTTAATATCGGATAAATATATAACAATTTAAAATATAAAAATATATAAGTTTAATAAAAAATTTTATGGATGAAATTGCTGTAATTTTAGCAGGAGGTTTAGGAAAAAGATTATTTCCATTAACGAAGGTACTGCCAAAACCATTGTTGCCAATTGGAAACAAATCAATCTTGGAGTCTTTAATATTATTGCTAAAAAGAAATAATGTAAAAAAAATATATATCGCTACCAATTACTTGCACGATAAAATCGTAAACACTATCGGCAATGGTGAAAAATATGGTGTTAAAATTTTATATTCCAGAGAGAAAGAAAAATTAGGAACATGTGGTCCATTAAGCTTATTAAAAAAAAAAATTAATAGCTCATTTTTTGTTATTAATGGGGATATTCTTACAACAGCCAATTTAAAAAAAATTATGAAATATTCTTTAAAAACCAAAGCTATATTTACTGTAGTTACTAAAGAAATAAATCTTCCATTTAGATTTGGTAAAGTGACTACAAAAAATAATTTTATTACAAAATTAGAAGAGAAACCTACATACAAACAAGAAATTTTATCAGGGATTTATGTATGTAAACCTGAGATTTTTAAATATATTCCTGATAATAAATATTTTGGAATGGATGATTTAATAAAAAAGCTAATGAAAAAAAAAATTAAAATATCGAAATATTTGTTAAAAAATTATTGGATAGATGTTGGTCAACTTGATGACTATGAAATTGCGAAACAAAACAAATCAAAATAAAATTTTAATACTAGGCGGCGGGGGTATTATCGGAAGAGAAGCTGTTTATTTTTTTCTAAAAAAAAAATTTAAAGTTTTAGTTATTGATAAAAATATATCAAAACTTAATATTTTATTTAAAAAAAAAAATCCCAGACTTAAAATTTATAAAAAAAATATATTTTCAATTAAAAAAAATTCAAAAATTTTTGACAAATATTATTTAATTATTAATTGTATAGGTTTAAATGATCATAGTTTAGGTATTAATAATCCTGAAATCGATGTCAAAACAAATATAATAAATATACTGCATATAATTAAACATTTTAAAAATAAAAAAATAATTCATTTAGGTACTACTCATCAATATTCTGGCTCAATGAATAAAATTAAAAAATTCAAAGAAACATTTTCTACTGATGTTCAAGGAATATCAAAAAATGCTGTAGAAAATTACCTAATATTTTATTCTAACAAATATAATTTTAAATTGATTTGTTTAAGAATAGGCAATTGTTTTGGAAACTTTCAAAATGGCATATTGGATAAAAAAGGTTTAATATTTGAAATATTGAATTCTTTTTTAAAAAGAGAGAAATTTATACTATATAAAAAAAATATAAAAAAAAATTTTTGTTACACACCAGATGTAATTGCTGCACTGAACTTTTTAATTTATAAAAACTTAAAATTTCCAGCAATATATAATTTTATTCAATATAATATTTCTGTAGAAAATTTTGTAAAAAAAATAATTCAACACATCAAGTTTGGTAAATTTATTTATTCTAAAAAAAAAATAAAAGTAAATAATTATGATTTTTCAAGAATGCGCAGAGGAAACTTCTATAGAATTTTTCCTAATTTTAAATATACAAATATAGACACCGCAATAAAAAAAACTTTAGTAAAAATTAAATTTAAATAATTTGACTTACTTTGATTTGTTTAGATTTATATATATAACCATCTACTACTTTTGAAATTAATGATTGAAATTTAAGAATTTTCTTTGATTTTTTAATTTTTTTATAATTAGATAAATTTATTTTTTTCAAATTTTTTAACGGTAAGCGATCTAATTTCGAGTTAAATTTTTCTACATATTTTTTTTCATATTCTGACAAAAGTTTCTCAGCTATTTTCTGCCCAGTTATATTATTTCCTGTTAAGAAAATATAATATATTTTATGATTCGAATAGTTTCTTTTAAATTTTTTTATGAAAACAAATTTATATCTATAAATTTTTAAAATATTAGTAATTATTTCTTTAATGCTAATTTGGTCTCCCAAAATTCTTTTATTTGGAATTATTATACTATTATTATTTTTTTTTAGTAAAGCTTGAAAACATATAGAAACAGCTTCTTCATGTGTGATAAAATATCTTTTAATGTTGGATGGAATTCCAAAAGATATTTTCTTTTTTATGCAGTCTAATGCGTGCTCTAAAATACTTCCTCTTGAAAAACTTACATTTGCAAATCTGGCACTGCAAACAGATATATTGTTATTTTTTTGCATAATTTTTTTTAACTTATATTCCATCATCAACTTAGATATTCCCATCAAACTTGTCGGTTCAGCCGCTTTATCTGTTGAAATAGAAAATATTTTTTTTAAATATCTTGATTTATATCTCATTTTATAAAAATTATCGTAGTTTGTTGAAAACATATATTTAATTGAATTAATATTTTCTTGAGATCGTACGTGCTTAATTGCTGCAAAGTTAAGATATATATTAATTTTATTTTCTCTTAAAAAATTATCAATATCCAGAGTATTAATATCCGCACATATATAATCAATATTTTTATTTTTTGTTTTTTTGATAATTAATCTATTAAGTGAAGTTAGATCATTTTCATTTTTATCTAATAAAAAAATTCTTTTACATTTAAACTTTATAAGACCTAGGCAAAACTCTTGCCCAATAGATCCTGGGGCCCCAGTGACTAATATATTTTTATTTAAAAAAAGATTTTTTAGTTCTCTTTTGTCTCTATCGTTAATTTGAAAACGATTATTATTTGAAATAATTTTTTTTTCAAAAAATTTAAAGTTTAGATCTTTCAATATATTTTTTTTTATTATCAAATATATAACTAAATTATTTTATTTAACAAAAATTTTTTTCAGTGCATAAATCAAGCCAATTGAGCTATTAGTACTGGTCAGCTACATGCGTTACCGCACTTCCACACCCAGCCTATCAACGT
>MDTG01167241.1_pt1 | contig 60405 bp, 42 predicted proteins | sample 811421 | NCBI WGS metagenome assembly MDTG01 (sample SAMN05326645, study PRJNA326480) | marine metagenome | isolation source: seawater | place: Pacific Ocean: South East | collected 2011
ATGAACTCGGAATCTGCCTTGGCGACCTCCTCTTCGTCGACGGCGAGCGTCGGACGGCCGGAGCCATCGTCCTTGAGCAGTCCACTGGACCAGTCGCACATCTTCGCGGTGAGTTCCGGGTCGCAGGATTCGACGTCGATCCAGACGTGTCCACCCTCGATCGGGAAGGCCTCGGCGTTGCCGCCGACGTATTCCGGCACGGAACGTGTCAGATCACTCGAGGTCGTGCCCCCGGATCGTTCGTGGACCAGTGCGGTGAATCGTCCGCCGCAGAAGGCGGGCGTGTCGTCCTTGCGGTACCCCTCGACGCTCGCGGGAAGATCGCGGCAGGCGTCTTCGAGAATCTCGACGGCCCGATCCTCGGCGTTGCCACCGAGGCGGATGACGACCGGGAGATCCATCTTCATCTCGTTGAAGGCCTTGGCGAGCCCGTAGGCCGAATGGAACTGTTCCTGGGAAGCGACTCCCGATCCGGACCCGAAGTACCCGTTGAGCCCGTCCTGGGACAGGATGATGCGGGCGGCGCGGTAGACCTTGGCCGCCGAAGGATTGCCGGAGGTGTCGCAGAAGTTGGCAAGGGTGAATCCTTCGTTGGTGACGGCATCCATGGACATCATGGACCCTCCGCCACCGGCCCCGTGGAAGCCGGCGAGTCCCTTCGTGGACTCGTGTCCGTCCGTCGGGAGCTGCGCGAAGTAGAAGGTGCCGCGGTGATCGGCCTGCTCGACGCCGTAGGCGATCCGTTCAAGTTCTGTCGCGGGGTGATCGAGTTCGCGGGCGATCTCGATGCCGAGTTCCGGATGTCGGAAGACGGCATAGTCGTCGATGGTGACCCGGCAGTCGGCTGCACAGACGGTTCCGTCGGAGAGCACGACCAGTGGATTCACCTCGAACGCCCTGGCCTCGCACTCCCGTGCGGTGGTCGCGATCGCCTGGATCGCGGTGACGAGTGCGTCGTGGTGCTCAGCGGGAATGTCCGAGTCGGCCAGCACGGCCTTGACGTCGTCTTCGTCGACTCCGTCGCTGACGGAGACGGCAAGTCGTGCGACGCTGTCGGCACGATCCTCGATGCCAGAGCCGCCGGCGCAATCAAGAAGCAGCATCGGAGCGCGGGCGGCGTCGTCGATGCTCTGGGAGACGAAGAGTTCGTGGGCGATGTCGAGGCATTGCTCGACGAGCACTTCAGAGACGGGGAAGTTGCCGAACCGCATGGCGAGCAGCGTCTCGGCGTGGGCATTGGCTTCATCGGGGGTATCGGCGAAGAGCACACCACCGAGGGCCTTGCGGCCGGTTATCCAGGCCTGGACCTTCAGGACGACGCGGCCACCGAGGTTGGCGGCAACGTCGTGAGCCTGCTGTGCTGTCGTGATTGCGCTGCCCTCGGGGACATGTATTCCCCGTTGCTTCAGAAGGGCTTTGCCTTGGTATTCGTGCAGTCGAGCCACGTGTGAGTCTCGCAAAGTGGTGCAGAAGAGGCGAAAAAGCGAATAATATCGAATGCAGGGTCGATGGGCAATCCGTTCGCCTTCGATCCTTCCGACGTCGTCAGGGAGGTGCTGCCCCCTCTTCGGCGAGCCTCAGGGACCTATGAGAGCAGTGCGGAGATGACCGAAGCCGTCGATTCGTCGATGGCGCCGCAGGCGACGGCCTGCCGAAGCGATGTCTCGGCCAACCCGACGTACAGCCCTCTGAGCTGCGGACACCGTTGCTCGATCGTCGCGAGATGCGAGCGGATCGCATCGACATCTCCGCGATGCACGGTTCCCTGGAGCGCCGATGGAATCCCCTGTTCACCGAGGTTGCGACCGGTCTGACTGATCATCGGAGCGAGCGCCTCGATTCCCCGCTCGGGGTCGAATCCCAGCTGCGACCAGAGGCCGGCAGCTTCGGCGCCGAGGCTGCTGAGGTAGCCGCCCACCAGCAGGCACGAGAGGTGATAGAGCACGCGGTCCTCGGATTTGATGCGGACGGGGCGACCGTCGATGTCGCCCGCCATCTGCTCGAGCATCTCGAGCACGTCGTCGTCTCCGTCGAGGGCGATCGTCGCACCGTTCAGGATGCCGGGCGAAGGATCGGCGGGGATCGTCATGATCGGATGCAGCGAGCCGCGGTGGGCGGGGCCGGAAAGGACATCGAGCCCGAGCGATCCACTGCAGTGGATGGCGACGTGTCCGGGCGACCATTGGAGCGAGGTGCAGATCGACTCGATGGCGTCGTCGGGAGTGGTCACCAGAATGATTCTGGACTGATCGACTGCAGCCTGGGCATGATCGTGCGCAATGGCGCCCTCGACGATGTCCGCAAGACGATCCGCGGACGCACGATTCGACGACGCGAGGTGGCCCACGACCCATCCACGCTCGGCCAGCGCGGAAGCCAGCGTCGAACCGACGCGGCCGCAGCCGATGATCGCGATCGGATCGCTCTTGCCGGGTGGAATCATGAAGCCGCCGCCGATGACTCCGGGCCGGTCGGATCATCCTTCTGTATGAAGCTCGAGCCCCACTGGAGGCCGAGCGGCAATCCGATGAGCGTTCCGGCCGCGTAGTCGATGGGAAGCGGCAGCGCGATGCGGGGCAGGCCGCCGCTGGTGATGGTCGTCTCGAGTTGATCGGCGGGAATCATGATGCCGGCGACCCACTGGCCGAGTGCGCCGAAGAGGCACACCGTTGCGAACAGCAGATAGGGCTGCACGGTTGGTGCGATCAGCCTGCCGACGAGGCCGGCAGCGATCGATCCGATGATCGTGGCGGCGAGAACCTGTCCCTTGAATGGAGACTGGGCGACCAGCCAGACCACGGGAAGGGCCGCAAGTCCGGCGGCACCCATCTTGATGGCCTCGGGGCTCGCGGCCCAGTCGGGAGCCGGCTCACCGGGATCCAGCATCGGCTGGATCATGGGGCCGGCACTTCGTGCGATCACGATGGCGATGACGAGGATGACGACCGACCAGACGAGGCCTTCGAGCACGAGCAAGTGGAAGGAGCCGTGCAGGGCGACTTCGGTGACGGTCTGCAGATGCAGTGCGAGCCACCCCATTCCGATGCCAAGTACGAGCAGTCCCGTGGAGCACTGGAAGCATCGGGAGACGCCGGCGGCGATGATGGTTCCCACGACGAGCGATGCAAGCATGGCCAGGCATGCCGCGGCGGGCGTCTGCGACTGGAGAATCGTTGGCCCGAACGATCCCTGTGAGGACAGCAGTGTCGGCTCGATCACTTGAAAGGTGACGATGGACAAGGCCAGAGCGGCCAGCATGATGATCCAGTTGCGTGCGACTTCCATTTGTGCATTTGAGCCGCTGGCGGTCCAGAAGGCAAACCTGCACCACGGGAAGGTCTTCGCGTATCCTGCCCACATGGCTGATACACCTGTCAATATCGACGGCTCCGCTCTGACCATTTCCCAGGTCGTGTCCGTGGCTCGCGAACGGACGACCGTGATTCTCGGCGACTCCGTACTCGATTCGATGACGCGATCACGGGAGACGGTCGAACAGGCCGCGTCCGGAGCCGATGCGGTGTACGGGATCAACACCGGATTCGGTGCTCTCTCACGCAAGCAGATCGATCCCGAGTCGAATCGACATCTTCAACTGAATCTCATCCGCTCTCACGCCTCCGGCGTCGGCGAGCCGCTTCCGGTGGACACGGTGCGGGCCATGCTGCTGATATTGGCGGCATCGTTGGCCCGGGGTCACTCCGGGGTCCGCATCGAACTTGTCAGACAGATCATCGCCCTGCTGAATGCCGGCATCACGCCGGTGGTTCCCGAAGTCGGTTCGGTCGGAGCTTCCGGAGACCTGGCTCCGCTGTCGCACGCGGCCCTCGTGCTCGTAGGGGAAGGCGAGGCGTTTCTCGACGGCCAGCGAGTGAGCGGAGCGGAAGCACTTCGCAGCAGCGGGATCGAACCGATCACGCTCGAGGCCAAGGAAGGGTTGGCGCTGATCAACGGCACCCACCTGATGGCGGCACAGGCATCCCTGTCCTCGTTCGACATCGATCGGTTGATGGATGCGGCGATCATCGCTGCAGCCATGGCCGTCGATGCGTGTCTGGGAACCGACGCGACCCTCGATGCCAGGATCCATGAGATTCGTCGCCAGCCCGGCCAGATCGAGGTCGCCCGACGCATGCTTTCGCTGCTCGAGCACTCCGAGATCGTCAAGTCCCATCAGGAGGACGACCCTCGGGTGCAGGATCCGTACAGTCTCCGCGCAACCCCCCAGGTGCTCGGTGCCGCGCTCGATTCCATCGCCGCCGACCGGGTCGTCATCGAACGCGAACTCGGAGCGGTCACCGACAACCCGCTTGTCTTCGGCGACGAGATCAGGAGCGGCGGAAACTTCCACGGAATGCCGCTGGCCATCGCCATGGATTCCATCGCCATCGGCATCGCCAATGTGGCGGGAATCAGCGAGCGACGCGTCTACTGGCTCCAGGCCTCCCACGACGACTTCAACAGGGTGCCGACCCACCTGAGTCCGCAGCCCGGCCTTCACAGCGGGCTGATGATCACGCAGTACACGGCGGCGGCATGCTGCAACGAACTTCGAATCCTCGCGACCCCCGCCAGCGTAGGAAACATTCCCACCGCTGCCGGCATCGAAGACTACAACTCGATGGGAGCGACCTCGGGGCTCAAGCTCAGGAGAGCCGTGATGCTCGCCCAGTACGTGATCGGGATCGAACTGCTCACGATGTCCGAGGCGATCGAGCACCATCGCCCGCTGTCGAGCGGAGACGGCGTCGAACATGCACACGCCGCGATTCGAAGACTGGTTCCGCCGCTGACCGAGGATCGTCCCCCCGCTCCCGACATCGAGGCCATCGTCGGTTTGATCCGAGCTGGCGCCCTCTCGGGCGGGTAGAGCGGCTACTCTATGGGTATGTCCATCACCGCACGTACCGTTAGAGCCCCGCGGGGCACCGATCGAACCTGCAAGAGCTGGCAGGCGGAAGCCGCCATGCGAATGCTGATGAACAATCTGGACCCCGAAGTGGCCGAACGTCCCGAAGACCTCGTCGTGTACGGGGGCCGGGGCCGCGCGGCCCGATCGTGGGAATCCTACGAGGCGATCATCGAGTCCCTCAAGCGCATCGAACCGGACGAGACGCTGCTCGTGCAGTCGGGAAAGCCGGTCGGGATCATCCGCACCACCGAAGACGTGCCGAGGGTGATCATCGCCAACTCCAACATCGTTCCCCACTGGGCCACGCAGGAACGCTTCGATGAACTCGAGGCGAAGGGCCTGATGATGTTCGGCCAGATGACCGCGGGATCATGGATCTACATCGGCACCCAGGGCATTCTCCAGGGCACGTTCGAGACCTACGCGGAATGCGCGAGGCAGCACTTCGGAGGCACGTTGGCGGGGACGCTCAACGTGACGGCCGGGTGCGGCGGCATGGGCGGCGCACAGCCGCTGGCGATCACGATGAACGAGGGCACGTGCCTCATGGCCGAGATCTGTCGGGAGCGACTCGAGAAGCGCGTGCATGACCGCTACCTCGACGAGATCGTCGAGGATCTCGATGCGGCGATCGATCGCGCCCTTCAAGCGAAGGAATCGAGAGAAGCCGTGTCGATCGGCTGGCTCGGCAACGCGGTCGATCTGCTCGAACGACTCGTGCAGCGCGACCTCGTCCCCGACACGCTGACCGACCAGACTTCGGCGCACGATCCGCTGCAGGGCTACTACCCGGAGGGGCTTTCGCGCGAGGAGGCGGACGTGCTTCGCTCGGCCGATTCCGACGAGTACCAGTCGAGATCGCTGCAGACGATGCGACGTCATGTGGAACTGATGGTCGGGCTCATGCGGCGTGGCGCCAGGACCTTCGACTACGGAAACAACATCCGCCAACGGGCCCTCGACGAGGGGTTCGCCGACGCATTCGAGTTCGAGGGGTTCGTCCCCGCCTACATCAGGCCCCAGTTCTGCCTCGGTCGCGGTCCGTTCCGGTGGGCCGCCCTCTCCGGTGATCCTGAGGACATCCGAAAGACCGACGAGGCCATCCTCGAACTCTTTCCCGAGGACGAGTCGCTTCGTCGCTGGATCACCATGGCCCAGGAGAAGGTCGCGTTCCAGGGACTTCCGTGCCGCATCTGCTGGCTCGGACTCGGCGAGCGTGATCGAGCCGGGGTGCGATTCAACGAGATGGTTCGAGACGGGATCGTGTCCGCACCGCTGGTGATCGGCCGCGACCATCTCGATTGCGGGTCCGTCGCCTCTCCAAATCGCGAGACGGAAGGCATGCTGGACGGGACCGACGACGTCTCGGATTGGCCGCTGCTGAACTTCGGAGTCAACATCGCGAGCGGTGCGAGCTGGGTCAGCTTCCATCATGGCGGCGGCGTCGGCATCGGCTTCAGCCAGCACGCCGGACAGGTGGTCGTCTGCGACGGAACCGATGCCGCCACATCCCGGATTCGACGTGTTCTGACAAACGATCCGATGATGGGCATCTTCCGGCATGCCGACGCGGGATACGACATCGCCCGTGGGTGCGCCGACGATCAGGATGTCCAGATCCCGATTCGAAACTGGTAGAAGAAACGGAACGCCTCTCCATGGCAACACTGCTTTTCGTGAATGCTCGGATCCTGACGATGCACGGGGACGGCTCCCCCCGGCGCGGAGATTCCATGCGCGATCTCGCGATCATCGAGAAGGGATGGCTGCTGACCAAGGACCAGATGATCGGCGACCTCGGTGACGGGGAGCCGCCGGAAGGACTCGAGCCCGACTCGGTCATCGATCTCGATGGCCGGGTGCTGATGCCGTCCTTCGTCGATTGCCATACCCACGCATGCTGGGCCGGAAGCAGGCTCGACGAGTTCCAGAAGTCCCTCGAGGGAGCCTCCTATCTCGAACTGCTCGCCGAGGGCGGCGGAATCATGTCGACGGTCCGATCCGTCCGCAAGGCGTCGATGGAGGATCTCGTCTCCAATCTGGAGGAACGCATCTCCATCATGTCCGCATGGGGAACCGGAACCATCGAGGTGAAGTCGGGATACGGGCTCACCACCGAAGACGAACTGAAGATGATTCGTGCCATCCACACGGTGTCCCAGGCGACGCCCCAACTGATCACAGGCACCTTCCTCGGAGCCCATGCGATCGATCCCGATGTCCCCGGTTTCGTCGATCGCACGATCGACGAGACGCTCCCCGCCGTCGCGGAGGAGTTCCCCGGAATCTGCTGCGATGCCTACTGCGAGACGGGAGCCTGGTCGGTCGACGAGACCACGCGGTACTTCAAGCAGGCGATCGAACTCGGATGCCCGATCCGCCTGCATGCGGATCAGTTCAACGAACTCGGAATGGTCGAACGCGCCATCGAACTCGGTGCCCGCAGCGTGGACCACCTCGAGGCCACCGGACCGGACATGGTCAGGAGGATCGGCGAGAGCGAGACGATGGCGGTGCTCCTGCCGGCCAGCGGCTTCTGCCTCGACGACCGCTATGCACCAGGACGCGATCTGGTCGATGCCGGAGCGGCCGTCGCCATCGCGACCAACTTCAATCCCGGCTCCGCCCCGTGTCCGTCCATGTCCATGGCGATCGTGCTGGCCTCCCGAAAGTTGGGCTTGACGCCTCAGGAGGCGATCGTGGCCTCGACGTACAACGCGGCGTGCGTACTCGGTCTGCAGGACGAGGTCGGCTCGATCTCCGTCGGAAAGCGTGCCGACCTGATGGTGATGGACACCCGCGATGAGCGGGAACTCGCCTGGATGGTGTCGCCCCCGCCACCGCCCCTGGTCATCGGTCTGGGCGATGTCATACAGTTCCTTGCTGACACCGGGGAATCCGAGCAATGAAGACCTGTCGAGGGGGATCGCAATGGTGATACGGAAGGAACGTGACGTCGCTGCCGCGGAAGCCGCTGCGGGATGCGTGGTCGAGATGCACCGCCGTCTCGTGGACTTCCTTCGCGAGGGACTGACGCTCACGGAGATCGACGAGTTCATCGGTCGCGAATTGAAGTCGATGAAGTCGCGCAGCTGCTTCATCAGATACCGGATACCCGGGCAGTCCCCGTTTCCCAGCCACTCCTGCCTGTCGGTCAACGAGTGCGTCGTCCACGGCACGCATGTGATGAGCGATGCCCCGCTGGTCGAGGGGGATCTCATCTCGATCGACATCGGCGTGCGGCACAACGGATGGATCGGCGATGCCGCCTGGACCTACGCGATCAAGAGCTGCTCGGACGAATCGCGGCGTCTCATGGATGTGGGAAAGGAGTCGCTTCGTCGCGGCATCCTCGCCATGCAGCCCGGCCATCGACTCGCCGAATGGGCCCGTGCCGTCCAGACCTACGTGGAGGACGAGTCCGGCTTCAGCCTGGTCCGCGGACTGGGTGGGCACGGCTACGGCAAGTCGCTGCACGGCCCGCCCTTCATCTCGAACGTGCTGCCGAGCCATCCGGGAGAGTGGCCCGATGCGAACAGTCTGTTCGTCGAGGGATTGCTCGTCGCCGTCGAACCCATGATCAACGCCGGAAGTCACGAGGTGTCGAGTGAACCGGGTGATTGGCCCATCTGCACGGTGGACGGCTCGATGAGCGTCCATTACGAGGCGGATGTGCTCGTGACGGCGCAGGGCCCGAGAAATCTGACCGCCGGACTGGCCGAACTGACCGACGTCGTCGGCTGAACACGTTTACTGGAGAGAAGAATCCAATGATCAATGCATGCATCATCGCAACGGTCCTGTCTTCACAGGCCGCCATCGACTACCCGGAAGCACGACGTGTCGATCAGGTCGACGTGATCCACGATACGCAGGTCACGGATCCCTACCGATGGCTCGAGAACGACGTGCGCGAGGATTCCGAAGTGAACGACTGGGTCGATGCCCAGAACGCGATCACGCATGGTTACCTCGATGCGATTCCTCAGCGGGACGCCATTCACGAACGCCTCGTCGAGTTGTGGGACTATCCGAAGGTGCGCACGCCGTTCCGGATCGCCGATCGATACTACTTCTCCGCCAACGACGGCCTTCAGAACCAGGATGTGCTGTACACGCGACGAACGCTCGAGGACGAGCCCGAGGTCGTCATCGACCCCAATGCGTGGTCGGAGGACGGCACGATGGCCCTGGGCGGTCTGAGCTTCAGTCCGGACGGACGGTACCTCGCGTACGCGGTGGCGGATGCGGGAAGCGACTGGAAGACATGGAAGATCAGGGATCTCGCGACCGGGATCGATCTTCCCGACCGGATCAAGTGGTCCAAGTTCGCCAATCCGGCGTGGCTTCCCGACGGCAGTGCGTTCTTCTACGGCCGGTATTCGCCCCCGGAGGGCGACGGCGCCTTCGTGGGAAAGAACGAGTTCATGAAGCTCTACAGGCATGTCCCCGGCACGCCCCAGTCACGTGACACCCTCGTGCTGGAGGATCCGGATCATCCCAGATGGTCGTGGGGTCCCTCCGTCACCGAGGACGGTAGGTGGCTCGTCGTCAATGTCTGGCGCGGATCCGGACCGCCGAATCTCATTCGTGCGATGAACCTCGAGGACGGCGACGGGTCGTTCATCGACGTCGTTCCGGAATGGAAGCACGAATACGAGTTCGTCGGAAGCAACGGCAACACGCTCTTCTTCATCACCGACGAGGACGCCTCCCGCAAGCGCGTCGTCTCGGCGGACCTCACGAACCCGTCCGCGCCTGTCTGGTCCGAGGTGGTCCCCGAGCAGTCGTCGACGCTCAAGTCGGTCCATCATGTCGGAGGCGAACTGATCGCCAACACCATGCAGGACGCCACCACTAGGCTCGTCAGGTACGGGGAATCAGGCGAACGCAAGGGGTCGATCGAACTTCCGGGACTCGGCACCGCCCAGATCAGCGGCGGCGAGCGTGCCCACGACGAGACGTTCTATTCGTTCTCGAGTTTCACCACGCCCCCCACCATCTACCGCTTCGACCTGACCACCGGCGATTCCCGCCGCATCGACGGGTCGACGCTCGACGTCGACTTCTCCGACTACGTCGTGCGCCAGGAGTTCTACGCGAGCAAGGACGGCACCCGCGTGCCCATGTTCCTCGTGCACCACAAGGACATGAAGCAGGACGGGTCCAATCCGACGCTTCTCTACGGCTACGGTGGCTTCGACATCTCCCTCACCCCCTACTTCTCGCCCGCGCGTCTTGCGTGGGTCGAACTCGGCGGCATGCTGGCGATACCGAATCTTCGAGGCGGTGGCGAATACGGTCGGGAATGGCACCAGGCCGGCACCAAGACCCGCAAGCAGAACGTGTTCGACGACTTCATCTCCGCGGCCGAATGGCTGATCGACCGGAAGTGGACGAAGCCGGACTGCCTGGCCATCCAGGGGGGATCCAATGGAGGCCTGCTGGTCGGTGCGTGCATGACGCAGCGACCCGATCTCTTCGGAGCATGCCTTCCCGCCGTCGGCGTACTCGACATGCTTCGATTCCATCGATTCACCATCGGCGCGGCGTGGCAGGGCGACTACGGTGACATCGAGAATGAGGATGAGTTCCGCGCGCTCTACGCCTATTCGCCGTATCACAACCTCGAACCGGGAACGTCCTATCCGGCCACGATGGTCACGACGGGCGATACCGACGATCGCGTCGTGCCCGGACACAGCTTCAAGTACGCCGCGGCGCTCCAGCATGCCCATGCCGGAACGCAGCCGGTGCTGATTCGCATCAATCGCAGGGCCGGACACGGCGCCGGCAAGCCGACCACGATGCGAATCGACGAGACGGCCGATGTCATGGCGTTCCTCGTGAACGAACTTGAATGCAGCACTCGAGGATCGGACTCGGAGAAGCCCTCGCCCTGATCAGCGCAGGCCCAGCATCGATGCCAGAGGCCCCGGCCTCAGATCATCGACGAGCCCCGCGCCTCCGGTGGCCGCGGCCGCGGCGGCGTAGCCGCTTCGTACCGCGCCCTCCATGGTGGCCGGCCACCCGGTGTCGCACCAGTCTCCCCCGAGGTAGAGCCCTTCCAGGTCCCCCCCCTGGGGACCGATGACGGAAGGTGCCGCGGAGGGTCGATGCGATTCGATCTCGGCCGTCGCTGCAAAGGTGGCACGCTTCTCCTTGACCGATCTGGCCGACAGCAGCTCGTGGTCGCTCATCCCGGGCATCGCCCTGGAGAGTTCGGCCAGGACGCGTTCGACGATCTGCTCTTCGGTCAGTTCCATCCAGTCCTCCGCCTCGCTGATGACGGCGTGGAGATGCTGCCGCCCCTCGGAGTCGATGCCCTTGTTGAACATCCAGTGGACCGGGCGGCCCGCGAGAATCAGGTGCGGCAGATCGGTGACGGCGCCGGAGAACTGAAGATGGACACCGAGGATCGGGCTGGTCGAGAAGCGGGAAAGGTTCCGGGTCCGCGCGTCGGATTCGTGAAGCCGATCCGGCAGGATCTTCTCGAGTCGATCGGGAGGAACCGTCGAGATCACCGCCGACGTCGAGATCGCCTCGTTCGCCGTGACCACTGAGCATACGCGGCGTCCGTCGAATCCGATCGAACGCACAGAGCATCCGAGTTCGATCGATCCACCGGCGTCCTCGATGATCCTCGTGGCGGGATCGTAGAGATCGCGAAGCGGCACATCGGGTATTCCCATGATGCCTGCGAACCGGCCGGGAAGAAACGCCTCCTGGAACACCTGAAGACCGTGGACGGCCGCGACCTTCGACGACGAGAGGTTGCACGCACTGATGATGATTGTGTCCCAGAAGAGCTCGATCACGTGATCGGACTGCCCCTGATCCTCGAGGAACGCGCGGAACGTGCGGCCCTCCCACTCGATTCGTCCGGCGAAGCCCATTCGGATCATCCGCCACATGGCGCGACGGACCTGCTTCTTCTGGGATCGGTCGAGCAGCTTCATCTTGAGAAAGGACCGTGCCTGATGCAATGGAGCCGGAAGCGGATCGGGACGTAGCGAATCGATGCCGCCGTCGGGTCGGAGCCAGTGGAGCTCCTCGTGCCATGCGATGCTCTCGAGGACTCCCAGCTGCTGGTACAGATCGAGCAGATTCGTGCAGCAGCCCATCAGGACGTGCTGGCAGTTGTCGAGCGTCGTTCCGGAACGCGGGTCGTCGAAGCTGGTCGCGCGACCGCCGAGCTTGCGTCTCGTTTCGAGCAGGTGCGGGATGTGCCCTGATTCGGCGACGCGCATGGCCGCGGCGATTCCGGCGAGTCCGCCTCCGATGATGACGATCTTTCTCTTCACTTCGCCGGGCCCGCGGATCTCGCCATCCACTTGGCCCGAAGCGCGATGGACGTCTTGTGGATCGCATTGAGCCGCACTCGGCGGTCCTCGACGATTCGATGCGGATCCTTCGCGATGCGTTCGAGCAGTTCACGGTAGATCGTCGTCATCGCCCACAACGTCGGACGGCAGGCGGGATCGATCATCTCCTCCAGGGGAGCGGAACGTTCATAGTGGCTCCGGGCGGTCGCGATCCATCCCTCGATGATCGATTCGGCCCTGTCCGCAGGTCGCCAGGAGACGAGGTCGTCGGGAGTCATGCCGGCATCCTTCAGCTGCTGGGCCGGGATGTAGCAGCGATCGAGTTCGACGTCCTCGCGGATGTCACGGAGAATGTTCGTCAACTGGAACGCGATGCCGCGATCGACGGCAAGCGACGGGGCCGCGGAATCGTCGTATCCCCAGACCTGGATGCAGACCAGCCCGACCGTGGAGGCGACCTGACGGCAGTAGGTGAAGAGGTCCTCGCTGGTCACGATCGACCGTTCATCGAGATCCGCACGCTGTCCTTCGAGCATGTCGAGAAACGGAGCGGCATCGAGCTTGAACGTCCTGGCGGTCTCGGTGAATGCGATCCAGAGGGGATCGTCCGCGTCGCAGCGGCCCTCGAGAGCCTCGATGGTGGTCTCGGAGAATCGGTCGAGCTCGATGCGCGTCAGCTCCCGTCCATCGGAATCGTCGATGATGTCGTCCGCCCGCCGCATCCAGGCGTAGATCGCGTACAGCGACGAACGCTTGGGCTCGGGCAGCAGCTTCAGGCCGTAGTAGAAGTTGCGGGCGCGGGCTCGCGTGATGTCGCGGCAGTGCTGCATCGCAGCATCGATGGATCCGGTCGCCGTGCTCATGCGGCGGCTCCCTTCATGGACGCCCTTCGCGCCTGCAGCACGAGCAGCAGCTTCGTGAACCGACTGATTCTGGGGCGATCGAGACAGGTCTCGTAGTTCCACTGCGTGATTCGCCTGAGGATCGTGACGCCGCCGGCCTGGAACAGCCAGAGGATGGGCCTGATGTCCGGGGAGACGAGCTCGAGGAGGGATCGCCCCTGTTCGAACAGCGGCCAGGTGCGTTCGACGCAGTCGCGAAGGAGTGCTCGATACTCGGAAAGGAACTCGACGTCGGGCGCATGGCCGATGGTCGCGGTCGAGCGGAGCCGACGTTCGAACTCGGCGATGGAGTGCATGTCGGCCGGGAGGTAGATCCGGTCCCGTTCGAGGAGATCCCTCTTCACATCCTGCCAGTGGTTCGTCAGCTGGAGTGCGGTGCAGATCGAATCGCTCGACGTGAGCTGATCGGGCGTGCACGGTTCGTCGGCCAGCTTGAGCACGAGTCGGCCGACCGGATCGGCGCTTCCCCGGCAGTATCCGAGCACCCCGTCCCACGTGTCGTATCGGGTCACGGTCTGGTCGGCTTCGAATGCGCCGATGAGACGTTCGAAGGGGTCGATGTCCAGGCCATGTCGCTCGATGACGGGAGCGAGGGCGGTGAAGACCGGATGACGGGGCTGGCCCTCGAAGCATGAAGCGAGTTCTGCCCTCCACCACTGGAGCAGTTCGGTGGATCTGTCCGAATCGCCGACTTCGTCGCCGAGATCATCGGCCCAACGGCAGAAGGCGTAGACCGCGCTCATTCCCTCGTGCATCCGCTTCGGAACGAAGCGGCTGAGCACGCTGAAGTTCTCCCCGTGCCGAAGCGTCAGATCACGGCAGTAGGCCCTTGATTCCTCCAGTCCCAGGTCGGGACGATGTCCGGGACCCCAGTGGTCAAGGAGGTCGACGATTGGTGTTGAGGCAGGTCTGTTCATGGCTGAGGGCCTTGCGAGTGGGTCGCAAGTGTACCGGGATCGACGTTCCTGCGACAATCGACGACTCGATGCTCGCCGATGTGATCACGGACGGGTATCATCGCTGATTCGGAGACCGATCGACCATGAAACTCATCCTTGCCAATCCTCGCGGCTTCTGTGCCGGCGTCTACATGGCGATCGATGTCGTCGATCAGCTGCTCGACATCCTCGATGACGAACCGATCTACGTCTACCACGACATCGTCCACAATCTGCACGTGGTCAACCGCTTCAAGGAACGCGGGGTGACGTTCGTGGAGGATGTGGAGGATGTCCCCCACAACTCGATCATCGTCTTCAGCGCCCACGGGGTCAGCCCGGCCGTGCGAACGGCCGCCGCGAAGCGAAAGCTCGACATGATCGATGCGACCTGCCCGCTGGTCACGAAGGTGCACGCGGAAGCGATTCGCTACGCGCGGCGCGGCTGGCAGATCCTCCTCGTCGGACACCATGACCACCAGGAGATCATCGGAACGCGGGGCGAGGCCCCGGATTCGATCCAGGTGGTCGACTCCGTCGAATCGATCAAGACGCTCCAGATCGACGATCCCACCAAGCTGATCTACCTGACGCAGACCACCCTGAGCATGGACGACGCATCGACCATCATCAATGCCCTCAAGGTCGCGTTCCCGGAAATCAACTCCCCTCCCAGCGAGGACATCTGCTACGCCACGACGAATCGTCAGCATGCGGTCCGCGTGCTTGCGCCGCAATGCGACGTCGTGCTCGTGGTCGGAAGCCGCAACTCGTCGAATTCGCTGCGTCTCACCGAGATCGCGGAAGCCGCCGGCACGAGGGCGCATCTCATCGACGATGTGGACGAATTGTCGGAAGAGATGCTCAGCGGATCCACCAGCGTCCTGGTCACCGCCGGAGCAAGCGCTCCCGAGGACCTCGTGCAGTCGCTGATACTCAAGTTGATCCAGGATCACGGTGGAGAGATCGAACAGCACGACATCTTCCACGAGAGCGTGGAGTTCGGACTTCCCGGAACGCTCAAGAAGTTCATGCGGACTCGCGACATCGATCCCGAAGGTCGACGAATCACGATGGACGACATGGCTTCGACGAACCGATTTCTCGATCAGCATGGTATTCCCTACAACGTCGTCGATCTGACCGTCAGTGCTGCCGACTGAACCACAGATCCCGCAAGGGCGCCCCAGACGATGCCAGAACCGACGCACATCTTCGAGTGCACTCCGTCCGATCTCCGCGATCTGATGGACGAACTTCGACTGAAGCCCTTCGTGGCGGATCAGTTGCTCAAGTGGGTCTACGGCCACGGAGTCACCGATCTCGATCAGATGACGAATCTGAGCGAATCGACGAGGGACCGCCTTCGCGAGGCCATGGACTTCACCAGGGGAACGGTCGTCACCCGGCAGGACGCCAGCGACGGCACCCGCAAGATCCTCGTCGAATGGGATGCTCCGACCTCCTCCCTGCCGCTGATCGACGATCCGGCGGCCCGCGATCGACGGACCGAGACCGTGATGATCCCGACCGATCGCCGCCGCACCGCGTGCGTGTCGTCGCAGATCGGCTGCCCGGTCGGATGCACGTTCTGCGCTTCGGGAATCGGAGGCCTCGACCGGAATCTGACGGCAGGCCAGATCGTCGAGCAGGTCCATCATCTGCAGCAGCTTCCCGACGCGGATCGGATCACGAACATCGTGTTCATGGGCATGGGCGAACCATTGGCGAATGCCTCCGCGGTCTTCGACGCCGTTCGAATACTGAACGCATCCTGGGCGTACGGAATCGGCGCCCGCCGGATCACCATCTCGACCGTCGGCCTGCCCGCGGCGATCCGGAAGCTCGAGCACTTCGACATTCCGGTCACACTGGCCCTGAGCCTCCACGCCCCGAACGACAAACTTCGTCGCCAACTGATTCCCTGGGCCGAATATTCGACGATCGACGAACTCCTCGACGCCTGCGATACGTGGTTCCAGAAGACGGGACGCGAGGTCACGCTGGAGTACATCCTGCTCGGCGGGGTGAACGACCGGTCCGATCATGCGGAGGAACTGGCCCATGTGGCCCGATCGATGCGTGCCAACGTGAATCTCATCCGGTACAACGAGGTGGACGGGCTCCCCCACCGCCGGCCCGACGATCAATCCGTCCGGTCGTTCCAGAGAATCCTCCGCAACGGAGGCGTGAACGTCCATATCCGGGCAAGTCGCGGTCGGGACATCGCCGCCGCCTGCGGCCAGCTGCGGCACGAGTCCACCTGAGTCCGTCAGGACCCCGGAACGGAGTCGTCCATCACATCCTCCATGGCGCGAGGCCCGTACCGGGCGAGGCCGTCCAGGGTCGCTGCCGAGGCGCGGCGAAGTCGACCATCCAGAGCCATGGCATGCAGTTCGCCGAGCACCGAAGCCCAGTGCTCGTAGCGATCCTGCTCTCTCGTGGCCCGATGGATGATGTCGCGTACCGCCGTCCGGATGGCACGCTCGCGACCGGTTCCACGCCACCTGCGCGGGATGACTCTTCGCAACGAGGCGAGGAGCCTCGTGGCCCAATCACTGGTTCGCAGATCGACTCGGAACCTCCATCGCACGAGGACGAGTTCGATCCGGGTGAGGTATCTGGATTCGATGCGGTCACCGCGACCTCGCTTGACGTTCAACCGGTGACGGGTCCTGCGACGGTGCTCGGGGCTGACCGCCATCGACGCCATGTAGATCGCATCTCGGATCAGGGTTGATTCGGCCAGCGGCAGGATGGCCAGTCGCGTGAGCTGCCGACCACGCTCGCCTCGATCCGCCTGATACAGGGCGGTGATGTCGAACGCCAGCCGTTCGGCGTCCTCGAAGCTTCGCCAGATCATGCATCTTCTCATTGCAATGACCAGATCTCGTCGTGACTCGCGGCCCAGGCGGGTCTCCTCGAGGCCGGGCATGGTGGCCAGCGTGCGTTGCACGAGATGACGGAATCGAGCGGCCCGCGCGAGTCGCCCCGGCCCGGTCTTGCGAAGTGCGTGGCCGAAACGGCGGACGATGCGGCCGGGCGGCTCGGTGACCTGATCCTCCGCCTGACGCCGGTTGAGATCGGGATCGATGGCGAGGCGACGTCCGAATTCGAACGCCTCCAGCGACCGTGCGTATCCGATCGATTCGAGCGACTTGGCGGCCGCGGTCATCGCATCGACCGTCGCGGGAATCAGCCCAAGCTGGAATGCGGTGCCGAGCTGCACGAGGTCCGACATGCGTTCGTTGTGGAATCGATACCGACAGAGTTCGGTGAACGATGCGAAGAACCGTCCATGCTCGGAGAGCCGGAACGCAAGGTACGCCTCGATCGCCTGCACGTCCTGGGAGGCGAGCCCGAGGTCGAGCTGGTCCTCGAACAGTCCGATGTTCACCACGCCGCAGGTGCGCTCGGATGAGGCGACCCGGAGATTCTCCTCGGGCCCGACGGATCGCAGCGCCTCGGATCGATCGAAGCCGAGCAGCAGATCAGCCTCGCCGAACGGAATCGCCGAAGTGAGCCCGTCGCTGAGATGATCCTCGTCATGCCGAGTGTAGAGCAGCTGGCCCCATGCATACCTTCCCGCTCCGATCGGATCGGGATTGAATCTGAATCTGACTCGATACCCCATGTGCTGCCCGGCGTTGAGAAGGAGCTTCATGCACGCACCGGGCGCAGTCCCCCGCAGTCCGGCGATGTGCACGGACCACAGCGGACGATCTCCATGGCGTGGAGTGGGCGCGGGAATCCCGCTGCCCGAGATGTCGGTATGCCGCATCGGAGCCTGGGAACGAAACACCTCGATCTGTTCGACGAGCGGCCTGACTCTGCCCCCCAGCCTCGGCGGCCACCGGAGGTTGATCGGATCGATCGACCAGGTGGTCTCGGTGGGCATCGCCTGGCGGACATTGATCGACTCGTCTTCGACATGCATGGTCTTCTGCCTGATGATGCAGGCTCGATCGGAAGGCCAGATCACACGCTGCATCGACTGGAATCCACGTTGATCGATCCCCTTGAGTTCAGCTTCGATGGCATCGACGCTGAATCGCGCGGGCGGGCCGTCGTCGAGGATCACGAGACCGTGCAGCGACGAGATCGCAATCTCGCGGACCGTGTGAAGCACGCGATCGGGATCACCCAGATTCACTCTTCGGATGATGACCCTGGATGCCTGCCCTGCCGGAACCATGCTTCTGGCGAGGCGTTCGATGTCCTGCATGCCATCGCCCGGATGCTGGCTGATCAGAAAGAGATGCTGGACCTTGCTGGCCAGAGCCTGGCGAACCGCCGGCGAACCGAATCGTTCGAACCTCGTGTGGGACCAGGCCTCCAGATTGACCCGCCTTCCATCGCCGGGCCCGCGCTCGATGCCGTCCAGGAAGAGTCGCACGGGGTCACGCTTGGCCTGTTCGTCCTGTTCGTCGTCCTCGACCTGGTTGGACCCCAGCCAGGTCCCGTCGTCGGTCACCGACTCGTAGAGCGCGTTCGCGAATCGTCTGACTTCACGATCCATCGCCATCGGCCCCAGCACGTCATCGGTCGAGTCCAGCGCCACGGGAAGATCGGGCGGCACAAGTTCGAATCGCGTCGATTTGCTCGCATGAGGATTGAGTTCGCGAAGCAGCGGAAGAATCCGTCTTGCGAGCATGGAGGGATGCAGTCGATCTCCATGGAGAACATCCTCCTCCTGCCCCTCGCCTTGCGGAAGGATCTTTCCCCAGATCGTCGCGAGTTCGGTGCCCGGCGTCCGCATGCGTTCGGCGCAGGCGAGGATGCGTGATTCCACGGTGCCGGGCGTCGGCTCGAGAACGACCACCTTGCGGCAACGTGCGAGAAGACGCTTCACCGGAGCCTCGTCGATCGGCTGGATCAGACCCAGATGGAGCACGGGCACACGGCCGATCATCCCGAGCGTGGAAAGCACGTGCAGGAGCGACTGGTGCATCGGGCCGACCGTGACGAACCCGACGGGCGATGGATCACCCGGACTGGGCAGGGCGAGATGCGAGTTGAGCTCCAGACGACGGGCCATCCGAAGGGCACCACCGGACTCGTTCCAGCGCGGGCCGCGATGGCGGTGGCGAAGTCCGACGTCCTCCGGGTCCTCGTCGGACCGGTTGGCGCGAAGCGTGATGGTCGATCCGGACTCGAGGGTCGTCGGATGGACGAGGGTGACGGCCGGAACGTGTTCCGCGCGACTCAGACGCAGCGTGTGCTCGACGCAGTCGCGCAGGTGATCGACGGTCGAGGCTGCGATCACCGGTAGTTCGGACCGGAGGAGCAGCGTGCCCGGAACGTCGACACCGTTGAGGGAATGGCGATCTTCGATGACGCAGCCGATGGCGGCATCGGGAACGCTTGCAAGGACGGTCGAGTTGCGGATGGCGGCGATCGCCGAAGCGGCCGTGGTGCCCGCCAGCACGGCAAGCACGTGTCGGCCACCGCGGGCCGCCCACGCGGCACGCTCGAAGGCCCGGGCCGCATCGGGGCTGGTGATCACGCGCAGCCTGTTCATGCGCAGCACGTCACGGACTTCCGGATCCTTCAGCTGTTCGATCAGTGACTGCAGAGACGGGCATTCGGTCAACGACAGCACGGAGACGCTCGGCAGGCATTCGAGCACGGCCTTCGTGATGACTTCCGGCGCGGAAAGCGTGGCAAGGCCCCTGTGCCTCGACAGCGCCTGCTCCGTCGGATTCGAGGGGGGGGTCATGAGCTCGCTCCATCCGCGCGGGACGGCACGAGTCGATGAATGGCGGAGGCGACGCCGTCCTGGCCGTGATGTCCGGTGACCTCGTCCGCGACGGCCAGTACGGCATCGTCCGCATTGGCCATGGCGATTCCAAGTCCGGCGGAACGGATCATTCCGACGTCGTTGAGCCCGTCGCCGATCGCGACGACTCTGGCCGGATCGTGCCCGTGTTGTTCGCAGTAGAACTCGATCATCGACCACTTGTCGACGCCGCCGGCGAAGAGTTCGAGGATGTGGACATCGGATCCGGTCGCGTGCGACGACGTCACCGCCGCCCATTGCTGCAGCTCCATGCGTGTTCCCAGCGCCGTTCGGACCCTGGCCGTGGTCGGAGCAAGAATGTTCGATTCGCCGACGCTGCTGACTCTCAGGGAATCATCGGGATGGGGATCGTCATCGATGTCCTCGATCCAGCGGCATTCGACGCCCATGGACTCCATCCACCAGCTCGACACGGGATGAAGCTCCGGGTCCGCTTCCGCGAAGGGACTTCCAACCAGCAGATAGTCGTAGCCGGCCGCTTCGTGATCCTTGAGGACAAGCGCAGTGTGTCCTTCCTGATGGAGGTGTTCGACGGCCTCCCGGACGAGCGAACGCTCGATCGGATGGCGATGAATCGTTCGACCGGTCTCTCCATCCACGAGAATGGCTCCTCCGGATCCGATCATCCTGCCCCGGTAGTCGATCGAATCGAGAATCCCGATGGTTTCGTTTCTGGTTCGTCCGGTCGCGATCAGAACATCGACACCCGTCGCCCGCAGATGGGCGAGGGCCTGTTGGTTCGCATCGGAGACCGACCCCTCCGGACCCAGCAGGGTGCCATCGAGATCGAGCACGAAAAGGTCCCACGGAGGCATGGTGAGTGACCGTAGGCGGCCGAAGGGAATCCATCAACCCGGGAAGCCCAACTTGTTCCTTCCGGACACCCGGCATAGGCTCAAGGGATGGATTGGAAGCAATGCATCCGGATCTCCGGAATGCCGACCGCTGCACCCTGCCGCTTCGGCCGTTTCAAGCTGCCCGGTTCGGGATTGACTCGTCCATGAAATCCGACTCACGCAGCCTCGCAGCCAGCCTGCTCCCCCATCTTCTGCACGCGTGCGACGATCGACTCCACGACGTGATCTGGTTCAAGGCCGATTGGCAGCGAGGAGGCGCCGCCACCGGACGCGGCCACTGGATCGAACCGGACGGCAGCTCGATCGAAGTCATCATCAAGGTTCCGGTCCGTCCCAGGGAACTCACCTGGCTGCAGCGGCTTCAGGAATCCGCATCGGCTCCGGTCGTCCCGCTGCTTCTGGCCGGGGGGACCACACTCGGCGGCTACGACCTGGCATGGATCGTCATCGAGAGGATTCCGTTCGGGCCGCTGGGGATGCGATGGCACAAGGATCACATCAGGCGGACCTCGGAAGCAGCTGCCCGGTTCACCAGGGAATCAGCCGCCTGGCCGATCGTACGATCCGATGTGCGGCAGGAGGACTGGGCCGACATGATCAGAAGATCGAGAGAGTCGATCCGGATCAACGAGCCGTCGGACCAGCCGTCGTGGTCGAATGGACTCAAGACCCTGGCTCACGGAATTGATGATCTGGTCGATCGCTGGAGAGATCGGGCGACGAACCACTGGATCCACGGCGATCTGCATCTTGCCAATGCACTCAGCCGGCAGGCGATGCAGAGCGGACCGGTGACGTTGATCGACCTGGCCGAGGTCCGTCCCGGGCATTGGCTCGAGGATGCCGTGTTCCTCGAGAGACAGCTCTGGGCGATGCCCGATCGACTCGTGTCCAGCAAGCCGGTCAAGGCCATGGCCACCGCGAGAAGATCGATCGGGCTCCCGGTCGAGAAGAACTGGCAGGATCTCGCAATGATCAGGCGGGCCCTGCTGGCCGGTACGGCCCCGTTCTTCATGAGGAGCGAGGGACACCCCAGATTCTTCAAAGCATGCCTCAGGGAGCTCGAGCGAAGCCTGAAAGCGTTGAAATTGAAACGCTGAAGGCCCCTGATCGCCGATTGATGGTCATCCGCGTTGATTCGAATCAAGGCCTTGGATACCATCCTCGATCGACCTAGTGACCCCGCTTCGAACGCCCCATCAGGAAGGCTGCCTCAAATGGACCGCGAACGCCTCAAAGACGTCCAGACGTCGGATCTGAAAGACGACCGGCTGAATGAAGACTTCGTCATCTGGCTGAAGACGAAGGGGCCGACGTGGCTGCTGCTGATCCTCGTCGCAGTGGTCGCCTATCTCTACATCATCAACTGGAAGCAGGGGCAGATCAACTATCGGAACGAGGCGTGGATCGCCCTTTCCGAAGCCCAGTTGCCGACATCGCTCGAGGACGTCGCCGTCCAGTACCCCGATGTCGATTCAATCCCGCAGCAGGCCAGACTTCGCGCCGCCGCGATCTATCTCCAGTCGTCACTGCTTTCACGAGGCATCGGTTCGACCGATGAGGCGCCGCTCCCGCTCTCGGATGAGGATCGGACATTCAACCTGAATCGTGCCGCGGCCCTCTACGAGGAAGTCCTTCGGAGCGACACCGGCAACCAGGGTGGAACCGTGATGGCCTACACCGCGATGAACGGCATGGCGGCCGTCATGGAGTCCAAGGGCGAACTCCAGCAAGCCTCGGACTGGTACCAGAAGGCCGCCGAGCGCAGCCGGGACACGTTCCCGTTCCTCGCGCAGCGGGCCGAGGGTCGAGCACTCGAGTGCGATCAGTACGACCAGCTCGTCCAGATTCCCGAGTCGCTGCCCAGAGACGAGTCGCTCGACGATCTTGTTCCGACGCTCGACGTCGGGACCCCCGGTACCGTCGAGGACATGACGAACATCCTCACGCTTCCCGACGTTCCATCGCCCGAGACGGATTCCGGCGACCAGCCGTGACGTCCGGTGATCAGGACGCCATCGACGCATCCGACCTGTGCAATCCAGGCGGCAAGATCGATCCCGCCCAACTCCAGGCGCTCTACGAGGCGAATACCGACGAGGACCAGCCGGTCGTCGCTTCGTTCACGTTGACCAGGGACCTGGTCAAGCGACTGGACCGGTACCTGGTCGACCGCATTCCCTGGCTCAGTCGCACTGCATTGCAGTCGCTGATCCAGGAGCAGGCCGTCACCGTCAACGGAAGGTCGCCCAAATCATCGACGAAGCTTCGGCTCGGCGACGTCGTCCGGGTGATGCTCCCCCCCCCGCCGTCGAGCGAACTCCCCCGCGAGCAGCTTCCCCTGGACATCCTCCACGAGGACGACGACCTGCTCATCCTCAACAAGCAGGATGACATCATCGTGCATCCGGCCCGAGGAAATCAGTCCGGCACGATCATCAACGGACTTGCGTGGCACTTCCACAACCAGTCGAGTGGAGCGTTGTCTCCGGTCGGTTCCGAGAACGCCCGCCCCGGCGTCGTGCATCGACTGGATCGGCATACGACCGGCGTCATGGTCGTGGCCAAGACGGAAACCGCACATTGGAGACTGGGGCGGCAGTTCGAACAGCGTCGCACCCGCAAGCGCTACCTCGCGGTGGTGCAGGGTCGCGTGGAGCCCTACGCCGACGTCATCGATCTGCCGATCGGCGTGCACCCCACGGTCCGCAAGCGGTACGCGGTGCGCCATGATTCAACCGGCAAGGAATCCGTCACCATCTATCGCGTGAGGGAGGTCTACGAGGACTACTCCCTTCTCGAAATCGAACTGCGTACGGGAAGAACCCATCAGATCAGGGTGCACTTGTCCCACATGGGCTGGCCGATCGTCGGCGACGACTACTACGGAGGTCGCCACCTGGTGGCCCGTGACCTGATCCAGACCGGCACGGACTCGGGACTGGACCCGGCGGACGAGGTGATCTCGAGGCAGGCGCTCCACGCGTCGCTGCTGGGGTTCGAACATCCCGGACGCGCGGAGGAGCAGACCTACGTCGCCCCCCTCCATGCGGACATGAGGCGGCTTGTGATGATCCTGAGGGAGCAGCAGTTCGTGGAGGCACCGGTCGTGGCCGGAACCGAACTCGATCTGGACTTCATGCTCGAGACCGGAACCTGATCACCGCAGCTTCAGGAGCAGCATCGCCGTGCCCACCAGCACGACGGCGATGATCCAGAACCGGACGACGATCTGATTCTCCGACCAGCCACCGACGTGGAAGTGATGGTGGATCGGCGCGCAGCGGAAGATGCGCTTCCCCTTGGTGAACTTGTACCATCCGATCTGCATCGCACTGCTGCCGAGTTCGACGAAGAACACGCCTCCGATGATCACGAGGAGAACCTCCTGCCGGATCGCGACGGCGATGCATGCGAGCAGGCCACCGAGTGGAAGCGACCCGGTGTCGCCCATGAAGACCCGGGCCTTGGCGCAGTTGAACCACAGGAATCCAAGGCAGGCTCCGGCGATCGACCCGGCGACGACCATGAGTTCACCGGTTCCGTCGACGAACGGAAACAGCATGTACTGGGCTCGTTCAGGCGAACCTGCGATGTAGCACAGGAGCATGAAGGCGACGGCGGCGATCATCGAGAGTCCCGCGGCAAGACCATCCATTCCGTCCGTGACGTTCACCGCGTTCGATGTTCCTGCGACGAACAGCACCGCGATTCCGATGAAGACAAGGAAGGGAAGAATGATGATGGAAGGCTCGAGCTCGAGTCCTTCGGTGCCGGGGATGTACGTCCGCAGAAACGGCAGCGTCAGCGAATGGGCGGCATCGTTTCCGATTCCGAGATCGTAGAGCGTCCATCCGCACAGCAATCCGATCCCCAGCTGGAAGAGAAGCTTCTCCCACGCGAGGAGTCCCTCCCGGGATCCCGGAGCACGCCTTGCGGAGGTGAGCTTGAGCCAGTCGTCGATCGCCCCGACTCCAGCCAGCCAGACGGTCACCAGCAGGGCCAGCCGGATGTACGAGTTGGACAGGTCGGCCATCAGCAGGATGGTCACCAGCAGCGAGCTGCAGATGAGCAGACCGCCCATGGTGGGCGTGTTCGCCTTGTCCTTCATCTTTTCGTTGATGTCCTGGCGGTAGAACTCGGGAGAATCGCCGATCTTCTGCCGAACGAGCCAGCGGATCGTCCTCGGCCCGCAGCACAGGACGATCAGAAAGGACAGCACCACCGAGAAGAACGCGCGGAACTCCAGCTGGTACAGGACCTGCAGCAGCGAGTAGCTGCCGTGTTCGGCGAGCCATTCATCGAATACCTGAAGGAGGTTGTAGAGCATGGAAGGGTGTGGCCTCTACGGTCCTATCGACGATCAGGGGGTTCGAACTTCCGAATCCCATGAAGCCCGGCTGAGATGGACCCGCTCCAGGCCCAGTCCCCGGGATCCCTTCAGAAGCACGCGGTCCCCGGACTGGAGCATCGAGGCCACGCGACGCATCGCGGCATCGTCGAGTTCAGGCTCGTGGACCAGACGATCCCCGCTCCACCCCGATGCGACGAGGCCACGGAGCGTGTGCTTGGTCTCTTCGCCGACGAGCATGATCAGATCGATGGTCTCGGAGCGGGCATGCTCGGCGATTCGACGCCCGATCGTCTCGTGAAGACCACTGGAGTGAGGCCCAAGTTCGAGCATGTCCCCCAGCACCAGTACGTTGCGCGAATCCTCGCCCTCAAGCAGAAAGGCGTCGATCGCCGCTTGCATGGAATCCGGATTGGCGTTGTAGGACTCGTCGACGAACTCGATCTCGTCGACCAGATGGATGCAGCCTCGACCTCTGGAAGGTGCGACCCGGTCGAAACCACGCTGAATCGATTCGTCGCTCATGCCCATGTGGCGAGCAAGAAGGATGACGGATATCGCGTTCGTGGCGTGATGGCGGCCCGACAGCGGAACGTGGAACGACGTGCCGTCCTTCAACCCGAAGGCTGTCCCGTCGTGGGTCACCTCGATCGATGCGAGTGCATGGTCGGTCCCTTCTCCGAAGGATTCGATGGTCGCGGCGACCGTGGGCAGCGGATACGGATCCCGGCGGACCCAGGCCCGATCTCCGACCTCGTCGAGAAGAGAGTACTTCTCGCGGGCCACGCCCTCGAGCGACTCGAGTCCTGAAAGGTGCCCGGAACCGATCATGGTGATGATGGCGAACTCCGGCCTGGCGATCCTCGCGAGGTATTCGATCTCCCCGGGGCTGTTGGTCCCCATCTCCAGCACGACGGCGCGGTGCTCCGGACGGGCCGAAAGCACGGTGAGCGGCAGGCCGATGTCGTTGTTGTAGGAACGGACGCTTGCGCAGACCGCCCCGTCGTCCTCGAGCACCGCCTTCAGCAGTTCCTTCGTACTGGTCTTGCCGCAGGATCCGGTGATCCCGATGAACGGCGTCCCTCGCAGGGACTCCCGATGCAGCCGGGCCAGTTCGCCGAGGGCCGCCCGGGCGTCCTCGACGAGCAGCCAGGGGATCGAATCGTCGGCGGGAGGACGCTCGACGAGCAACGCCGCCGCGCCGCGCTGGGCGGCCTGATCGACGTAGTCGTGGCCATCGTGGATCGGCCCCTTGATCGCCACGTACAGTTCGCCGGACTCGATGGTCCTGGAATCGGTCGAGACACCGGTGATCGCAGGCATCGCTCCACTGCCGCCGGTCGAAGTCAGCTCGAGCAGATGCGACTGGAGCCGGTCCGAACCACGGAGGCATGCGGTCGCGACCGAGACGTCGTCGAACGGAAGGCGTTCTCCATCGATCAGCTGGAAGGATTCATGCCCCTTGCCGGCGATGAGGACGACGGACCTGCCGTCGGCGGCATCGATTGCATGACGAATGGCTCTTCCCCGGTCGATGATGACCTGCACATCGTCGAGGCGATCGACGGGGACGCCTTCCAGCACATCGTCCACGATGGACTGCGGATGTTCCGTTCTGGGATTGTCGCTGGTCACGACGGCCGAATCGGCATGGGACATCACCGCAGCGGCCATGCGGGGACGCTTGGTCGAATCTCGATCGCCTCCGCAGCCGAAGACGACGTGGAGACGCTGATCGGGCTCCATGACCCTCTTGATGCTGGCGAGCGTGGAGGACAATGCACCATCGGTGTGGGCGAAGTCCACGAAGACGCGCGGCTGATCGATGCGGGAAGGGACTGGCTGCAGGCGACCCGGTGGACACGGGCATGTCGGAAGCCGCTTGGCGAGGATCGACGGAGCGACTCCCAGCTGCTGGGCCATGGTCACGGCCTGCAGGGCGTTGGAGAGATTGTGGCGGCCAACCAGCGGAAGCCTTGCCTCGATGCCGTCGAAGCCTCCCCACGGCCCCTCGAATCTCGCCCGAGAACCGTCGAGGTCCTCCTCGAGGCAGACGTACTGGGCGGTGGCGCCTGCTCCGGTTTCGAGCACCCGGCACGATGCTGCCTTGGCCATGAAGGTGCTTCGTTCATCCTCGGAGTTCACGACCGCGATGCCGTGACGGGGAAGCATCGCGAACAGCCGCCGCTTGGCGATGGCGTACTGCACCATGTCTCCGTGCCAGTCCAGGTGATCTCCGGAGAGGTTCGTGAAGATCCCACCATGGAATGAAATCGCGTGCACGCGCCCCAGATCGAGGGCATGGCTCGAGACCTCCATGACCACTCTGGTGCATCCGTTGCGGACCATGCGGCCGAGCAGCCGGCTCACGTCGGACGCCTGTGGCGTGGTCAGCGAGGCGGCCGTGCGTTCCCTGCCGTCTTCGATGTGGATGCCGCCGATCAGCCCGCACCGCTCGTGGTCATCGTGAAGCAGGTGCTGGAGAATCATCGCGGTCGTCGACTTGCCGTTGGTGCCGGTGACTCCGATGACCTGCAGCCGACGACTCGGGTCACCGTGCAGGCGTTCCGCCAGACGCGCGGAGACCATCGAGGGGTCGACGCATTCGATCGCGGGCAATGTGGTCCGTGCGCACCCCTCCGCATCGCTGATGATCGCGACTGCGCCGGCCGCCTGGGCATGCGGGATGAAGTCGCGGCCGTCACTGCTTCGCCCCGGCCTTGCCAGGAAGATGTCGCCCGGCTTCACGTTGCGGGCGTCCTCGACGAGGTCGAAGACCATGACATCGCCATCGATCCGGTGACAGGTCACCGGGAGCGAGTCGAGGAGTTGGATGAGGGGCGTCCCCTTGAATCCGTTCGTGGTCACTGAAGGCCTCCATGCCTCCTGCCATGATCCTCGATCAGAGGATCAACATGGCATCTCCATAACTATAAAACCGATATCCGGATTCGACAGCCTCTTCGTAGACCTTCTTCAAAACGTCGAGCCCCACGAGAGCTCCGACCAGAGCGAGCAGGGTCGACTCAGGAAGGTGGAAGTTGGTCAGGAGGGCGTCGACATGACGGAATCGCCATCCGGGGGTGATCAGCAGGTCCGTCTCGCCGCCAAGGGCGGAATCGGACGAGAGCGGCTCGGGCAGCGACTCGAGGACCCTGACGGAGGTGGTTCCGACCGCAACGATGCGTCCCCCGGCGGATCGTGCCCTGAGAATCGATTCCAGGGCCGGAGGCTGGATGCTCCATGATTCGAGGTGCATGGGATGCTCTTCGACGAGTTCGGTCGAGATGGGTGCGAAGGTGCCGGCGCCCACATGCAGCGTGACCATGGCCCGATCCACACCGGCCGACTCCAGATCGCGAAGCAGTTGCGGCGTGAAATGGAATCCCGCCGTCGGAGCCGCCACACTGCCTCTGGAGGCATCGTCCTCGTAGACCGTCCTGTACCACCGGCGATCATCGTGATCATCCTGTACGGCACCATCCGTGGACCGCGCCTTGAGGATGTACGGAGGGAGCGGGGTATGGCCGATGCGACGCAAGTCGCAACCGGTTTCGGGGGCGATTCGCCAATGAGCTCCGTCCCGGTCGATGAGCGTGACCCTGCCGCACTCGCCATCGGGGCCCTGGAATTCGAGGACCATGCCCGCGCGAAGGGTTCCGTTGCTCTTGAGCATGGCGACCCAGGGGGCGTCTGCGGACTGGAGCACCAGCCCCTGCACACGACCTCCGGTATCGATTCGTCGGCCATCCAGTCTGGCTGGAACCACCGCACTGTCGTTCATGCAGAGGAGGTCGTCGGCCGCGAGGTATTCACCGATGTCCATGACACGTCGATGATGGATTTCACCGGTGGACCGATGGAACACCAGCATCCTTGCGTGATCTCTGGGGTCCGATGGGGTGCGGGCCACCAGTTCCGGGGGAAGTCGGTATCGAAGATCACTTCGCGACAGTGGCATGCATCTGCTCCGCAGGCGGCCCAGACCCTACAGACCGCACGTTCGATTCTCCCGTTCCAGAGCGAACGAGGCAACCCGGAGAGCCGACTCTTACCGGACAAGCGAAATCAATCGTCGAATCACCGCACCGCGGACCGTTCCGGATCGCACACTTTGATCATGCCTGATCTTCCGGTCAACCTCACCATCGACACCTCGATCGCGGACGCGATTTCGGAAGGACTGCTGAGTCCGACCGACATGCAGCTGGAATCGCTGGAGATCGGTTCCGCCGTGGACCCGTCGTCGTGCGGAGAGATCTGGGATGCATCCGACGCGGCGACCTGGACACCCGGAATGTGGTGGCTCCTGAACTGGTGGACCTGGGAATATCCGGCCCCATGGGTCAATGTGCAGGTGATGACCCCTCAAGGACCTTCGATCATCGAACATACGGGGCCGGCGATCTACACGATCGAGTTGTGCACGTCCCCACAGGAGACGATCCCCCCGCTCGGCCCGAGTCTTTCGGCTCTGGGCGACCGGGACGGAGCAGAACCTCCACCGCCGCTGCCGCTGGTCAGGGAGATCGTCGAACAGATGGTCGTTCGCGGAAACGGCATCGTCGATCTTCTCGCCTGATTTCTCGAATCCAGCGCATCGATCTCGATCCCGCGTCTTTCTCGATGGACACGGGATGGCATCGTGCCTTCCCTGCGTGAAACCAAAGAGCGCCGGCGGGGATGGTCTCATGGCCATCCCCGTCGTATTCAGGCCCCCACCGTGAAGCCCTCGGGAAGATACGGCTCCAGTTCGACCGGAAGCCGCTTGAGGCCCCGGCGACATGCCTTGGCGACGGCATAGCGAAGCGATTCGAAATGACGCTTGCGAACCGAGTCGGTGATGTTCAGACCACGGGCCTCCATCTGATCCAATGCCCACTCCCATGCCTTGAACTCCTCGAGGCACCGGGGCCGATATCGATTGAATCCGATGGCGTGATGGCCGACTTCATGCAGGAACACTGCGCAGCTCATGGGGCCTCGGGGATACGGAGATTCGATCATGCGGGTGACCTTTCCCACCCGATCCTTGACCTCCCACGCGCAGCCGCTGGTGGAACTTCTCCACTTGTGCACCCGGATATCCCAGGAACTCTTGAGTTCGTCGACCAGGTCGTCGTATCGCTGCTGGGCCCGGGTCGTACGCCCACCGGACGGACGAGGGGCCGAGGTGGCCCGGGGACGACGTCTTCGTCCGGACGAGGAACGACGGGGCGAGAGCCCCAGCAGATCCCAGAGCGTGTCGGCGAATGCCCCCATGACCAAGTGAACTCCAGATCATCATCTCGAACATCATGTGGATCGGAACGCCGATCGCCCGAATCCAACGTGTGGTCGCCGCACGGGGCATGCCCGGGTTCCGGCGTGCTGATCATATCTGGGACGGCGGAATGCGGGGCAGACTGGACACGGTTCGAATCGGATGATGCTCGACGTGGAATCCGACCGCACCGCTTATCGACGCGATTTCGCCTCGAGTGCGGAAATGACACCTTTGCCCGAACACCTGCCCCACTGCTGGAACAGGATCGACAGGTCGTCCACGCCGACTGCACCGTCGCGATTGAGATCGGCCGCACAGGCCTCGGAGGCGTCTCCGACGCAGGGCTGGCCCAGGAGTGCGTACAGGATGAGCATGTCCACCTCGTTGACGACGCCGTCGCGATTGAGGTCCCCCGGCGTGCATGGCGGGCAGATGTCCCGAATGGCCATCACATCGATGAATCCAGCGGAGACGATGGTGTGTCCATCCAGGTCGTCGGGGCAGATCGCCGAGTAGTACCGATTGGCATTCGGCGGCCCCGGCTTGCGCTCGCCGCAGTCGCCCCATGCAATCAGTCGCCCATCGGCGGTACGGGCGATCGAATACAACGAACCGCAGTGCACGGAGACCACAGGCGGGAGGTCATCGGGAACCCGGCACTGCTTTCGTCCGTTTGCCCCCCATGCGATGACGGAACCGTCACGACGGACCGCGAGGGAATGAGCTCCTCCCGCTCCGATCGCACGGATGTTCCTGAGGACCTCGGGCATCACCGACTGTCCGAACTGGGTGCTCCCCCAGGCCACGACGGTCCCGTTGATTCGCAAGGCAAGCGAGTGCTCTCGGCCAGCCGCGATGGCGATGACACCAGTCAGGCCGGATGGGACATCGCATTGCCCCCGGTCGTTGAGGCCCCAGGCGACGACCGCCCCATCGGACCGCAGCGCGAGGGTGTGGCTGCCACCGGCGGCCAGAGCGACGACATCCTCAAGTCCGGACGGAACGTCGGTTTGGCCCGAATCATTGGCCCCCCATGCGACGACGGTCCCGGACGACTCCAGGGCAAGTGAATGGTCGTATCCCGCCGCGACGGCGATGGCCGGCCCGAGAGAGGACGGCACATCGATCTGCCCATGTTGATTGCCTCCCCATGCAATCACGCTGCCGAAGTCGTTGACGGCCAATCGATGGTCTTTTCCGACCGCGAGGCCCTTGACCGCCGTGAAGTCGTCGACCACCTGGGGTTCGACGGCGGACTGCCCGAATCGATCGTCGCCCCATGCCGCGATGGATCCATCGACACGATGAGCCAGTGAATGCCAGCGGCCACAGGCGACCCGGATCACCGGCCCCAGATCAGAGGGAACATCAAGTTGACCGTACTCATTGGAACCCCAGGCGACCACGGAGTTGTCGGCACGAACCGCCACGGAGTGGTCCATGGCACCGGCAACCGAAGCCACACCGGTCAGGCCGGAAGGAACATCGCATTGACCGCGATCATTGATCCCCCAGGCCACCACCGTCCCATCGGACCGGACGGCCAGCGAATGATTCTTGCCGGCGGCGATGGCAACCACCTCTCCGAGATCGTCGGGAATGGATGTCTGACCATGGTCGTTGCTTCCCCAACCGATCACGATCCCGTCATCGTTCAACGCGAGGGCGTGAGCGGCCCCTGCCGCGACGGCCCGCAGTGTTCCCATGCCGGGAGGCGGCGTCTGGATATCGAAGTCTTCAACGCCATTTTCGCCGGCGAGGTTGTCCCCGATGATCGTGAGCGTGCCATCCGCATTGAGCACAAGGAGGAATCGGGTGTGCTGCTGGCCGTTCCACAGGTCCTGGATCGGACCATCGCCTCCTGCAGCCAGTGCGGCCACATCGGCATGGGGGCCGGGAAGAAACGTGTGATCGGGAACGACATCCTGATGCCACTCGATCAACTGGCCATCGGAAGTCAGCACCGCACCGTGCTCCTGCCCCGCGGCGATCCCGACGGTTCGAAACTGCGCCTGCTGGGGAAGCAGGTACGGCTGGGTCCATGCTCCCCAGAGCTCGCTCGAATCGTTCGGCGGATCTCCCCAGACGACGACCTGGCCGTTGCTCCTGAGCGCGACCGAGAAGATGTCGCCGGCATCGATCGCAACGATGTCATCCGACTGCTTCGGAAGTTGAACGGAGGCTCCGCTGCCGCAGTTCCAGGCGAGTATCTCCTGGCAGGGATCTTCTGCGCACACGACAGCGGCGGCGGAAGCAAGAACTGTCCCCACGACGATTGCTGCGCGTGACTTGATCATCTGATTCCTTTGGCAGTATGAGATGACGCGTGCGCCGAACGCGAAGTCGGCGACACATTCAAAGTACTTGAACGAATCACGAATACAAGAGAAACAGAGCGGACTAGCAAACCAGTTGGCCGACTCGACGTCTGATTCAAAGTTCCTTCGAAGTGAACGCCAGTTCGGCGTCGTTCACATCACGAAGGCCTCGACACCAGTCTCCGAAATCCATGGGCTTCCCGCCGGGCGGCTGCACCTTGAGCAGACGGATGGAGCCGCTGCCGCAGGCGATCGAATGATCGGGCCCGATCCGACCCGGGCTTCCGCATGACCCGCCATCGTCCACGACTGCCGCATGAAGAAGCCGCAGCTTCTTGCCCCCGACGTACGCATCGCAACCCGGCCAGGGCGTCAGTCCATGGATGCGATCGCGAACTGCAGATGCCGCAAGAGAGAAGTCGACGGTGGCATCGCTGCGGGAAAGCTTCGGAGCGGGAATCACCTCGGTCGATTTCTGCGAACGTGGTTCGAGTCCGCCGCCATCGAGGGATTCAAGTACCGAGCCGACGAGTTCGGGGCCCAGCATCGAGAGTCGGTCATGCAGCGCTCCGGCGGTTTCAAGTGGATCGATCGGGGTGGAACACTGCCCGAGGATGTCTCCCGCATCGATCCGATCCGCCAGGGTGATCACACTGAGTCCGGTCTCCCGCTCGCCGTTGATGATGGCCCAGTTGATTGGAGCTGCCCCACGGTATCGAGGCAGCAGCGAGGCATGCAGATTGACTGCGAACTGGCCGGCAAGGAGTTCGGGAGAGAGCTTCTGGCCGAAGGCGATGACGATCCATGCATCCGCCTGCAGTCCGTGAAGCGTTTCGACGATCTCCGGATCGTTCACGTTCTCGCAGGTGATGCAGGAGCGTTGCGACTCACGGGCCCACTGGGAGACAGGCGTCGGCTGCAGTGACCGCCCGCGGCCGGCGGGACGATCCGGCTGGCTGACCACAAGCGCGACGTCATGGGCACGAGCAAGGGCCTCGAAGGTGGGGACTCCGAATATTCCACTTCCGAGCAGTACCAGACGCATGCCGGCCTCCAGATCAGGATGATTTCTTGAGCGCCTTCAACGGCTTTCGGTTCTTGATCCGCTCCATGGTGGTCATCCGGTCGATGATCAGCACCCCTTCGAGATGGTCCATCTCGTGCTGCCAGACCCGGGCGAGGACCTCGGATTCCTCCTCGAACCGCTCGCCCTTGTGGTCGACGGCGGAGATCATGACCTTCGAGGGCCTGGTCATCTCCACCTCGATCTCGGGAAGACTGAGACAACCTTCGATGTCGGCATCCATGGGCGACTCGAGCGGCGTGACGACCGGATTCATCCAGACGAGGGCGGAATCCTCATCGGCGGGGTCCCGGGTGACGAACAGCCTCCAGGGAAGTCCGACCTGGGGCGCAGCGAGACCGGCACCATTGGCCTGGAACATGAGTTCGATCATCCGGTCGACGGCTGCCTTGACATCCGGATCCCCGGGATCGACTTCGGTCGTGGGAGATCGAAGGCAGGGGTCCGGATACAGACGAATTTGAAGCGTATTCGGGTCGAGCGACATGGGACACATGCTAAGGTTCGGCAGGCTCGCAGGCCAGAGCGTTTCCGATTGACCTTCGAGACTAATATCCATACCGTTACGCAGTAGTACGGGGCATCCTTTCGTTGCCCTCGTCCATCGCCGCTTCAGGCATTGGACCAGTTTTTCCCGGGCTCGCGAGGCATAGACGTGGCACTCTTCAATCGTAAGAAGAACAACGAGGACGACGGCTCGGACGAGGCTCAGTTCCAGCCGCAGCCTGAAAAGGCCCGGAAATGGTTCGACCACGCCAAGACCATGGCGGATTCCTCGAACTTCGATTCGGCTCTCGTCTACTACGCGAACGGCATTCGACTCGATCCGGAATCACTCTCCGCGCACGAGGCGATGATCGAGGTCTCGATCAAGCACCTGCAATCAGGCGGCAAGAAGGCCTCCTCGAAGGATCTCAAGGGGGTCGATGGCCCCCACGCGATCGACAAGATGGCCGTGGCCGAACTGGCCTGGCTGTCGAACTACGACTCCCCCTCCCTCGCCGTCAAGGCCCTGGCCGCGGCAGTCGAAGCCGATCAGCTCGAGTTGGCGAACATGCTGACCATCCGGGTCCTGACTCTGGTCAGTCGGGCCAAGAAGATCTCCAGGCCCTTGGTGCTTCAGGTCAAGGATCTGGCATCGGCGGCCGGCGCATGGAACGAGGCGATCGCGGCCGGACAACTGGCCATGAAGCTGAATCCTGCCGACAGCGAACTCGACCACGAACTCAAGGACCTCGCCGCCCAGCGGGCCATGAGCCAGGGCGGATATGAATCCGCCGGGGGCAAGGAGGGCGGCTTCCGCGACATGGTCAAGGACATGGACAAGCAGCGTGAACTGGAGCAGGACGAGTCCATCGCCGGAGTCGGTGGTTCGGAAGGCGACGTCCTCGAGCGTGCGGCCGAGCAGTACCGTGAAACCCCCGATTCACCGGATGTCCTCAATCGCTATGCACAACTGCTCCGGAAATCCGGGTCCAAGGAGTCCCTGGCCAAGGCGATGAAGGTGCTGTCGGACGGATTCGAGGCCACCGGCGAGTACCGCTTCCGGATGGCCGCCGGCGACATCGAGCTCTCGCTGCTGAAGGAATCGCTCGACGACGAGAAGGATCCGGAACGGGTCAAGGAACTCAGAAGCGAGTACCTCGAGAAGGAAGCCGAGGAATACCGCCAACGGGCCGAACGCTACCCCACCGACCGCTCGATCAAGTTCAAGCTCGGCGACATCGCATACCGGATGGGCGACATCGGCACCGCGATGGAGTGCTTCCAGAAATCCAAGGACGAGCCCAAGCTGCGGACCCGCAGCAGCCACTACCTCGCCCGCTGCTTCGCCAAGGAGGGGTGGCATACCGAGGCCGTCGACGAGTATCGCGACACCATCTCCAACATGGATGCCACCGAACGAGGACTCGAGCTGGACATCCGCTACGACCTGATGGAATCCCTGATCGAGTTGGCACGGGCCGAGAAGTCGGACGTGATGGCCAAGGAGGCGCTCGAGATCTGCAGCGGAATCGCTCGCAAGGACATCACTTATCGCGACATCCGCTCCCGACGCAAGGAACTCGACGAACTCTCCCGGGAACTGGGCTGACTCCGTGCCTTCGGCCTGCGCGATCATTCCCGCAAGAATGGCATCGACCCGATTTCCGCGAAAGGCACTGGCCCGGGACACCGGCATTCCGATGGTCGTCCATGTGTGCCGCCAGGCCGAGGCCGCCTCTGCGATCGAACGGGTGATCGTGGCCGCGGACGATCCGCTGATCATCTCCGCCGTCCGGGAGTTCGGCCACGAAGCCGTCCTCACCCGCAGGGACCATCCCAACGGGAGCAGTCGCGTCGCGGAGGTCGCCGCGACGCTGGACTACGACGTCATCGTCAACGTCCAGGGCGACGAACCCGAACTGGATCCCACCGACATCGACGCATCGATCGGGGCACTCGTGCGCAATGCCGACTGCAACGTGTCCACGCTGGCCACGCCGTTCTGCGACGATGACGATCTGGATGACGTGAATCTGGTCAAGATCCAGCATGCCGACGAGCATGCGATCGACTTCACCCGGCACCATGTCCCCGGCACCGACCCCATGAGGCACGTCGGGCTGTACGCCTTTCGCCACGGCTACCTCCAGGACTACGTCGGCATGGCATCCACGCCCAGGGAAGTCGACGAGCGCCTTGAACAGCTGCGAATCATCGAACAGGGCCATCCGATCGCGGTGGCGGTGGTTCCGGTGGGACGGCACGGCATCGACACTCCCGAGCAGTACGAGTCGTTCGTCAGCCGCTGGCGGGCCGGCACCGAAGGTCGTTCCTCCTGATTGCGGACTTGCCGTCGTCCGTGCTACAATCAATCATGCCCCACCACGATGACACATCGCATGGTTCCGACGGCGAGGCCTTCCTCAGCCAGTTCGGCAAGTCCAATCAGCAGACCGAATTCTACTCCCCGGCCCCCGATGGATACGTCCCGGGACGCACGAGATTCGTCGCCGTCTTCGGAACGGTCATGTCGGGACTGGGCAAGGGAATCTTCAGCGCCTCGCTCGCCAAGCTCATGAAGGACAAGGGGCTTCAGGTCGCACCGATCAAGCTCGAGGGCTACCTCAACATCGACTCCGGCACGCTGAATCCGTACCGTCACGGCGAGGTCTTCGTCCTGGACGACGGCACCGAATGCGACATGGATCTCGGCACGTACGAGCGGCTGCTCGATCAGAATCTGTCCCGTCGCAACTTCTGCACCTCGGGCCAGATCTACTCGGAGATCCTCGAACGCGAACGACGCGGCGGATTCCTCGGTCGCGACGTCCAGATGATCCCCCATGTCACCGGAGAGGTGAAGCATCGTCTTCGGACCCTGGCGATGACGGGCGGCGAAGGCGGAAAGCCCGCGGACCTGGTCTTCATCGAGGTCGGCGGCACCGTCGGTGACTTCGAGAACGGCTTCTACATCGAGGCGCTGCGTGAACTCGCCTTCGAGGAGGGCCCTGGTTCGTTCTGCAACGTCGCCCTCACCTACATCCTGGAGCCCAAGACCCTGGGCGAGCAGAAGTCCAAGGCTGCGCAGCTCGGCGTCAAGCGACTGATGGAATTCGGCATCCAGCCGAACATCCTCGCGCTTCGCGCCGACAATCCGGTCACCGACTCGGCGATGGAGAAGATCTCGATGTTCTCCAACGTTCCCCTGCAGCGGGTGTTCTCGATGCACGACCGCGAGTCGATCTACACGATTCCCGAGGCGATGCGGGCCGGCGGACTCGACCGCGAGGTCCTGAGCATCCTCGACATGCACGGCGCCGTCGACCAGGTCTCGGAGGACGACGCCCGGGATCAGTGGGCCGGGTACGCACGCGGAATCGTGTCCGAGCGCCGAACCCCGCTCACCGTCGGCATCCTCGGCAAGTACACCGCGCTCCGCGATGCTTACGCATCGATCGACAAGGCGCTGGAGCACGCCGGCACGCACCTGTCGGCCGCCATCAACATCCAGTGGCTCGACGTCACCGACATCAACGTGGACAACGTCGAGTCGGCTCTGGCCGAACACGACCTGCATGCCGTCATCGTCCCGGGTGGATTCGGAGAGCGCGGCATCGAAGGCAAGGTCGCTTCCATCAAGTACGTGCGTGAGCAGCGAATCCCGTTCCTCGGGATCTGCCTCGGCTTCCAGATGGCCGTCATCGAGTATGCACGGCACATGGCGTCCATGGCCGACGCCAACTCCACCGAGTTCGTCGCCGACGCGAAGTGCGCCGTGATCTCCGAACTCCCGGATCAGAAGGAGATCGAGGGCCTCGGGGGAACGATGAGGCTCGGAGGCCAGGACGTGCTGCTGAGCGAGCACAGTCTTGCGAAGTTCCTCTTCAGGGGCGACCGGGAGGTCCGGGAGCGTTTCCGCCACCGCTACGAGGTCGAGCCGGAGATGATCGAGCAGTTGGAGCAGGCCGGCCTCGTCTTCTCGGGCCGACATCCGATCCATCCGATCATGCAGATCATGGAACTTCCCGGCACGGCCCATCCCTACTTCATCGGGGCCCAATTCCACCCGGAACTCACCAGCCGTCCCTTGAATCCGCAGCCCATGTTCATGGGCCTGATCGCCGCCGGCATACTCAGGGCCGATCCCGAGCGACGAGACGACCCGATCCTCCGAGATTGGATCATGGAGCCCTCTTCGGACTCCCCCCAGGGCGGTGACCCGACTCATCACGTACCGAGCCCCTGCACCGGTTGACGGGAGCCCCTGCGACCGTACACTTCACCATCTCAGGCGATATAGCTCAGCTGGCTAGAGCGGAGGATTCATAAACCTCAGGTCCCTGGTTCGAGTCCAGGTATCGCCATTGACGACGGGGTCGCATCTGCGGCCCCGTCTAAATTGGAGGGTTCCGTACGTGAGCAACCGCATCGGCATCGATCTCGGAGGCACGAAGATCGAGGGCGTCCTGCTGACTTCGGATGGCGAGGAGCTGGTTCGCCATCGGATCCCCACCCCCGGATCGTATGCGGAGACGCTCGATTCCATTTCGGACCTCGCGACGATGCTGGATCCCTCCGGAGTGCTTCCGCTGGGCATCGGGACTCCGGGCACGCCATCCCGTCGCACGGGACTGATGAAGAACTGCAACTCGACATGCCTCAACGGGCAACCGCTCCAATCGAACCTCGAAACGGTGACGGGCCGAGGCATCTCGCTGGCCAACGACGCGAACTGCCTTGCCTTGTCGGAATGGACCGATGGCGCGGCCAGGGGCATGGGCGTCGTGTTCGCGGTGATCCTCGGAACCGGAGTCGGAGGCGGCCTGCTCGTCGACGGACGACTCGTGGAGGGAGCGGGTGGCGTCGGCGGCGAATGGGGGCATATCGCGCTTCCGAATCCGAACGGACGGGAACTGCCCGCGCCCCGTTGCTACTGCGGCCGCGAAGGATGCATGGAGTGCTGGTGCAGCGGCCCGGCGATGACCGCCGATCATCTGAAACGATCGGGATCCACACTCACTCCACCGGAGATCGTGGACCTGGCGGAAGCCGGTGATCCACTGGCGACCACGACGATCGATCACTGGCTGGATCGCCTTGCCAGAGGACTGTCCGTGGTTCTGAACATCGTCGATCCGGACATCGTCCTGATCGGCGGCGGACTCTCCATGATCGATGCGGTCTATCGGGAGCTTCCCCGGCGACTGCTCGAGCATGTGTTCAGTGACGAGGTTGCGGCAAGCATCGTGCCTGCGATGCACGGCGACGCCAGCGGCGTCAGGGGAGCAGCCAGGCTCGGCTGATCAATCGGTCTCGTCGCCCTCGATGCCCTCTTCCTGCCCGACGGTGTCGTAGTCGATGAACGGATCGGGATCGGCGAAATCGATGCCTTCGGGATGCACGGCCCCCATTTCGGCCGTCTGCGGATCGCCGACTGTTCCGTCCTCGGATCGCATGGCGGCCTGACCCTCGAGCTGGATGTTGTCCTCCTGCTGCGGAATGTCGAAGGTCGACACCGGCTGGCATCCTGAAATCCAGGGCACCGTAAGCAGGCAAATGGCAGGCATGGCGATTTTAAGGGACATAAGGGGTTCCTTCCCGGGTTTTCGGCAAGGATACCACGGGATCGAAACCGGGGAAACATGCGGGATAATGCGAAATTCGATGACTTTCCGCGTCTGGATACAGAGGGTTCCCCATATATTCGAAGTCGGAATGTGGCCCCTCGGGCCAGGGAGAGAAGCCATGAACAAGTTCGTAACGTTGAGTGCAGTGGTTGCAGTGTCGTCCTGCTGCCTGCCCGCGGGTGCTTCGGTGGTCTACGAAGACTCCACCGGTGATCTGTTTGACAACAGCATGTCGCATCTTGACATCACCTCGGCGACGGTCTCCCATGATGCCGCCAACGTGAACATCCTCGTCGAGTTCGCAGGCAGCATCAGTGATACCGACTGGGGCAACTACATCATCGCCTTCGATGCCTATGAAGGCGGCACCGACTCCAACGCCTGGAACCGCAACATCGATTTCGGAGATACCCAAATCGATCGCTTCATCGGCAGCTGGGTCAACTCCGGCGGCGGCATTGACGGCCATCATCATTTCAACGGCTGGTATGGAAACAACGACGGTCTGTCGATAACACTTTCAGATACCGGAATCATGTACACGATCTCACGCGAGTGGCTGGGCAACGATGTCGACTCCTTTGGCTTCGACGTCATGTCCTCGGGCACCAGTGGAGACAATCCCGGCGTGGACCATCTCAGCCAGAGCGCATCGGCAACCGATGGATGGGGCTCGGGATCCACTTCAGGCACGTTCCTGACCTACAACCTCCCCGCTCCCGGAGCATTAGCGCTGCTTGGAATCGCCGGACTGGCACGTTCGCGGCGTCGCCGCTGAACACCGCAGCACATCAAGAACCACTCGACGGCCTCGGATGATTCCGGGGCCGTTTCAATTGGCTTCATGACACCGGCGTCCGCTACCATGTGGGCCACCCATAGGTGGGGTGGCGGAGCGGTTGAACGCGCCGGTCTTGAAAACCGGTATGGCCTTCGGGTCATCGTGGGTTCGAATCCCACCCCCACCGTTTCGTCCATCCTCAACGGAGCCATGAACATGAACGCAGAACCCAAGCAGTTCCCGGATTCACTCAAACTCACGAATCACCTGCTGGCGGCCGTTTCGGCCTGTGCGCTCATCGTGGGCGGCACCATTCTGATCATCATGATCTGGGATGAAACTTTCGCCGATCAGGATTGGCCCGGGGCGGTCGTCGGAAACATGGCGGCACTGCTTGCCTGCACACTGCTCATGATGGCGATCAATCGCATCTGCGGCGGCATGAGGGGATTGACGGCCAAGGTCGCCAACGTCCTCATCCTCGCCGGCATCACCGCGTGCCTGGTCATCGGCACACTCGCGATCTGGAATGTGACCACTTCGGATTCCGCCTGGAAAGCGCTCGGAACGATCATCGTGCTCATCATCCTCGGCTTCATCTTCGTTCCCGTCGTGAATGCCGTCCAGCGCGATTCGTGAGGAATCGTCAACGACTCCTTCTCACCGCCCCTTCCCAAAACCGCTCATCACCCCCGTCTCCGTGCTGATGGTTCGGCGATCCACTTGAGACAGAACGAAGACGACGCCGTGCCTGGAAGAGATCCGGGCACGGCGTCGCGATCTTCGATCGGGGGTCGAGCGATGCGGCCGGTCCTGGGCCTGCCCGGTCCACCCGATCTGGGCACACCAAACTGAAATCCTTATCCGACGCAGCCCCACTGCGAGATGATGTAGAGCAGGTCGGACACGTTGACCGTTCCATCCGGAATCGCTCCGGCCGACGAGGCGCAATCCGAAGGTCCGCCGGATGCTCCCCAGTCGCTGATGACCTGCAGAAGGTCGCTGACGTCGACCACGCCGTTGCCGGAGATGTCGCCGGGGCATGGCTCGTCCTGACAATCGTCGGGGACGCCGTCGTAGTTGAGATCGAGCTGCGTACCGCTTTCAAGCTCGCAGCCGTCGCTGGTGCCGTCATCGTCGCAGTCCTCGAGCTCCTGGCAGATGTCCGGGACGAGGTCGGGCCGACCCCGTGAGCCGCCGTCGGCCAGGAACGCCTCGAGATCAGCGAAGTCCTGCTGGGTGAACTCGTCGTGGGCGCCGCCCGGGTGATCGGTCGGACTTATCAACTTCGCCCAGATGTCGGTACGGGTCTTGTCGCGAAGGCTCGGACCCGGGAAGGCCTTGCCGCCGCCACCGTCCGGTCCGTGGCATCCGAAGCACCACGTGCCGACGAGGGCTTCGCCGCCGGCGATCACACCGACGGGACCGCCGTCGCAGTCGGCGAGCGTGCCGTCCGCGATGTCGCATTCGTCGGGAACGTCGTTGGAGTTGCAGTCGGTGCTCTTGCCTTCGACGATGTCGACGGCATCATCGATGCCGTTGCTGTTGCAGTCCGACCCGGTCGCCTCGTAGTCGAGGGTGAGTGTTCCGGCTCCGGTCGCACCCTGCCAGCCGCCGAGGCGGATCCAGTAGGTCTCGCCACCGGTCGTCTCGTACCCCCCGATGAACGAGAAGTACTCCTGGCAACCGCTGCCGCCGCTGCCGTCTCCGTTGCAGGCGACCTGAACCAGATTGGAGCAGTCGTCGCCCTGATAGAGCGCCATGGAGGTGTCATAGGAGGAACTGTCGCAGGTCGACAGCGTGAGATAGCCCGAAAGCCCCGGCGAGAACCGGTACCAGACATCGGCGCTGTTGCTCCAGTCGAGGTAGGTGCCGTCGCACTGGCTTTCGTCCGGATCGGCCAGTTCGGCCCCGGCGGAAGTGGTGTCGAACGGATTCGCACCGATCGCCGCTTCCGGAGCGTTCGCACACAGGTTCGAGGCGGTGTTTCCACCCTGCTCGACCTGGCACTCGAAGCACCCGTCTCCGGCAGTGTCGTTGCCGTCGTCGCACTCCTCACCGGCTTCGACGATTCCGTTGCCGCACTCGGGCGCGCCGACGCACATCATCTTGTAGATGGTTCCCGAAAGTGTAAGTACGTAGAGCTCGCCCGCCTCGTCCTCGGCGAAGGACGCGATCGCTCCGTTGGAGCCGGACCAGCCGAGCTCGGAGGACACGTCGTCGAAGTCGACGGCCACGCCGTTGTCCTCACGGAAGACCTTGATCCAGTCCGCGCAGTATTCGGCGTAGAAGTACAGACCCTGATACTGGGGAACCGCGCAGCCTCGGTAGACGAATCCACCGATCACCGTGCAGGCTCCACCCGAATGGTTGTAGTCGTGGATCGGGAAGACGTACGAGGATGAACCCGAGCAGCCGGAGGTGTCGTAGGTGGCATCGCCTTCGTAGCATCGCCAGCCGTAGTTGAGTCCGCCGCCGCTTCCCGCCTCCTCGAAATCGATCTCCTCGTAGGCGTTCTGGCCGACGTCGCCGACCCAGAAGTCACCGGTCTGGCGATCGAAGGTGATTCGCCACGGATTCCGCATGCCGAGGGCCCAGATCTCGTCCCGCGTGGAACTCGTCCCCACGAAGGGGTTGTCCGCCGGGATGTAGTTGGGCGGGTTTCCGGGATCGAGCCTGAGGATCTTGCCGAGCAGCGACGAGGGGTTCTGCGCCCGGTTGTTCGGGTCGCCGCCACTGCCGCCGTCGCCCATGCCCACGTAGAGCATGCCGTCGGGGCCGATCTTCATCCCACCGCCGTTGTGGTTGGAGAAGTCCTGGGCGATGGTCTTCAGGATGACTTCGGAGCCGGAATCGGCAACGCCTGGATCACCGCTGACGGTGAATCGGGAGATGACGGTGTTCCCGCCCGAGTTGGTGTAGTTGACGTAGAAGCGGCCGTTGGACGCGTAGTTCGGATCGAAGCACATGCCCAGCAGGCCCCGCTCTCCACCCGTGCTGATCTGGCCGGAGATATTGAGGAATGTCCCCTGAGTCGAGTAGTCGCTGAGACTCATGATCTTGATTCGCCCGGTCTGCTCCACGATGAACATGCGGCTGGAATCGCCGGGAGGCGAAATGGCATCGGTCAGCGGACCGTACCCTGAGGCGACCTGCACCATCGAAGGCTCGCAGGAATCCAGGCTTTCGCACTCGTCCGGAACGCCGTTGGAGTTGCAGTCGGTGCTCGAGCCGCTGGCGATGTCGTCGCCGTCGGCCGTCCCGTTGCCGTTGCAATCGCCACCGCCACCTCCGCCGGAAGCGGTCGGAGTCAGGGCGATGCCGCTGGCCGTTCCGGCATTGCTGCCGCCGCTGGCCGGCTTGAAGATGCCGAGATCGACCGCCGCGGCCTGGGAACCGACGGTGGTCTTGAATGAGAACGTGTACACCGTGCCCCAGCGGATCGCATTGGCCCACTGGTTCTGCGAATAGGTTTCAGGGCATTCCCAGGTGATGAAGCCGCCGCTGACGGTCGGCGACCAATCGGTGCCGTCGACCGGGGATCCACTGTGGTACTCCACGTCGTTGAATCCGAAGTCGTAGTAGGAACCGGCAGGATCGACCGGGACCGTGAACGTGTCGACCGAACGGTCTGAGTTCTGGTTCTGCACGGCGTAGACGTATTCCAGGACGCCACCCCCGAGGTCGTTGACCTTGGAGCCGACGAGAAGCCGTCCTTCGTTCTCGACATAGACGTTGGAGACGTAGACTTCCGAATCGAACTCGCGCCAGGCCTCGACCGCCGTCAACTCGCGCATGGTGTCGTAGCCGTCGACTGCGATGTTCCAGCTGTCGCCGCTGCCGCTGACCGCCCCCTCCACGCAGGACGTGTTGTTGAAGCCGTTGCCGGCCGCAGCATCGTCTGGAGAGACGTACTGCGCCTCGACGATGTAGGTGCCGCCACCGTTCTGGGAAGGATCCAGATCGCTGATGGCGACCTGCAGTCGCTTGTAGATGCCGTCTCCGCTGGCGGTGAGGTTGTATCCGGGATACGTGTAGATGCCGCTGTAGGCGTTGACCTCGTACTTCGGACTCATGCCGTTCTGCGAACCATTGAGTCCGGACGAGTAGAGGTCGGAGCAGCCGACGCCCAGCATGGAGCCGTCGGTCCCGATGCATCCGCAACCGCAGAGATCGTCGGACAAGGCGAAGAACCCGTTCTTGAGCCAGCCCTGGCCGAGCATCTCGAGCCTGCCGTCCTTGATCCGGTAGAGGTGCTGCCCGATCACGGGCTTGCTCGCACTCTGCGAGTTCCAGAGCAGCTCCTCGTCACCGATGTTGCACGAATCCGTGCCGAAGGCGAATGCCTCGATGCCATCGACGGATGGATAGTTGGAGGTGCCGCGGATGTCACCGACGATGACGTCGGGTCCGACCCCGCCGCAGACGGTCCCATCGTTCCCTCCCGCCTTGGCGGACGGCTGTGACAGGATCAGAGTTCCGAGCAAGCCGATGAAACCGGCGGACAGTACATAGGTGGTCTTGTTCATCTTCAAGGAGCTCCTCATTCTCCAGACGGATACGAAACACGTATCGGTGACAAATTGTCACCCCCCCCACGATCTGGAGAACCAAACCTCGATTTCGGTTCGGCGGACCGTGATCTTCGCGACACGGCCGATGTGCTCCGATTTGATCTTGGGACAGGAACAGGATGCTGCAAACGGCAAACATCGAAAAACCGCCAAATGGCCCGACGTCTGACATTTCAATATTGATGACAGCTTGATGCCCGGGGCGGTAGGATGCGGCAATGAAATCTCTTCTGCCACTGCTGACGGCCACTGCCCTGCTCGCAGGGTGTGCACCACTGACGTCCCGCTACCAGCCCGTCCCGGTACGAATCGAGGTCCGAGACGCCGTCACCGGAATGCCCCTCGATGACGCACTGATCAGCGGCGGCGTCGACGTCGCATTCAATCCCTCCACCCAGCCCGGCGTCCTCGGACGCCCCGGAGGCATTCCGGGCATCGTCGAGATCAACGAGCCGTCGAGTTGGAAGACGAGGACGGACGTGCATGGCGTCGTCCTCACCGACATCGCCGGCGGCAATCCAAGTTCGATCACGATCAGGCACCGCGGGTACGCCACAATCCGCAGCGTGATCCATGCCGGCGAACGAACGACGACGAATCACCGACTGTGGAGCGACGGAACCACGACGCCAGACGATCGCATGCGGGACGAGCGTCGGATGGAGTTCAGAGTGGTCCCGGCGACGCCGGCCCCCTGATCCCGGTCACTGCGACTCGAGCGTTCCCTTGCGCTTGATCGGATCGACGAGTGCGGCCAGCTGGTAGTCCCTGTTCATCGCACTGATGAATCGGATGCTGATGTCCTTGGGACAGGCATCCTGGCATTCGGCGAGGTTGGTGCACGCCCCGAACCGCTCCTCGTCCATCTTGTGGACCATGTTCAGCACGCGGGACTTCGCCTCGGGCTGCCCCTGGGGAAGCAGATTCAGATGGTGGACCTTCGCGGACGTGAACAGCATCGCGGACGCGTTGGGGCAGGCTGCGACGCACGCACCACATCCGATGCACTCGGCCGCATCCATCGCCTCTTCGGCCACGGGATGCGAGATCGGAATGCTGTTCGGCTCGGGCTTCGGTCCGGAATGGACACTGATGTATCCGCCGGATTCGATCACGCGGTCGAGCGCGGAACGATTGACCATGAGATCCCTCACGAGCGGGAACGCCCTTGCCCGGAACGGCTCGATCCAGAGTTCGTCGCCGTCGTTGAACTGACGCATCCTGACCTGGCAGGTCGTGCAGGCCTCGCCGGGCCCGTGCGGACGCCCGTTGACGACCATCGAACATGAACCGCAGATCCCCTCGCGACAATCGCTGTCGAAGACCACGGGAACCTTCCCGTCGCCGGCAAGCTGTTCGTTCAGGAGATCCATCATCTCGAGGAACGAGATCTCGGGATCGACGTCCTTCATACGGTATGTCTCGAACGACCCGCGTACTTCGGGGCCCTTCTGACGCCAGACATGGAGGGTGAGACTGATCACTTGTAGCTCCTTGTCATCGGCTTGAGCAGGTCGTATTCGATCGGCTCGCAGTGCTTGACGTGCGCCTGCCCTTCGCCCTTGAACTCCCATGCCGAAACGTTGGAGAACTTCTCGTCGTTTCGGACGACCTCCCCTTCCGGCGTCTGGTGCTCTTCCCTGAAGTGGCAGCCGCATGATTCGTCGCGATCCAGCGCGTCGTGGCACATGAGATCGGCCAGCTCGATGAAGTCGGCCACCCGGCCGGCTCGCTCGAGCGACTGATTCACGCCATCCGCGCCACCTGGAATGTGAAGGTCGTTCCAGAACTCGTCGCGGACCTCGGCGATCTGATCGATCGCCGACTTGAGCCCCTCGCCGTTCCTGGCCATGCCGCAATGCTCCCAGACGATGTCTCCGAGCTTGCGATGGAGGGAAAGCGGGGTCTGGCTGCCGCCGATCGACATCAGTCGATCGATGCGATCCTTCGCGTCGGCCTCATGCTGCCTGAACGCCGGATGATCGGTTCCCACCTTGTCCCGGAAGATGTCGTGCAGATAGTTGCCGATGGTCTGCGGCAGGACGAAGTATCCGTCGGCGAGACACTGCATCAGCGAACTGGCCCCGAGACGATTCGCGCCGTGATCCGAGAAGTTCGCCTCTCCGACCGCATACAGACCGGGAATGTTCGTCATCAGGTTGTAGTCGACCCACAACCCTCCCATGCAGTAGTGGACGGCTGGATAGATCTTGAAGGGAGACTGGTACGGATTCTGGGCCGTGATCTCCTCGTACATGTCGAAGAGATTCCCGTACTTCTCGGAGATCACGTCCTTGCCCTGTCGGGAGATCGCGTCCTTGAAGTCGAGGTAGACGGCCCTGCTGTCGGAACCCTCGACGCCGAAGCCGTCGTCGCAGACCAGCTTCGCGTTCCTCGAGGCCACATCGCGCGGAACAAGATTGCCGAACGACGGATACTTCTCCTCGAGGTAGTAGTACCGCTCGGACTCGGGGATCTGCGAGGGGGCCCTGGTGTCCCCCTTCTGCTTGGGGACCCAGACTCGGCCGTCGTTTCGAAGCGACTCGCTCATCAGGGTCAGCTTGCACTGGAAGTTGCCGGAGACCGGAATGCACGTCGGATGGATCTGGATGTAGCTCGGATTGGCGAACGCCGCGCCGCGGCGGTGGGCCCGCCAGGCGGCGGTCACGTTGCTGTTGATCGCATTGGTCGACTTGAAGTAGACGTTCCCATATCCACCACTGGCGAGGACGACCGCGTCGGCCGCGTGGGACTTGATCTCTCCGGTGACGAGATCCCTGACGACGATGCCACGGGCCCTCCCGTCGATGGTGACGATGTCCTGCAGCTCGGTCCGCGGATGCATGGTCAACTTGCCGTCGAAGATCTGACGCTGCATGCTCTGGTAGGCGCCGAGCAGAAGCTGCTGCCCGGTCTGCCCGCGGCAGTAGAACGTCCGGGACACGAGCACGCCGCCGAAGGACCGGTTGGCGAGGTGCCCGCCGTATTCACGGGCGAACGGGACCCCCTGGGCGGTGGCCTGGTCGATGATTCTGGTGCTCAGCTGGGCGAGGCGGTACACGTTCGCCTCGCGGGCCCGGAAGTCGCCGCCCTTCTGGGTGTCGTAGAAGAGGCGGTAGATGGTGTCTCCGTCCTCGCGATAGTTCTTCGCAGCATTGATGCCGCCCTGGGCGGCGATGCTGTGGGCGCGACGCGGAGTGTCCTGGAAGCAGAAGCAGTGGACGTTGTATCCCTGGGCCGCGAGCGAGGAGGCGGCAGAAGCGCCGGCCAGTCCGGATCCGACGACGATCACATCGTACGACGGGCGGTTGTTCGGACCGACGAGCTTGACGTGCTCGAGGTGGTTGCCCCATTTGTCCTGGACGCTTCCTTCGGGGATTGCTGAGTTCAGTTCCATTGGTCGTTCTCCCCGCCGGCCGTGGCCGATTCGTCGATAGGCATCTGGACAGCGCTGTCATGCTCCGCCGGTGGCGGAAGCACGTCTGTCCAGAAGAGCACCGGAACCGATGCGAAGCCGAGAAACAGTCCGATGCTCAGGACGACGGCGACGGCCCTGAATGTGCCGTTTCGGTCCTGATTGTTCATGCCGATCGACTGGAACATGCTCCAGGCCCCGTGGTAGATGTGGATCCCGATGAGGGCCATCGCCCCCACGTAGATCCCGGCGATCCACCAGACCTGAAAGGCCTCGTAGAGGTTGATGTAGACGACCCCGAGTCCATTGGACGGGTCGACATGGAACGTGGTCGGGTGAATGGTGCCGGTCGTGAACTGGAGGATGTGGAACACGATGAAGCAGAGGATGAGTATTCCCGAAAGCGCCATCGTCGATCCGACGACGATTCGACGGCGATGGGAGGTCTTCTTGTATCCGACCGGCCTTGCCGCACGGTTCTGACGAATCAGAAGGAAGATGGTGATCACGTGCAGGACGAGGGCCCCCCCGATGATCGCCCGGATCACCCAGAGCAGGCCTCCGTAGCCGAAGATCTCGGAAAGGAAGGTGCGGAGCCAGACGGAATAGTCGTTGATCTCCTCGGCCCCGAAGTACACATGGAGGTTGCCCCACACGTGCGCGAGCAGGAACCCGATCATGATGGCACCCGTGACCGCGACCACGACCTTCTTGCCGACCGAACTCTGGTAGAAACGTAGCAGCCTCATGAGGCGGTATCTCCTGAAAGATCAACCGGCACATCATAGCTTCCCGAGAAGGCCGCAGACGGCACAACTCGCTGAGAATCAGGCGCAATGATGATGTGTCAGGACATGAACCGGATCGAAGCCACCGTGGTGTCGTCCGCCAGTTCGTCGGTTTCGGCGAAATTCCGCACCTCCTCGACGAGACGGCTGACGTCGTCTTCGGGAGAATCCAGCGTGGACAGCAGTTCGTGGACCCGGTCGATGCCGTATTGATCTCCAGTGGGCGATGGCTGCTCGACCACCCCGTCGGTCATGATCAGCACGCGATCTCCGGGCCCGCAATCGAGCGTGTTCGTCGTGAAGACCGCGGTCCCCTCGATGCCGATGGGCTGGTGGGTGGCTCGAGACGGAGAGTGGCACGTCCCGTCCGATCTGCAGTGGACCCAGTGGCCGTGGCCGGCGTCCACATACGTGACGGCACGGCTCCTGGGATCGAAGACGCCGACCCAGAGCGAGATGAACCGATTGATCGGGGATCGTTCGGAAATATAGGCATTCAGAGCACCGACGGCTTCTCCGGGATCGTCGAAGCGGTGCATTGCGGCATGGAGATACGACTGGGAAGCCGCCATCAGAATGGCCGCTCCGATGCCCTTTCCACTCACATCACCGAGGCAGACGGCCACGCGATCATCGGAGAGCTTGAAGACGTCGAAGAGATCACCCGAAGCGTACCGACCCGGCTTGAAGAGGACCGAATAGTCGAACTCGCCGATCCGGCCGCCCAGCGACGGCACGATGAACTGCTGGGCCTCGCGGGCGGCCGCAAGATCACTCACGAGCCGCTTCTGACGCTCCATGAGCTCGCGTCGCCTCAGGCTGGCCACCGCCAGCCCGGCGATTCGCACCAGGGCCTGGCAGAATCCTGCCGCGTCGGCCTCGACGGTGGCCTCGGAACCGCGTGCGTCGAGGTACATGATCGACGAGACGATGTCATCGACCATGATCGGGCAGCAGAGCGCGGAATGGATGTTCAGGTCGGCGATGCTCTGCCCGTAGTCCGGCTGGCTGTCGGAAAGAAGACTGACCATGTCTCCGCCTGCCGCTGCCCGGATCAGCGATCGGCTGAAGGTCTCGAACCCGACATGAGTCCCTGATCTGTTCTTGAAGTGCAGAACCTCGACCTGATCACCCTGATCGATCGGCCTGAGCAATGCCGCCCGACCGAATCCGGTTCCTTCGAGAGCCGATGAAAGGATCGCGTCGGCCTGCTCCGCATCGTCCGTGGCGCGGTTGATTTCACCGGCACATTCGATGAAGAGGGACAGGCGATGCCGGGCCATGGCCGCAACCTCGTCGGGGGCGATCTTCTGAACGCGTCGTTCGATCTCCTCCTCGTCCTGCTCGGTCGGCAGCGAAACCGTGGTTGCCTCCATCGTTCCGACCTGGAGCACCCAGGGGCCGATTTGAAGACGATCGCTTTCTGCGAGAAGCGACGGTTCACCGGACTCGATCTTAATAGTGTTCAGGAAAGTGCCATTGGTGCCCCCCAGGTCGGAAATTTGCCAGTGATCGCGGACGAACGAGATCCGGGCATGGTTTCTCGAGACCGTAGGGGCAGGAAGCAGGATTTCACATTCGGATGATCGACCGATGATGCCACCCGCGTCCGTCACCTCGATGACAGGAAGATCCGGGCCGCTGATCACATACAGCCGAAGACCTCGAAATGAGGATCTGCCGTATGCCGCTGCGTCATTTGGTGTGATTGAATCCACGAAATGCCATTGTACAGACTGGCGGGCGATCCATTGGAGATGATTATTTGGTTTGAATAGTCAAGATTCCTACTATTTCAAGGCATGGGGCTATCTCATGTATTAAGTTCAAACATCTGATAACCACGTTTTTTTGCATTCTTGCTCTTCATTTCTCGACGCAAGATTATTGCAAACCAAGATTTAGGATCCCCTCGCATCATGAAGACCACGACCATCCTCAACAGAGCGGCCATCGTTGCTTGCATCGCAACCACTGGATTCCTATCAACCGAACTCCAAGCGGATCAGAAGTCTCCTGCCAAGGAGAAGGGAGTCGCCTCCCTTACGGAGTTCAGGACGCTCAATCAAAACGCGATCATGAAGTTCAATGAGGATGGTCAGGTCAGAGCCACCTACGGGAGCAGCCTTTCCCTCGGCGGGTCTCCCGAGGATTCGGCTCGAAACTTTCTCACCCAGTGGGCCGGTGTCTACGGAACAGACATGAACGAGCTTGAAGCCGTCGGCCCTTATGCCGATGGTCATTCCGTCCAGCCGCTCAGATACAACAGGGCCACTGGCGAATTCGGAATGAGCCTTGTGAACTACCGCCAGACCGTCAACGGCATCCCGGTCTACGGTTCAAGAGTGATGATCCTCGTGCGCCATGACCCGGGCTTTCCGGTCGTCAACGCCAAGGGTGACATCAAGCCCATCAAGGGATGGACGCCGGGACCGATTGCGAACGATCTGCCGAACTTCAATGCGGCACTGGCATCAGGCGACAGGTTCCTCGGCGAGGAAGTCGAACTCGCATCGGATCCGAGCCTGGTCGTCTTTGCGGGTGAGGAAGGCGTCGGCGTCGCCCCACGCCTCGCCCAGCAGTTCGAGATCACGTCCGGCTCCAAACTCGACAACACCTTCCAGAAGTGGCTTCTGATCACGGACGTGTCCAACGGCGACGTCCTCTACTCCGAGAACAGGATCGTGAACTGCGGCTTCGCCGGATGCTCTGGCGTCCACACGCTTGCCACGGCCATTCCTGCCGATGTGACCGGCCAGACGCTCTCCCAGTCCACGATCGGCACGGGGGCGGACGTATGCGAGCCCGAAGAGCTGTTCGCGATGCCACACGTCTTCGTCTCAGGCAGCAACGGCCAGACGGCCACGGCCGACAAGAACGGCAACTGGACCCTGCCCAGCTCCGGCAACGTGACCGTCACCACGAGCCTGAACGGGCCGTACTTCACCATGAACAACGTGCAGGGCTCCGAACACTCCTTCTCCGGCAACGTGGCCAACGAACAGTTCCTCTCGCTCGAGAACAACGACACGTCCGAAGTCGTCCTCGCCCAGACGAACGCGTACTACTGGACCAACAAGACGAGAGACTTCGTCCTCGAATACAACCCCCTCTATCCGACCATCGGCACCGAGACCGGCTTCGGCATCAACGTGATGGTCAGCGGCACCTGCAACGCCTACTACGACGGTTCCTCCTCGAACTTCTACCCAGAGGGCGGCGGCTGCAGCAACACTGCCTTCTCACCTGTGATCATCCACGAATACGGCCATCACCTGGTCGGCGTCAACGGGAGCGGCCAGGCTGAATGGGGCGAAGGAATGGGCGACTCGATGAGCGTCATCATCACCGGCGACCCGAAGCTCGCCAAGGGATTCTTCACCAACGACTGCAACGACGGCATCCGAACCGCCAACAACACATGCCAGTACACCGCCAGCTGCTCGACCTGCGGAAGTGCCATCCACTCCTGCGGCCAGCTCATCTCCGGATGCGTCTATGACTTTCGGACGGCGATGATTGCGGCGTATCCCGACGACGGCGACGAGACCACCGACGACGGCGATGACATCTGCAACAGCCTCGTCATCGACTCGATGATCCACAAGCTGGGATCCAACATCGATCCCCTTGTCTATCTCGACTACCTCACGATGGACGATGACGATGGCGACCTGTCGAACGGCACGCCCCACTTCACCGAGATCAACGCAGCATTCGCTGCCCACGGCATGGACGACTATCCCGAGCCGCCCGAGCCTGTCGACAACGACACCTGCGACACCGCTCGAGCCCTCGAGGACGGAACGCACAGCTTCACGTCGCTTGGATCCACCAACGGCTCCGACTCATTCAACGACTCGCAGTGCCCCGACACCTACCTCGGGCAGATGCTCAATGACGTCTGGTTCAGCTACTACGCCTGCGATTCAGGTTCCATGACCGTCAGCACATGCAACACGATCGACTTCGACTCCGACATCGTCGTCTACGACGGAACCTGCGGCTCGCTCACCCAGGTCGCCTGCAACGGCGATGGAAGCGGCTGCGACGGCTACTCGTCGATCGTCACCATGAACGCGACCGAAGGAAGCACCTACCTCATCCGCGTAGGCGACTACGACGGCGGTGGCGGCAGCGGCGACATCATCATCGACGGCCCCGGCGTACCCTGCGGTGGCGGCGGCGACACCGTGAGCTTCGAATACCCGGACGGCACACCGACCGTCATCGATCCCGCGGGCGGCACGTCGCTCACCGTCAACATCGTGGGCGACGGCTCAGTGGATCCGGCTCCCGGTTCCGGGCGCATGTACATCCAGCTCGAGGACGAAAGCCTCCTGCAGGGCACGATGAACGAAACCGGCCCGAACACGTACCAGGCGATCTTCCCCGCTCTCGAGTGCACGTCTCTCAGCTACTACTTCAGTGCAGTCGGCGACGATGACACGGAATACATCTCGCCGTCACTGGAAGCCGTGGTCTACTCGGACATCGTGATCATCGCGGATGACAACGGCGAAACGATTCCGGGATGGATCGTCGGAGGCACTGCGACCGACGGAGGCTGGGACAATGGCCTTCCCGTCAACTGCGGCCGATGCGATCCGCCGACCGACGCCGATGGTTCCGGGCGCTGCTGGCTGACGGACAACAGTTCGGCCGGCGACTGCAACAGCGATGTGGACGGCGGTTCGACAACCCTCACCTCGCCCACCTACGACGCATCCGATCCCACCACGGAAGTCAGCTACATCCGGTGGTTCAGCAACGGAGCGGGCTGCACGACGGCCCCGCAGGATGATTCGTTCCTCGTGGAGGCGTCCGCCGACGGCGGCAGCACCTGGACGACCATCGAAACCGTCGCACCGACGACGGGCGCATGGGTCGATGTCACCTTCAGTCCCTCCAGCTTCGGGCTCAACAGCTCGAACTTCCGCCTCCGATTCACCGCAACCGACACCGGAGACGGCTCCGTGGTCGAGGCTGGAATCGACGCCATCAGGCTGACGGTCACCGAGTGCAACGACGCCGAGTGCCTCGGAGACGTCAACGGCGACCAGGACGTCAACGTGGCGGATCTGCTCGTGGTCATCGCCGAATGGGGCAACCCGTTCTCGGTCAACGACCTCCTGGTCGTCATCGCCAACTGGGGCAACGACTGCAACTGAGTCGCACCCCTCTCAAGAAATGACCAGGGCCCGCCGATCGGCGGGCCCTGTTTCATTCATGAACGTCCATGGCAAGATTCGAACCTGCAACCTTCGGCTTCGGAGGCCGATGCTCTATCCAATTGAGCTACATGGACCGGGTCACTTGCCTTGATCGGCAGCAGTGATGTAGTTGGGGGATTCCTTGGTGATCTGGATGTCGTGCGCATGCGACTCGACCAGCCCGGCGGACGACACGCGGACGAAGTTCGCCTTGCCCCTGAGATCCTCGATCGTCGCGCAGCCGCAGTATCCCATCGCGGCCCGGAGGCCGCCGACCATCTGGTAGACGAAGTCGCCCAGCGAACCGCGGTACGGGACACGGCCTTCGACGCCTTCTGGGACGTACTTGCGAGTGTCTGAGACCGAAGCCTGGCCGTATCGATCGGCCGACCCCGCTCCCATCGCACCGAGGCTTCCCATGCCACGATACGACTTGAAGTGCCTGCCCTGATAGAGCATCAGTTCGCCAGGACTCTCATCGAGGCCGGCAAAGAGCGAACCGAGCATGATGCTCGACGCTCCGAAGCCGATGGCCTTGGGCAGATCGCCCGACTGGCGGACTCCGCCGTCGGCGATCACCGGAACACCGGCCGCATCGGCGACACTGCATGCATCGCGGATCGCCGTCATCTGAGGGACTCCCACGCCACTGACGATCCGGGTGGTGCAGATCGAGCCTGGCCCGATACCGACCTTGACGGCGTCCACGCCCGCGTCGATCAACGCGGCGGCGGCATCGGCCGTTGCAATGTTGCCGGCGATGATCTCGATGTCGAACTGTTCGCGAATCGCCTTCACCGTCTGGATGACGTTGGCGGAGTGACCATGGGCGGTATCGACGATGATGACGTCCGCCTCGGACTCCACCAGCGCCTTGACCCGATCGAGCTGGTGCACTCCCACGGCCGCTCCGACCCGCAGACGTCCGCGTTCGTCGCGACAGGCCATCGGATGGGCACGAATGTTTTCGATGTCCCGCATCGTCATCATGCCCGCAAGATTGCCGGCATCATCGATCAGCAGGAGCTTCTCGACCCGACCACGCGTCATCAACGCCTCGGCCTGGGACAACTCGATGCTGGGGGAAGCGGTGATGAGCGATTCACGGGTCATGACCTCGCCGACGTGATCGGTCGACGATTCGACGAACTTCATGTCACGGCGGGTGAGGATTCCTGCGAGCGGGCCGTCGCTGGACCCGTTGAGCGTGACCGGAAACCCGGAGACGTTCTGGGTCTCCATGAGTTCCAATGCCCTCGACACGGTGTCCTCGGGAGAAAGCGTCACAGGATCGCTGATGATGCCATTCTCGGTCCGCTTCACGCGGGCCACCTGCTGGGCCTGCTCGGCGACGGAAAGGTTCTTGTGAACGATTCCGATGCCCCCCTCCTGAGCCAGGGAGATCGCGAGATCGGCCTCGGTGACCGTATCCATGGGGGCGGAAATCAGGGGGATGTTGATCGTGATCCCGCGAGTCAGCCTCGTGGCGGTACAGGTGTCGTCTGGGGTCAGATCGCTGTACTGAGGGACGAGAAGGACGTCGTCGAATGTGATCCCGTCGGGAATGCGTTGATGCTCCATCCGCCAAGGATGCCTGCCATGCCGCAAAATGTCAAGGCTTCGCCGAGGTTCGGCCGCTGCCGGAACCATCTTACCGAGGTCACCGATGCGGTTCCCATCTGCTAGGATGCTCTATTCGCGTTTGAGCCCAGTTGGCCCTGGGGGCAGGCGAGCCTTCCCCCAGCCACCATGCAGGAGTGCCGAAAGCAATGTCAGAGGTCAAGCAAGTCTTCGGGTCCTCCGCCAAATCCACCGGCACCCAGGCCGGGGAAGGCGAAAAGCTGTTCCGTAAACTGCTCAAGGCCTGCATCAGCTACGAGGCATCGGACCTGCACATAAAGTCCGATACCGCACCACGCATCCGCGTCAGAGGCGAACTGAGAACACTCAATACGGACATGACGACCATCGAGGACGGTCATCAGATATCCATCGACATCCTCGACGAGTCACAGTTCGCCCATTTCCTGAGGCACGGGCAGTTCGACCTCGCGTACGACTACGACGAAGACCGCCGATTTCGTGTGAACATCTTCAAGAGCCGCGGCAAGGTCTCGCTCGCCTGCCGATTGATCACTTCCGACATCAAGACGTTCGAGCAGCTGCACATCCCCGAGATCCTCGGGCCCGTGGCGCTGTCTGCGAACGGACTCATCCTGTTCGCCGGGGTCACCGGGTCGGGCAAGAGCACCTCGATCGCAGCGATGCTCCAGTACGTGAACATGCGCAAGCGGTGTCACATCGTCACGATCGAGGATCCGATCGAGTACATCTTCAAGGACGACAAGGCCAGCATCAACCAGCGAGAGGTCGGCATCGACTGCCTGGACTTCAACGAGGCCCTGCGTGCCCTGGTTCGCGAGGATCCGGACGTCGTGCTCGTCGGCGAAATGCGGGACAAGGAGACCTTCGAGGCGGCGATTCGCGCTGCCGAGACGGGACACCTCGTCTTCGGAACGATCCATGCATCATCCGCCTGGCAGACCTTCGGCCGGATCTACGATCTCTTCGACACGGACGAGGTCGAGAACATCCGGAAGCTGATGGCCTACAACCTCCGATCCATCGTCTACCAGAAGCTCCTGCCCACGCTGATGGAGGACGTCCCCCGCATTCCCGCGGTCGAGATCCTTCTCGGCACCCCTGCCGTCCAGAAGTACATCCTCGAGGCCCGGGAAGGCGAACTGCTCGACATCATCCGCAAGAGCCACGAGGAGGGCATGGTCGACTTCACGACCTCGCTCGTCCGTCTCGTGGAAACAGAATGGATCCATCACAAGGTCGCGCTGGAAGCGACCCCGAAGCCCGAAGAACTCAAGATGCGCCTCAAGGGCATCTCCTGAACCCCCGACGGAAGCTCCATCCATGACCGCTTCGACGACTCTCCCGCTGCTGGCCGATTCATCGGTCTTCCTGATGAGCCCTTGGAAGCCCCTGATCATCTGGGGGATCATCATCGCGTGGGCCTGGCTCGTCGCAACGAAGATCGACAAGGACCTCCGTTACTACAAGCTGGGATGGCAGAGGTGGAATGCGATCTTCCTCGGCACCGGAACCGCCGCGCTGATCGTGATGTTCACCGGTTGGCTGTTCTGGATCAGCATCCCGATCGGCCTCATCGTCCTCCTCACTCCCATCCTCATCTACTGGAAGATCAGAAACGCCGCCGTTCCCGAAGGCAAGCAGTACCACCTGAGTCTCTCGAAGGATCAGGCCGTCAGGCAGCAGCGGAAGATGGAGAAGGCGAGAGAAGCCGCCGTCCTCCAGTTCTCGGATGCATCCGGCCGCGACGTCAAGGTACCGGGCAAGGACGAACCGGCATTCCAGATCTACCTGCAGACCGAGGACATCCTCGGTCCCGCGATCAAGGGAAGAGCCTCCAAGGTGGAGATGCTGCTGACCGATTCGGGCACCCACCTCGGCCAGGTCGTCGACGGAGTCCGCACCAAGCGTCCCCCGCTCTCGACCGAGGACGGTGCGAAGATCATCAACTTCATGAAGGAGATGGCGGGACTCGATCTCTCCGACACCCGCCGGAAGAAATCCGGCTCGTTCTCGATGTCTGGGCCGATGGGCAACAATGAGATCCAGATGACGACCTCGAGTTCCACCAAGGGCCCGGTCGCCGTCCTTGAGTTCGACCGCGCCAACTCCCGATCGATATCGCACGACCAGCTCGGGCTGCTGCCTCAGCAGCGGGCGGTGCTCGATTCAATCGTCGAAGTCCACGACCGCCACGGCGTCGTGCTCGTCACGTCCCCGCCGAGCCAGGGATCGACGACCTCCTCGTACGCCCTGCTCGCCCGGCACGATGCCTACACTTCGAACATCAAGAGCCTCGAATACGAGATCGAAGCACACGTCAGCGGCGTCGACCAGACCGAATGGGACTCGATGAACGTCGACGTCGACTTCGCCACGAATCTCCAGTCGATCCTTCGTCGCGACCCCGACATCACGCTCGTCGGCGACATTCGCGACGGCGACACGGCCAAGGTCACGATCGCCCCGGGACGCAACGGACCGCTGATCTACGTCACCATGCATTCGGCGAGCATCGTCAGCGCGATCCGCGAGTGGGTCAAGCACGTCGGCGACGTCGATTCGGCCGTCAAGCCGATTCGCGCAATCGTCAACCAGCGACTCCTCCGCAAGCTGTGCCCCAACTGCAAGCAGCCCCTGACCCCGGAGGAGACGGCAAGCATGAAGCTCCCCTCGGGCATCGGCAACGACCTCTGCCGCAGCGGCGGCCAGGTCCAGATCAAGAACAAGATCGTCGAGTGCCCGATCTGCGGCGGCACCGGCTACCTCGGACAGACCGCCGTCTACGAGGTGCTCGAAGTCGAGAAGGACGTCCAGTCATCGCTTCGAAGCGGTGACCTGAAGACCGCGATGTCGACGGCTCGCAGGAACAAGATGCTCCTGATGCAGGAAGCCGCCCTCTTCAAGGCCGGCCAGGGGGAGACATCACTCGACGAGGTCGCCAGAGTGCTCTCGCCGAAGCAGAAGCAGGCATCCGGCAAGAAGACTGTAAAGAAAGCAGAAGCATCATGATCATCATTCTCAACATCATCGTGATCGCACTCGTCCTCCTGATCGCATACTGGTGGATGGATCAGGGCTTCTTCAGCTCACTGCTGCATCTGGCCGCCGTGATCGCCGCAGGCACCCTCGCCCTGGCCTGGTGGGAACCGATCGCCATCGACTACCTGCTCGCCGGAGGATCCTTCGACAGCTACGCGATGGGGGTCACGCTCTGCGGACTGTTCGCGCTGCTCCTGCTGCTCTTCCGTGGACTGAGCGACTCCATCATCCGGGCCAACATCATCATCCCCAACGCGGCGGACAAGGCACTCGGTGCCACCCTTGGTGCCTGCTCGGGAATCCTGACCATCGGCTTCGTATTCATCTCCATCGGGTTCCTGCAGGGCCCCCATGAGTTCATGGGTTTCCGCGGATTCGAACGGGTTCGCGGCCAGCCGGGCATGATGGCCGAGACCGATACCAAGCTGTGGGCCCCGGTCGACAGATGGACCAATGGGTTCTACGACTGGCTGAGCGTATCGACCATGTACCCCGACATCGGCGGCACGCCCCTGAAGCAGTACAACCCGGATCTCTTCAAGCAGGCCTCGCTGCTGAGGGACAACTTCAACGGGGGCGACGGCCAGGTCTCCATGCCCAGCGACGCAGCAACGGTCTCCGAGCTGCTCGAGAGCGACGATGGCACCATCATCGCCAGGATCAACTTCAACAACGCGGCACGCGACTTCGGCAGACAACTGGTCCTCTCCAGCTCACAGGTCCGTCTCGTCGGAACCACGCAAGGAAACAAGAAGCCGATCGTCCTGCATCCCATCGTCTGGGCCCAGGAAACGGCCGAATCCGGGATCCTGCTGCCGTTCATGTTCGACGATCCGGCGAACTACGCCACCAGCGTCCCGGGCCGTGACGACTGCGAACTCGCCTTCGTGTTCGATGCACCAGCCGGCACCAAACCGAACTTCATCCAGGTCCGCGGGACCCGCTTCGAACTTCCCGCTCCGCAGACCGTGCCGAATGCGATCGCCAGCGCATTCATGTCGGCCACCAAGGCCGAGGACACCCGCAAACTTGGTCAGCCCATCGACGAAGTGGTGACCATCGGCAATCGCTTCAAGCCGAGCTTCCGCCCCAGCATCAACCGGCTCCCGGGCACCATGCAGCTC
>MDTG01223720.1_pt1 | contig 60389 bp, 43 predicted proteins | sample 811421 | NCBI WGS metagenome assembly MDTG01 (sample SAMN05326645, study PRJNA326480) | marine metagenome | isolation source: seawater | place: Pacific Ocean: South East | collected 2011
CACTCTCTCTTCCAACCGCCTCACTTTTTCCCGGATGAAAGCCTGCGCAGGCAGGCTGCAGATCCGGGATCTACCGAAGATCACTTCAAGCGATGAGCTTCCCGTCGATCCCGGCGCTTCCGCCCGGCTTTCGCCGGGCTTCCAGCCGGGAAAACGGGAGTGTTTGGCGGGTTGAGTGTGGCGTTGGCACCTCTTCTCCCTTGACGGGGAGAAGAGGAAAACTCAGCGCTTGCCGGTGATCTGGCGTTCGGCGCGTTCCTTTTCGACGCCGGGCAGGTGGGCATCGAGATAGGCTTCCACGTGGCGCTGCAGCTCTTCGAGATGGTCGGAGAAGAGGTGGTTGGCGTCGGGCACGACTTCGGTGGTGATCTCGATACCCTTCTGGACGCGCACCTTGGACATCACGCGCTCGACATCGTCGGCCGGCACGATCTTGTCGGCGCCGCCATGGACGATGATGCCCGAGGCCGGGCAGGGGGCGAGGAAGGTGAAGTCATACATGTTGGTCGGCGGCGCGACCGAGATGAAGCCGGCGATTTCCGGGCGGCGCATCAGCAGCTGCATGCCGATCCAGGCGCCGAAGGAGTGACCGGCCACCCAGCAGAAGCGGGCGCCCTGGTTATACCCCTGCACCCAGTCGAGCACGGTGGCGGCGTCGGACAATTCGCCCAGGCCCTGGTCATAGCTGCCCTGGGAGCGGCCGACACCGCGGAAATTGAAACGCAGCGTCGCGAAACCGCGCTTGCGGAACGCGTCGTACATCATGTCGACGGTGGGATTTTCCATATTGCCGCCGCCCAGCGGGTGGGCATGCAGTATCAGCGCAATCGGGGCGGTCGGGTCTTCGCTCGGGCTGTAGCGCCCCTCAAGCCGGCCGGCGGGGCCGGGAATGATCACGTCAGGCATTCACACTCGCCTTTTTGGTCGTTCCAGTTCGCGTCCTGCAAATATGCGGCAATTCGTCCATTGCAACGCGGCGGACGGCAGCCCATATTCCTGACTGTTCTACTCGGTTATTGGCCGAGCGCCGCATTTGCGAAGCCCGTCCGTTCCGGAAAGGCGGGTCTTAGCATGATCGGCACGCGGGATGCGAGCGTTTAAGGAGGTAAACGCATGAAGCTGAGCACAAAGGGACGTTACGCCGTCATGGCGATGGCCGATCTGGCCCTGGCCAGCGAGGACGGGCCTGTGACGCTGAGCGACATCGCCTCGCGCCAGTCCATCTCGCTGTCCTATCTGGAACAGCTCTTCGCCAAGCTGCGCCGGGCCGATATTGTCTCCTCCATCCGCGGTCCCGGCGGTGGTTACCGTCTGAGCCGCAAGCCGACGGAAATCCGCATCTCCGACATCATCGTCGCCGTCGACGAGCCGCTGCGCGCCACACGCTGTTCCAGCGCCAAGGGCTGCCTGGCCGACGGGCGCCGCTGCATCACGCACGATCTGTGGGACGAGCTGGGCCGGCACATCTATCTCTTCCTGTCCTCGATAACGCTGGAAGACGTGCTCGAACGGCGCCTTCTGGGCGCTGCGAGCGGTGCCCTGGGCCGCATGGAACGGCCCAAGCCTGTCGCCGAGCCCGCCACGGTCTGAGCCGATGCGGACATATCTCGACCATAACGCGACCACGCCGGTGCGACCGGACGTGATCGAGGCGGTGGCGCACGCCATGCGCCTGACGGGCAATGCCTCCTCGGTGCATGCCGACGGGCAGGCCGCGCTGCGCCTCGTCGAGACGGCGCGGCGCCAGGTGGGCAAGGCGCTGTGCGCGCGGGCCGAGGATGTGATCTTCACCTCCTGCGGCACCGAAGCGCTGAACCTGGCGCTGCACAGTGCGATCCGGGCCGGCGGCGCAGGCCGCATCCTGCATTCCGCCATCGAGCATGAGGCCGTCGCCGATACCGCGAAGGCTTCCGGCCTGCCGGTCGAGGAAATTCCCGTCACGGCGGCCGGCCTGGCCGATCTGGGCTGGCTGGAAGACCGGCTGGGCCATTGGGACCCGGCGCGCGACGGCCGTCCGGTGCTGGCGCTGATGCTGGCGAATAACGAGATCGGCACGATCCAGCCGGTCGCCGAAGCCGCCGCCCTGGTGCGCGAGCATGACGGTCTGGTCGTGGTCGATGCGATCCAGGCCGTGGGCAAGATCGCTGTCGATTTTGCCGGTCTGGGCGCCGACTACATGGCGATCTCGGCCCACAAGTTCGGTGGCCCGCAGGGCGTGGGCGCGCTGATTGCGGCCTGCAACGCCCTGCTGGAGCGGCAATTGCGCGGCGGTGGCCAGGAAAAAGGACGCCGTTCGGGCACGCTGAATGTCGCCGGTATTGCCGGGCTTGGCCTGGCGATCGAACAGGCTGTGGCCGGACTGGATGATTTCGCGCGCCTGGCAGACTGGCGCGATGCCATGGCGGCCGGGTTGAAACAGGCCGCACCGGATATCCACATCCCGGGCGAGGGCGCGCCGCGCCTGCCCAACACGCTCGGCATCGCGGTGCCGGGATGGAAGGGCGAGACCCAGGTCATGGCGCTGGATCTGGCGGGTTTCTCCGTCAGCGCGGGCTCGGCCTGCTCGTCCGGCAAGGCACACGGATCGAAGATCGGCAACGCAACCGGGCTGGACGCGGATGCATCGCGCGGCTTCCTGCGTGTCTCGCTGGGTTGGAATTCGACGGCGGATCAGGCAGACGCCTTCGTGAAAGCCTGGAGCGAGGCTCACGGGCGCGCCCGACCCGAACATTCAAACGTATTGAAGGCGGTGAGCTGACATGGCTGCGGTCAAGGAAACCATTGAAGACGTCAAGAAGCTCGAGGCCGACAAGTACAAGTACGGCTTCACGACGGATGTCGAACAGGAATTCTCGCCCAAGGGTCTGGACGAGGAGACTGTGCGCTATATCTCGGCCAAGAAGGGCGAGCCGGCCTGGATGACCGAATGGCGCCTGAAAGCGCTCGAGCGTTTCTTCCAGATGAAGGAGCCGGACTGGGCGAAGGTGAAATACCCGCCGATCGACTTCCAGGACATCTATTACTACGCCGAGCCGAAATCCGGCGCGAAATACGACTCGATCGATGATGTGCCGGAAGAAATCCTGGCCGATTTCGCCAAGCTGGGCATTCCGCTGAAAGAGCAGGAAGTGCTGCTGGGTGTGAAGGGGTCGGAGAACCGCGTCGCCGTCGATGCCGTGTTCGACTCGGTGTCCGTCGTGACGACCTTCAAGGCCGAGCTTGCCAAGGCGGGTGTGATCTTCTGCTCGATCTCCGAGGCGCTGCGCGAGCATCCCGAACTGGTGCGCAAATATCTCGGCTCGGTCGTGCCGGCGTCGGACAATTACTTCGCAACGCTGAACACGGCGGTCTTTTCCGACGGTTCCTTCGTCTACGTGCCGCCGGGCGTGCGCTGTCCGATGGAGCTGTCGACCTATTTCCGCATGAATGCGGAAGGCACGGGCCAGTTCGAGCGCACACTGATCATCGCCGACAAGGGGGCCTATGTCTCCTATCTGGAAGGCTGCACGGCGCCGATGCGCGACGAGAACCAGCTGCACGCGGCTGTCGTCGAGCTGGTTGCCCTGGACGATGCCGAGATCAAGTATTCCACCGTCCAGAACTGGTGGCCGGGCGACGAGAACGGCAAGGGCGGCGTCTACAATTTCGTCACCAAGCGCGGCGATTGCCGGGGCAGGAATTCCAAGATCTCCTGGACCCAGGTCGAGACCGGTTCGGCGATCACCTGGAAATACCCGTCCTGCATCCTGAAGGGCGAGAATTCGCGCGGCGAATTCTATTCCATCGCCGTCACCAACGGACATCAGCAGGCCGATACCGGCACCAAGATGATCCATCTGGGCAAGGGCTCGACCAGCCGCATCATCTCCAAGGGGATTTCCGCGGGCCGGTCCGACCAGACCTATCGCGGCCTGGTCTCGATCCACGCCAAGGCGGAAGGCGCGCGCAATTTTACCCAGTGCGACAGCCTGCTGATCGGCGATCAGTGCGGCGCCCACACCGTGCCCTATATCGAGTGCAAGACGCCAAAGGCCGTGCTCGAGCACGAGGCGACGACGACGCGCCTGTCCGAGGACCAGCTCTTCTATGCCCGCCAGCGCGGGCTGGATGAGGAGGCCGCCACGGCGCTCCTCGTCAACGGTTTCGTGCGCGAGGTCCTGCAGGAACTCCCGATGGAATTCGCCGTGGAGGCCCAGAACCTCCTCAAAGTGTCTCTCGAAGGCAGTGTCGGCTAGATTTTGCGAGAAAAAACAATGCTCAAGATAGAAAACCTCCACTGCAAGGTCGAAACTGCCGATGGCGAGGAGAAGCCGATCCTGAAAGGGCTCTCGCTGGAGGTCCCGGCGGGCGAGGTGCATGCCATCATGGGCCCGAACGGGTCCGGCAAGTCGACGCTGTCCTATGTGCTGACCGGGCGCGAGGGCTATGAATGCACCGCCGGGTCGATCGAGTTCCAGGGCGAGGAAATTTCCGAGCAGGCGCCCGAAGAGCGCGCCGCAAAGGGCCTCTACCTCTCCTTCCAGTATCCGGTGGAAATCCCGGGCGTGCCGACCATCACCTTCCTCAAGGAAGCCCTCAACGCCCAGCGCAAGGCGCGCGGCGAGACGGAAGTGTCGGCGCCGGAATTCATGAAGCTGATCCGCGAGAAGGCGAAACAGCTCGGCGTGTCGATGGACATGCTGAAGCGGGCGGTGAATGTCGGTTTTTCCGGCGGCGAGAAGAAGCGGATGGAAATCCTGCAGGCGCTGGTGCTGGAGCCGAAATTCCTGATCCTGGACGAGACGGATTCGGGCCTCGATATCGACGCGCTGAAAACGGTGTCCGACGGTGTGAATGCCCTGCGGGCGCCTGACCGCGGCATGCTGGTCATCACCCACTATCAGCGCCTTCTGGACCATATCACGCCGGACCGTGTGCACGTCATGGCGAACGGCCGGATCGTGAAGTCCGGCGGTCCCGAGCTTGCCAACGAGCTCGAGGCGGAAGGCTATGACAAATATCTCGGCGAGGCGGCGTGACCGATGACGGCGCTACTCACCCATACACCGGCCGAAGAAGCGCTCATCGCGGCTCTGCAAGGCGCCACCGGCTGGCGCGCGCAACTGCGCGAGGCCACCCGCGAACAGGGCCTGCCGACCAAGCGCAACGAGTTGTGGAAATGGTCGGACCTGCGGCGCGCCGCCAATGACGTGTCTGCTGCCGGCGAGCTTGTCGTCGACGGGCTCGAAGCGGCGGTCCTGCGCCCGGATGACGGGGCACGGCTGAACCTGACGCTGACGGCGAAGCCGGGTGCCAGCGCGGCCGATGCGGAAATCACCGTGCCGGCCGGCCACGCGGTGACGCTGGTCGAGCACTACCGGGCCGAAGCCGGGGCGCTGGGCAACTGGCATCTGAAAATCACGCTGGAAGCGGGCGCGCGGCTCGACCGTGTGTGCATTGCCGCCGATGCGCCGGACGGTGTCTTCGTGTCGTCGGCCGAGATCGTGCTGGCACCGGGCGCGGCCCTCAATCAGCGCACGCTGGATTTCGGCGCCAAGCTCTCGCGGATCGAGACGCATATCACGCATCCGGGCGAGGGCTCGCAAGTGGATCTGGGCGGGGTCTATCTGCTCGACGCCAAACACCATGCGGACACGACGACGGTCGTGCACCACACGGGGCCGGGCGGCCAGACGCGCCAGCTGGTGAAGGGCGCTGCGGCCTCGCACGGCCATGGTGTCTTCCAGGGCAAGTTCATCGTCGACCGTGCCGCCCAGCAGACCGATGCGCGCATGACGCACCGGGCGCTGATGCTGGACGACCGCGCCGAGATCGACGCCAAGCCGGAACTGGAAATCTATGCCGATGACGTGCAGTGCGCGCACGGCAATGCGCTGGGCGCGATCGACGAGACGGCGCTGTTCTACATGCGCCAGCGCGGCCTGCCGGCGCCGAAGGCACGGGCACTGCTGATCGAGAGCTTCCTGGCCGAGCCGCTGGACGGCATTGCCGATGAAAGCCTGCGCGAGACCCTGAAGGGCGAACTGCGCAACCGGCTGGAGGCGCTGTCGTGACCGATAGGATCGTTTCAGTCGTGGTCTCGCGCTTGACCTCCCTCTCCCAGGGGAGAGGGATTGAGGGAGAGGGGGAAGACATCGCCCTTCGAACTTTCAGCGCGGCCACCGGGATTTCCCCCTCATCCGCCCTTCGGGCACCTTCTCCCGCGGGGAGAAGGGGATGTTTGCCGGCTGGAGGGGCCGCATGACAGTCCACAAGAATATTCCCGCCAGCCTCAACATCGACGCCATCCGCGCCGAATTCCCGATCCTGCAACGCGAGATCAACGGCCGGCCGCTGGTCTATCTGGACAGTGCGGCCTCGGCGCAGAAGCCGGAATTCGTGATCGAGAGCGTGGCGGGCGTCTACCGGGCCTCCTACGCCAATGTTCACCGCGGCCTTCACACCCTGGCGAACGAGACGACCGAGGCCTTCGAGGCCGCGCGCGAGGATGTACGCCGTTTCCTCAATGCCAAGAGCGCGAACGAGATCGTTTTCACCCGCGGCTCGACCGAGGCGATTAACCTTGTTGCCCACACTTTCTGCCAGATGCTCGCCCCGGGCGACGAAATAATCATCAGCCGGATGGAGCATCACTCCAATATCGTTCCGTGGATATTGCTGAGTGAAAAGAACGGCTTCGTCCTCAAATGGGCGGATGTTACAGAGGCCGGTGAGCTCGATTACGAACAATTGGCAGGCCTGGTTAATGACCGGACCCGCCTGATCGCGATCACCCACATGTCCAACGTGCTGGGCACGGTCAACGATATCGCCCGGATCCGGGCGATCCCGGGCGTGGCAGAGATTCCGCTGCTGCTCGACGGCTCGCAGTCTGCGGTGCATCTGGCGGTCGATGTGCAGGCGCTGGACTGCGACTTCTTCGTCTTCACCGGTCACAAACTCTACGGCCCGTCAGGTGCCGGCGCGCTCTACGCCCGCGGCGACTGGCTCGACCGCCTGCCGCCCTATATGGGCGGCGGCGAGATGATCGCCGACGTGTTCGAGGACCGCGTGACCTTTGCCGACGTACCGCACAAGTTCGAGGCGGGAACGCCGGCGATTGCCGATGTGATCGGCCTGGGCGCAGCGATCCGCTGGGTGGAACGCCATGACCGCGTGGCGGTGATGGAGCACGAGCGGGCGCTGATGGACCGGGCGATGACCGGGCTGGCGGAGATTGACGGTCTCACCGTGATCGGGACGGCGCAGGACAAGGGCGCCATCATCTCCTTCCACATGGAGGGCGCACATCCGCACGATGTCGCCCAGATTCTCGACAAGTACGGCGTGGCCGTGCGGGCCGGCCACCACTGCGCCCAGCCGCTGATGCGCCGTCTGGGGCTGAGCGCCACGGCGCGCGCCTCCTTTGCGCTCTACAACACGTTCGAAGAGGCCGATGCGTTTGTCGACGCATTGAAAAAGGCCCGCAAGTTTCTCATCTAGGCTTTGAAATGACACAGACTACAGACCGGGACATGATCGATCTGTCCGCGCCGCGGACGCCCGCCAAACCGGCCACGCCGGCCGAGGTGGCCGCTTCCGTGTCGCCGCCGGCCGGCGCGATTCCGCAGGACGAGCTGGCGCGCATCACCGATGATGTCGTCGCCGCGCTCAAGACGGTGTATGATCCGGAAATCCCGGTCGATATCTACGAGCTCGGCCTGATCTACAAGGTCGATCTGGAAGACGACCGGACCCTGAAGGTGGAAATGTCGCTGACTGCGCCGGGCTGTCCGGTGGCGGGCGAGATGCCCGGCTGGGTCCAGGAGGCCGTGGAGAAGGTCGACGGGGTCGAGCGCGCCCTGGTCGAGCTGACATTCGAACCGCCCTGGACGCCGGACCGCATGTCCGACGAGGCGCGGCTGGCGCTGAACATGTTCTAGACGCAACTGGATGCGAAGCACGATGACCCGACGCGAAAGACCCAAGGCCGTCACCCTGACCGATGCCGCTGCTGCGCGCGTCAAGGAGATCATGGCCAATCGCGGCGCCGGCTTCCTGCGGGTCGGCGTGAAGAATGGCGGCTGTGCCGGCATGGAATACGAGATGGGCTATGTCGAGGCGCCCGAGGCGCTGGACGAGCGCGTCGAGGACAAGGGTGTGGAGATCGTGCTGGAATCGAAGGCGCTGCTTTTCCTTCTGGGCACACAGATCGATTATGAAGTGACGCCGCTGCACGCCAAATTCGTGTTCAACAACCCCAACCAGACCGATGCCTGCGGCTGCGGGGAAAGTGTCACCATCGTGCCGGCCGTGAGCGCCTGACCCCATGAAGCTGATCATCTCCTCGACCTCGCCCTATTCGCGCAAATGCCGGGTGATGGTGCGCGAGTTTGCGCTGGGCGATGCGATCGAGGAGGTTGAGGCCCATCCGTTCGACGACGATCCGGATCTTCTCAGTGCCAATCCGCTGGGCCGCGTGCCGTGCCTGCTGATGGATGACGGCCAGGCGCTGACTGAGAGCGCCATCATTGCCGATTACATCGCCGAGCGCGCCGGCGAGCCCTGGCCGCGCGACTGGACGGACCGCCGCCTGGAAGCGCTGGGCAGCGGATTGCTGGATCTCACGGTCATGCGCCGGGTCGAGATGGTGCGCGATGAAGGCATCCGGTCGGATTTCTGGATCGGCCGGCGCGAGCGCGGCATCCAGCGGGCGCTGGACGAGCTGGAAGCGGGCATGGGCGAGGCGGATAATCCGCACGCCCAGGGGCCGCTGACCATGGCCGTGGCGCTGGGTTATCTGGATTTCCGCTATCCCGAGTGTGACTGGCGGTCGGGGCGGCCGCGACTGGTGGCCCTGCATGACACCTGGGCGTCCCGGCCGAGTTTCCGGTCCACCCAGCCGCCAGCCGACGGATAGAACCGCAAAGAAAAATGCCGCCCTCGAGGCGGCATCATCTTTTCCCGGCAGAGAAACGGCTTGATCAGGCCGCCGCAGACCGGCTCGCCGTGCTCGCGTCGCTGGTCGAGCGGTTCCGCCCTTCCGTCTTGGACTTGTAGAGATTGGCGTCCGAACGCTCGATCAGTTCCTCTATCGACTCGCCGTCGCGATAGCCGGCAATGCCCAGCGATACCGTGATATTGCCCAGATCCTCATTGGTGGATTTGCGCAGCAGTTTCTTGGATTCGACCGTCTTGCGGATCTTTTCCGCGATTTCTGTGGCCGTCGCGGTGTCGGTGTTCGGCATCACGATACCGAATTCCTCGCCACCATAGCGGGCCACCACATGGTGTTCCAGCGAGTGACGGGTCAGGCAGCCCGCCACAAAGCGGATGATCTGGTCACCGGTCTGGTGACCCCAGGTGTCGTTGAAGCGCTTGAAGAAGTCGATGTCGCACAGGATCAGGCTCATCGGTGTGCCGTCGGATTCGGCGGCCCGGCGGGCCCGGCGCAGGGCTTCGTCGAAACGCTTGCGATTGGCAATGCCGGTGAGGGCATCGGTCATGGCTTCTTCGCGGACCCGTTCGAGATGGGTCTTCAGCTTGGTGACTTCGTTGGACGTCGCCTGCAGCTTGTCTTCAAGTGCCTGGCTGCGCCGTTGCATGCGCGCTGTGGCGGAGACCAGCGATTCGACCAGGCGCTTCATGCCGGCGGCATCCGGGCTGGCGACGAGTTCGTGCGTGGCGCCTTCCAGGGCCTTGCCATAGGCAACAGTGTCGCGCTCGGCCGCTTCCAGCGACTGCTTCACGGCGCCGAGCTCGCGGCTCATCAGATTGCCGCTTTCCAGGATCGCATCCTGGATGGCCTTCCACTGGAAATACTGTTCGAAAAGTTCCGCGTTGACGGTTTCGCTGAAGGCCTCGCCGGCCTCGATATGGGTGCGAAGGGTTTCACAGAGTTCCGGATTGGTATCGCTCGCGAAGCAGATCCAGACGGCATAGTTTTCCGGCGTTGGAGCGACGTCAAACTGATCCATGAGCTCAAGCGCCTTGTGCGCGAACTCACGTCCTTCCTTGCCTAGCAATCGACCGTTCACGAGATACGTCCTTCCCTTGGCGAACGATCTTCTTCGTCCGCGACAATCGGAAGACTAGGGGAGAAAGGAAAAGAAGAGGTAAAAATTGCTCATATCGTATGAGGCCGACGCAGATTGTTCTGGCGTTTCATACGATTTCAGCGGGTGGGCCGCCGCAGCCCCGGCGGATACCGGGGCGGCAGCGCGCAGCCAAATCTAGGTCATGAAGTCGGGCACATGGTCGCCAAATCCGACGACGCGGTTATCGTCGTGATCCTGGCGCCGGCGCGACTTGTCGCGGGTGGGGCGGTTGCCGGACGGCCTGTCCTCGCGAGCCGGCTTTTCCGCCGGCTTTTCGGCAGGCTTTTCAGCAGGCTTTTCAGCCTTCTTTTCAGACGCCTTGCTGCCGCCACGCGTGCTGCGGCTCTTGCGGGGAGCCGGCTTATCGGTGTCCGGGGCCGACGCCTTCACGCCCTCCACCGGCAATTCCGGCACGTCCTGCTGGATCAGCTTGAGAACGGCGCTCAGCGACTTGTCGTCGGCCGATGTCGTGATCGTGATCGCTTCACCGGTCTTGCCGGCGCGGCCGGTCCGGCCGATCCGGTGGACATAATCGTCGGCATGGTGCGGTACGTCATAATTGAAGACGTGGCTGACATCGGGAATGTCGAGCCCGCGCGCAGCGACGTCGGAGGCCACCAGGAAGCGCAGTTCGCCGGACTTGAAGCCGGCCAGCGTCGCGGTCCGCGTGGACTGGTCCAGATCGCCGTGGATCGGGGCGGCAGAGAAGCCGTGGCGCTGCAGCGAGCGGGCGACGATATCCACATCGCGCTTGCGGTTGGCGAAGATGATGCCGTTCTTCACGCCGTCGCGGTTCATCGCGGCACGCAGGGCGGCGCGCTTGTCCTTGGCGGCCGAGGAGGCGGCCTTCACCAGATATTGCTGGATATTCGCGCCGGTCGTGGCGGGCCGGGCAACCTCGACCCGCTCGGGATTATTGAGGAAGCGGTCGACCAGGCTCTTGATCTCCTTCGGCATGGTGGCCGAGAAGAACAGCACCTGGCGGCGCGGCGGCACCATGTTGAAGATGCGCTCGAGGTCGGGGATGAAGCCCATGTCCAGCATGCGGTCGGCTTCGTCGACGACGAGGAACTGCACGCCATTCATCAACAGCTTGCCGCGCTCGAAATGGTCGAGCAGGCGGCCCGGCGTGGCGATCAGCACGTCGGCGCCCTTGTTGAGGATCTCTTCCTGCGGCCCGAAGGCAACGCCGCCGATCAACAGCGCCATGGAGAGTTTCTGACCCTTCGAATAGGTCTCGAAATTCTCCGCCACCTGGGCCGCAAGCTCGCGTGTGGGCGCAATGATCAGCGAGCGCGGCATGCGCGCCTTGGCACGGCCGCGCGACAGCCGCTCGATCAGAGGCAGGGTGAAGGACGCGGTCTTGCCCGTACCGGTCTGGGCAATACCAAGGACATCGCGACCGGCCAGGGCTGGCGGGATGGCGCCGGCCTGGATCGGTGTCGGGTCGGTATACCCGGCAGCTTCAATCGCTTCGAGGAGTTTCGGGCTCAGTCCGAGTTCAGCGAACGTCATGGCGTCCTTTGTTTGACACACTAAGAACAGCGGCCGCGCCGTGAAGGCGCGGCCGCAGGTGGGCGCAAAATACGGACACCGTTCGTTGTGTCAACGCAACAGGGCCGAAAGCCTAGCGTCTGTAGGCGAATGGCGTGTCGTCCGTGATATTGATGTAACGGTCGCGCAGTTGAGTCTGGCGCGATTCAAGCGCAGTCGGCTCGCCGTCGATGAGGACTGCAACCGGTGCACTCATCACTTCCAGCGGATCGCCATCCCACACCACGACATCCCCGGCATAGCCCGGAGCGAGGGCGCCATAGCGGTCGCCGACGCCGTAGATTTCCGCCGGTGTCAGCGTGATGGCGCGGAAGGCTTCATCCCAGGGAACACCGTTGGCAACGGCATTGCCGGCGTGCTGCGGCACGAGGCGGGCGTTGAAATACCCGTCTGCCGTCGGGGCCGTGGAATAGGCGACATCCACGCCGGCGTCCTGCAGGCGCGCAGCGTTCTGCAGCGAGGCGCCGAGTGAATCGAAGGAAGAGGGCAGGTCTTCCAGCGGGTCGACGATCACCGGAATGTCCGCGTCGGCCAGCTCTTCGGCGACCATCCAGCCTTCCGCCGCCCCGACCAGGATCAGCTGGATCGGCGCATTGTCGGCCTTGAAGCGGATCGCCCGGCGGATGTCCGCCGCGCGGTTGACGGCCATGACCAGCGGCACCCGGCCGCGGGCTACGGGCAGCAGGGCTGCCGCGTCGTAGCGGTTCAGCGCATCGCCTTCATGATCGCCCGAGAACCGCCCCGGATAGCCGCGGGCGTCTGCCAGCGCGGCTTCCAGGAAGGCCCAGGCCGCCGGACGGGATCCGCCGGCACGGCCGGCGCCCGATTCGGACAGGTCGGCAAAGACGAAGCTGCCGGCCTGGAAGAGCGAGCCGGCATCGCCGCTGGTATCGACCAGCGCGCCCTGGCCGGCGAAGATATTGTGGCCGGTGGACGGGAAGATCGCCGCCCGCGTGACGCCTTCCATCCTGTTGGTCGCCAGATAGGTGCCCGCCGGGTTGAACCCGTCGGCAACATCGAGGGCGACGGAGAAGGGCGATTCGCCCGCGCTGTCGTCCGTGGTCGAGCCTTCCAGGGCGACCTCGATCAGGCCGAGCTGGGAAAAGGCCGCAAACACGCCGGGCGTGACCCAGTTGCCCGACGCATCGATCACGGTGGCGTCCTCGGGGATTTCCGCCCCCGCACCGACCGCGACGATATCGCCGTCACGCACGATCACGGTGGCATTCTCCAGAATGCCGGCATCGGTATTGGTGACGACCCGGCCATTGGTCACGGCATAGGTCTGGGCGGCAGCCGGTGCAGCGAGGGCCACACTGGCCGCCAGAACTGAAATCAGCTGTTTCATTACTGCTCTCCTTCGCCGGGCTGGCCGAGCATGAAGTCGCGGACGGGCTGGAGATCGCTGTTGCGGCGGTCATAGCTCAGCGCACCGTCGATCCAGACCTGGTCGGCCCGCGTGTAGGTGGAAAAGGGATTGCCGGACCACAGCACCACATCGGCGCGATAGCCTTCCTGCAGCGAACCGGTCTCGTCGCCGATGCCCAGCGCCTGCGCCGGACGCGAGGACGCCCAGGCCCAGGCTTCGGCTTCGGAAATGTCCAGACCGGCACGGCGGCCGTCGGCGAGCGCCTTGGCGATTTCCTGGTTGAGGCGCTGGATGCCGTTGGCGTCGTCCGAGTGGATCATGGCGCAGGCGCCGTTGGCGTGCGTCATGGCCAGGTTTTCGCGGACCGTGTCATAGGCTTCCATCTTGAAGCCGCCCCAGTCGGCCCACACGGCCGCACACACATTGTGTTCGGCCAGCAGGTCGGGGATCTTGTAGGCCTCGACAGCGTGGTGGAAGGTCGTGACCTGGTAGCCGAACTCCTCGGCCATATCCATGATCTGGGCCATCTGGTCGGCGCGGTAGCAGTGCTGCTGGACCAGGATTTCGCCTTCCAGCACGCCCATCAGCGTGTCGAGTTCGAGATCCTGCGTCGGCGGATCGACATCCTCGCCATTCTCCGCCGCTTCCCAGTATTCATGCCAGCTGTCGCGATAGTTCGACGCCTCGATCCAGGAGGCTCGGTAGCCGGCCATATTGCCCATATCGGTGGCCGGCGAACGGCCGCGATTGCCATAGACGCGCGACGGGTTTTCGCCGCAGGCCATTTTCAGCGTGTAGGGCGCGCCGGGGAATTTCATCTCCTGCACCGTCCGCCCCGGCACATTGCGCAGGGTGATGCCGCGGCCGCCGAACAGGTTGGCCGAGCCGGGCAGGACGTGCAGTGTGGTGACACCGCCGGCCAGCGCATGCTCGAAACCGGGATCCTGCGGCCAGACCGAGTGCTCGACCCAGACTTCCGCCGTCACCGGCTCGGTCGCCTCATTGCCGTCGGAATGGGCGCTGACGCCCGGCGAGGGATAGGCGCCCAGATGGGAGTGGATATCGATGATGCCCGGCGTGACATAGCGGCCGGCGCCGTCGATGACGGTCGCTCCGTCCGGCGCTTCCAGACCGGTGCCGACAGCGGCGATACGGCCATTCTCGATCAGCACGTCGCCATTCTCGATCTGTCCGCCGATCCCGTCGAGCACCGTGGCGCCGCGGATCAGCGTCGTGCCGCTGGGCCGCGGCGTATAGGTGGACGGATACGGATCGAGATTGATCCGGACGATATCGCCGGATTCGCCCGAATTGCTGCCCGCAGACCCGGCACTGCCCGAGGAGGCGGTGTCCGAGCCACTGCTGCAGGCAGCCAGGGCGATTGCGGCGGTGCACGCTGCAAGGGCTGGCAGGCTTGGCTTCAGTGTCATCGTGGTATCCCCATTTGCGTCCGCAGGCTTCGTGCCGCCGGCGGAGGAGCGGGGATTGAACGCGCTTCGGGGCCAAGCGTCAAATACTGCCTTGCGGACAATTCAGACCGCGCCAGGCTCTTCGCTGAACAGCACGGCCAGCCGGGCACGCAGGCGTTCGCGCGATATCGTGCGTCTGCGCTCTGGCGGGGCACAGCGCAGTGATCGCATCATGCCGAAAGCGCAAATCGACATGAGGAAGGCGTCCGTCCGTGTCGGTGCGCGCGGACTCTTCAGAGAGGCCATCAGTCCTGCCGACGTGGTGCCGCGCGTGGCAGCGAGATGCAGCATCAGTCCCGACAGTTCCGGGTCGCGCCTTGCGGCGAGGAATGTTTCTTCCATCGCGGTCAGTTCGGGGCGAATCTGCCCGTCGGCCCGGTCGAGCGGTTCCGACATGGACTCGACAAAATCGTCCATCGATTGCGAGGCCGGCGGCAGTGCAGGGCGCTGTTCCTCGATTTCCCGGACGAAGCCGAGATAAATACGTTCAAATGTGGCCCGCAGGATAGCGTCGCGGCCGTCGAACAGACGCGTGGTGGCCGAAAGGGCGACGCCGGCTTCCTCGGAAATCGCGCGGTGGGTCAGTGCTGCAGCTCCGTCGCGGATCAGAACGCGGGTCGCACCGTCGAGAATGCGCTGTGCGGTGGGTGTATCGGGAACGGCGCCCCGGTCCGCCCGCTGCTTGTCCGCTGCGCTGGCCATGCGCTCGATCCGTTCCCGCCAGGGCGCGGCATCGTGCCAGCGGCCCTGTGCCGTGCCGGCCAGATAGCGCGCCGTGGATATGACCCAAGCGGAGGTTGCAGTTCCGCTTGCGGATGGAACCATGAGCGGTACGGCCGTGAAAAAATCGGCGAACATGCTCGCTTTTTCCTGAGAAATACCGAAGAGCGGCATGACTTCGGCGAAGAACCCGGTTGTTGCGGTGTCCCAGTCGCGCGCGATGTCGGCGAAGGCGTCGGAGCGAGCTGCCTGCAGGGCGGTGTCGGCCGCGATCAGCGTGCTGTCCCGCCGGGCGACGGCGCGGTGAAGGCAGAGCGCAGCGAACCAGTCGGACAGTAGCGCCGGTTCCGTTTCAAGCGCCCGAACCTGACGGGCCTCCTCTTCCAGCCACGCGGCATCGGCGCGTTGGGTCTGGCGGGCCGCCTCGATCAGCAGCGCCTCCTTGGAGCCGAAATAGTAGTTGATGGCCGATACGGGAGCTGTCGCTGCGGTGCCGATGGCGCGCGCGGTTGCCCCGCGTACGCCGCCCCGGGCGAACAGGCTGGCAGCGGCGTCGACAAGGGCGTTGCGGACTTCGGGTTGCAGCGGCGTCTGGGTGGTCGTCGTTTCGGGAAACATCATGGCATCGACACTAGCTGTGTTCGAACAGGCACACCAGTACAAGTGTGAATGGGTACAAATGTTCAAAATATGAGCAAGACTCGATGTGAGACCGAGCCGGCGATCCCTGCGGCGGCACCACTAAGCGTTGACAATTCAAAGCAATAAGGGAGAGTTTCATAATTATATAACGGAAGCGACGGAATTCTGACACGAGAGCGTCGTCCAAACTTCATTGGGTACAAATGTTCGAATTCGCTATGGCGTCCCGGGTTATCCACTCAGGGGGCGATCATGTCGCGTACGCATCTACTCACTTCAATCTGTTCGATGGCGCTTGCCGGGGCCGGTCTTGCTGCGGCCGGGGCGCAAGAGGCCGCCGATGCCGATGTCATCACCGTCACGGCATCGCCGATCCGCGATTCCCAGGCTGCAGCGATCAGCCTGAAGCGAGAGGCCGACAACGTGCTCGACGTCATCTCTGCGGATACGATCGGCCGCTTTCCTGACCAGAACCTGGCCGACAGCCTGGGCCGTCTGCCGGGCATCGCGATCGAGCGCGACCAGGGTCAGGCCCGTTTCATCAATTTCCGCGGCGCGCCGTTCCGCTGGACCGCGATCGCCTTTGACGGCATCGACGTTCTGGGCGCCGAAAACGGCCGCATCCCGCGTTTCGACAGCTTTCCGTCAGTCATCACCTCGGCGGTGGAAGCGCACAAGGCGATCACGCCCGACATGCCGGGCGAAGCGGTTTCGGGCTTCGTAAATATCCGCACATTCAACCCGTTCGACCGGGAGGGGCTGAGCGTATCGGTGGAAGCCGGCGCCGGCGAACAGGAACTCGGCGGTGGAGACATCGGCAAGTACAATGCCCGTCTGTCCTGGTCCGGCGAGCAGTTCGGCTTCGCGCTCTTCGGCTCGAACAATTCGCGTGAACAGGTCACTGACAATCGTGAACTCGATCTGGAGATCGATGCCGGCGGCACGCTGACGGTCAACGAGCTCGACTTCCGCAACTATCTCGTCGAGCGTGAAGACAACGCCTATGGCGGCCATGTGGAATTCCGTCCGGAAGGGCCGGTCTCGCGTGTCTTCGCATCGACGCTGTATTCCGAATTCATCGACCGCGAACAGCGCAATCAGTATGTCTTCGACTTCGCGGGCGGGGCGGGCGCGCTTGGCGGTACGGTTGCCCCGGGCGCGACCGGATATGCGCCCCTGGTGCTCGTCAGCCGGCTGCTGGAATACGGCGAGTATCACAACTCGACCTGGACCTCGACGGCCGGTCTGGACGGTCAGTTCGGCGACTGGTTCGTCGAAGCCCGGCTGAACTATGCCGAGACCACCAATGATACCGATCTGCCGATCGCCTACAGCGCGGGCGGCACCGCGGCGGCCATGTTCGACGTCACCGATGTCGATGCGCCGCAGCTCAGCGTGTTTCAGCCCTTCACGCAGACAGCGCTGAACCCGTCGACGATCGCCTATGGCGCCAACCTCGCCTACATTATCGACATGAGCCTGGACACCGAGGCGTGGAAGCTGCGCCTGGACGGCGAGCGCGATCTCACCCTGTTCGGCCGCGACACCGATATCCGTACCGGTATCCAGCTCGACACCCGCGAGGCGGTCGGCAACGGGGCGAGTTTCTCGATCGCATCCTTCCCGTCCACCGTCGATGTCGCCAGTTTTGACACCGGCGAGGCCTGGGCGACCGGCTTCGACAACACGATCGGCGGCACCTATTATGACAATATCGGCCTGCGCAATGCCTGGGCCGCCGCCGCTGGCGGTCTGGGTATTCCCGGTGCAGCCGACCAGCTGATCGAGATCGAGGAAGATATCCTCGCCGCCTACGCCATGGCGACGACGCATTTCGACGGCGGCAATATCGTTTACGGCGCCCGCGTCGAAATGACCGACTACACGACGGCCGGTCCGGACCTCGCGATCGCCTATTCCGACGACTACGTGAATGTCCTGCCCAGCGTGCACGTGAATTTCGACCTGCGTGACGACCTGAAATTCCGGGTGTCGGCCTCAACCGGTCTCAGCCGCCCGACCTATACCGAGCTGCGGGCGTCGGCCGCTGTGGACCCGACCAGCCGCACGGTGTCCGGTGGAAATCCCACGCTGGACCCGGAGACGACTTGGGGCTTCGACGCGTCCCTGGAATGGTATTTTGCGCCCGCCAGCCTGCTGTCGGCCGGGGCGTTCTACCGGCATGTCGACGATGTGATCTATGTCGACAGCACCACGATCGATGGCGGCATCTATGTGCCGGCGGCGGCCGGTGAGGACTGGACGCTCAGCGGTCCGGTCAACGGTAATGAGGGCGAGCTGTCCGGTATCGAGCTCAACTTTATCGGCCAGGCGACTGATCTTCTGCCGGCGCCACTCGACGGTTTCGGCGTGTCGGCCAATCTCACCGTGCTCGACAGCTCGTTCGACACGCTTTCCGGCAACAGCTTCTCGCTGCCGGGCACGTCGGACGTGATCTACAATGCCTCGCTCTTCTACGAGAAGGCGGGCTTCTCCGCACGCGTGAACTATCAGTATCGCGACGCCTGGCTGTCCACGACGGAGAATGACAGCCTGGCCGAATACTGGGACGAGCAGGAGCGGGTCGACGCGTCCCTGCGCTACGTTCTTCCGGTCACGCCGGGCGGGGCAGGTGTGACCCTGTTCGCCAATGCCAACAATCTCACCGACGCCATCGATGTCCGTTATGCGGGCACGCGCGCGACGCCGAACCAGGTGGAGGGCTACGGCCGCCGCTTCCTGTTCGGCATCCGTGTTGACTACTGACCTTTCGAGCCACGAAGCCGGTGGCCGGATGCTTTCGGGTGTCCGGCCTCCAAAATTCAGGAGATCCCGAATGTATCGCAATCTGTTCGCCGGCATTGCCGCGATCGCGCTGACCGCCGCTGCTCATGCAGAGGCCCCCCTGGCTGAAGCCATCCGGACCGCAGACGGCATGATCGCGGTCAGCTGGACCCTGGAAGGCCCGGTCGACGTGTTCGTCGCTCACGAGGCCGATGCCGGTATCGAGGAGGCCACACCACTGTCCATGGATGATGAAGACCGCAATGTCACCTATCAGCCGGCCGGGACCGGCCGCCCCTACTTCCTGCTCCGCCCCGAGGCTGGTGCAGTGATCGAGGTGGCCGAACGTGTCCTGCCGCTGGAAGGCGGCCGCAATTTCCGGGATCTGGGCGGGTACCGCACGGCGGACGGCCAAAGTGTCAAATGGGGCCGGCTCTACCGCTCTGGCGCGATGCACGAGCTGACGTCCCGGGATTATCAATACTTGGCCGATCTCGATATCGCCGTGATCTGCGACTTCCGCGCCAATTCGGAGCGGGCCGAGGAGCCGACCGAATGGGCTGGCGGACCGGCCGAGCATATCGACTGGGACTATGAAATGGATACGTCCGGCTTTGCCGCGGCATTCGCCGGCGAACTCTCGCCCGAGCGGTCGGCGGCGGCGATGACGGAGTTCTACCGCCAGGCGCCGACCGAGTTCGCGCCGCGCTATGCCGTCATGTTCGAGCGGATTGCCGCGGGCGATCTGCCTCTGGCCTTCCATTGTACCGCCGGCAAGGACCGCACCGGTGTGGCGGCTGGACTGATCCTGACTGCACTGGGTGTTCCGCGCGAGACCATCCTTGCCGACTATGCCATGTCCGACGACCTCGTCGATTACATGGCCGAACTGCGCGAGGAACGCGAGACGATCGATCCGGAGGACCCGATGGCGTTCTGGGCGCAATTGCCCGAAGCGGTCATCGCGCCCTTCATGGCGTCCGATCCGGCCTATCTCCAGGCGGCACTCGAACAGATCGAGGCCGATCACGGCAGTGTCGAGACCTATCTTCTCGAAGCGCTGGATGTCAGCGAGGCAGACCTCGCCGCAATGCGCCGCGAATTGCTCGAATAGGACGCAATGCGCCAAAAAAGGAGGCCGGCCCGGGACAACCGGGCCGGCCTTTTCGTCAGGTGCGCATGCGGGCTACTGGTAGTCGCCGCGGGGGCGGTCGATCAGGTTGCCGAAGAAGATGGCATTCATGAACATCTTCTCGGAACCGCGGAAGGTGGCGCGGAAGTTGGGATTGTCGGCGAACAGGATCACCGAGCCCCGGCCCAGCCGGCGGGCGACGACAGCCGGCGTGCCGGTGATCTCGTCGAGACGCCGCTGTGAGGCATAGCCCGACAGGAGCGGGTCTTCCGGATATTCCACGACGACGGCGAACGGATCGTCCTCCGGACGGGCCAGGGTCAGCGTGGTATTGCGGTGAAGCGGGATGAAGCGGTCGGTATAGCCGAAGCCGATCGGATGGCTGGTATCCAGATCGCCGGCAAAGATCGCACCGCCGATGACATGTTCGGCGTCGTCCACCGGCATGGCGGAATAATTGCGGCGGGCCAGCGGCTCGTCGCTGGCGTCCTCCTCTTCCTCGTCCTCGACATCGAAGAAGGTGCGCTCGGCCATGCGGGCGGCCTGGCGGGTGGCGATGATCACGCCGCCATCCTCGCGCACCCATTGCTCGACGCGTTCGCGGGCACTGGAGGGCAGGGCGGTATTGCCGCCGCCGACGATCACCATGTGGGTATAGCGCGACCAGTCGAGACCGGAGAGGTCGTTCTTGCGGCGCAGCGTGACGGGGATGTGCATGCGATGGTCGAGCTGGTGCCAGACTTCACCGGCATCATAGGTTGCCAGCCCGTCCTCGATCAGAACCAGGACTTCCGGGCGTTCCACCGCGCGGAAACCGCTGCTGTCGCCGATATCCGGCGTGCCCGAGGCGGTCGAGCCGGACGTCACGGCATAGACGGCCACCCCGTCCTCGGCCGCGATATCGCTGACCATGGCATGGATGGCGTCACGACCGGTGTCCTGGCCGACCAGCGGCACGAAGACACTGCCCGGACCGAAATCGATCCGGCCCTCGCTGGTCGAGATGGTCGCCGGTTCGGTAGCGACACGCACGCGGATATCGGCGTCCAGCAGGCGGTAGAGCGCACGCGGGGCGTAATAGTCCGACCAGCGCAGGACATAGCCGTAGGACGAGACCGGCGGGGCCGGCTGGACGACGGGTTCGGCGGTCACTTCATCGCCGAGGATGGCAGCGCTGAAGCCGCGGCCGACGGCGGCGTAGTCCAGATCATAGGCCAGCGGCAGGGTCCAGCCCGACACGTCGTAGAAGATGTTTTCCTCGAACTCGGTGATCCGGTCGAACATCGAGCGGATCATCGTGTATTGCGGCTGGGCCAGTTCGACGACATAGGCCTCGCCGGCGCGCCAGGTCCGGCCATCGACGGTGACGTCGCGGGCCAGCGCGTTGACGCGGATATCGTGACGTTCCAGCAGGTCGACAAAGAGACCCGCCCGCACCGGATCGCCCTCGGCCGAGAAGACGAAGGCCCGATCGGCATCATTGCGGCCGGCCTGCAGGGAGTTGGCAAAAAACTCGCGCTGATAGTCCGCGATCTCGCGGTGCTGGGCGAGGGCGCCGGACACGGTCGTCAGCGACGTGCGGAAATGGGTGCGCACATTGTCGGCATGGCTGACCAGGCCCCGCTCGCTTTCGATCAGGCCGCCGCGGGCCGCGCCGATCTCGAACAGGATTCCCAGCGAGCCATTGACCTGCGGATAGGTCGAGCCCTTGCCGACATAGAAATTGTCGAAGCCTTCCTCGGAGGTGTAGAGGCGCGCCTCGCTGTCCAGGAAGGCGATGTGGTGCCGGGCGATGCCCTGGGTGAGTTCGCGCGCCTGTTCAGGGATCAGCGGATTGCGGCGCCGCGGCTCGCCGGGGTGGAAGTAGAACGTGCTCTCGGTGCCCATCTCGTGGAAATCGGCCGAGACCATCGGCTTCCAGCGATGCCACTGGGTCAGCCAGGCCTGGCTTTCCGGCTGGGTCTGCAACAGCCATTGGCGGTTGAGGTCGAACCAGTAGTGATTGGTCCGCGCCGTGGTCCACAGATTGTGCTGTTCGTGATCGGGATCTGTGACCGGGACGGTCGCGCCATAGGTCTCGACATGGTTCACCCGGCGCGAATGACCGTCCGGATTGAAGATGGCGGTGATCAGGATGACGCTTTCGCGCAGGTCCGCCTCGACTTCCAGACCCTCGGCAGCGGCATAGTGGTAGAGTGTCGGGATCGCCGCATCCATGCCGGCCGATTCGGCGCCGTGGACGCCGTAGTTGAGCCAGATCACCGCCGGCGCGTCCGGATCGGCTTCGGCGCCGGGCTCGAGACTGGCCAGATGCGCCTCGCGAATCTCCTCGATCCGGGCATGGTTCTCCGGCGAGGTCACCGTGAAGAACAGGATCGGCCGGCCTTCATGGGAATAACCGATCGTCTCGACTGTGATCCGGTCGGAGATTTCGGCAAGCTGTGTCAGGTAGGCGACCATCTGGTCGTGGCGGACCGGGCGGTCGCCGACACCGAAGCCGAGCACATCCTCGGGCGCCGGAACGCTCTCGTCATACGGTGTTGCGTCCAGCTGGTAGAATTCGATCGGTTCAGCCTGGGCAGACGCGGCGGTGAGTGCCGCCAGTGCGCCGGCCAGAGCGGTCAGTCGAGCCATGATATCCCCTCATCATCGTGTTTGGGAGGAAAGCTAGCGCTCCGGCCGCACAACGCCAATGCCCATGACAGAAGTTGCTCGGAGCGACCGGGGCGGTACCGGCGCGTGATCGCGTGACGCAAAACCGGTTCACGGGTTCGATCACGCGACGGCTCTAAAGGTCCAGCTCGGATTCGTCGACGAAGGCGGCATTGTCCTGGATGAATTTGAAGCGGGCTTCCGGCTTCTTGCCCATCAGGGTTTCCACCAGCGCTTCCAGGGTCGGCAGCTCGTCGGCATCGATCACCACCCGGGCCAGCGTGCGCTTGTCCGGATCCATGGTGGTTTCCTTGAGCTGGGACGGGGTCATTTCGCCGAGACCCTTGAAGCGCCCGATCTCGACCTTGGCGTTCGGCTTGAACTCGTCGGCCATGATCTGGTCGCGATGCGCATCGTCGCGGGCATAGAGCGTGCGGCTGCCCTGCGTCATGCGGTAGAGCGGCGGCTGGGCGAGGAAAAGCCGTCCGGAATGAATGAGTTCCGGCATGGAGCGGTAGAAGAAAGTGATCAGCAGAGCCGCGATATGGGCGCCGTCGACATCGGCGTCGGTCATGATCACGACGCGCTCATAGCGCAGATCGTCCAGCTGGAAACGGCTGCCGGTCTGGCAGCCCAGCGCCTGCAGGAGATCGGAGATTTCCTGGTTGGCGGCGATCTTGTCGGCCGTGGCCGAGGCGACGTTCAGGATCTTGCCGCGCAGAGGCAGGATGGCCTGGGTCTGGCGCGACCGGGCCTGTTTGGCGGACCCGCCGGCCGAGTCGCCCTCGACGATGAACAGCTCGGTGCCATCGGCGCCGGAGCGCGAACAATCGGCCAGCTTGCCCGGCAGGCGCAGGCGGCGCGAGGCGGTCTGGCGCTTGACGTTCTTTTCCTTGCGGCGGCGCATGCGGTCGTCGGCGCGCTCGATGACAAACTCGACGAGTTTCGCGGCTTCCTTGGGCGAACCGGCCAGCCAGTGATCGAACTGGTCGCGCACCGCGGTCTCGACCAGCTTGGCTGCTTCCGGCGTTGCCAGGCGCTCCTTGGTCTGGCCCTGAAATTCCGGGTCGCCGATGAAGACGGAGACGAGGGCACCGGCCCCGCCCAGCACGTCTTCCGGCGTGATGTTCGCCGCCTTCTTGGCGTGGGTGTGTTCGGCATAGGCGCGCACGCCCTTGGTCAGTGCCGCGCGCAGGCCCTGTTCGTGCGTGCCGCCCTGGGGCGTCGGCACGGTGTTGCAGTAGGACTGGCAGAAGCCGTCGGCCTCGCTGCCATAGCCATTGCCGGACCAGGTAACGGCCCATTCCACGCCGCCGGCGCCATCCTCGCGCTCGACCTTGCCGGAGAAGGTCTCCGCCGTGATCAGCGCGCTCTTGGCGGCCATTTCGGTCATCCGGTCGGCCAGGCCGCCCGGGAAGCACAGGATATCGTCGGCCGGGGTTTCGGTGCCGTCGACAAGGGATGGGGCGCAGCGCCACTGGATCTTCACACCGCGGCGCAGGAAAGCCTTGGAGCGTGCCATCGCGTAAACGCGCGCCGGCTTGACCCGCATCTTGTCGCCGAAAATCTCCGGGTCGGGCCGGAAACGGATCTTCGTGCCGCGGCGATTGGGGGCGGGGCCGACCTTCTCGATCGGGCCCAGCGGCAGGCCGCGCGAATAGGACTGGCGCCACAGCGTCTTTTCGCGGGCGACCTCGATCTCCACGGTTTCCGACAAGGCGTTGACCACGGAGATACCCACGCCGTGCAGGCCGCCGGAGGTCTTGTAGGCGCTGTCGGAGAACTTGCCGCCGGCGTGCAGCACGGTCAGCACGACTTCCAGCGCGGACTTGTCGGGATATTTCGGGTGCGGATCGACCGGGATGCCGCGGCCATTGTCCGTCACGGTGATGAAACCGTCCTCGTCGACGACGACCTCGATCCGGTCGGCCCAGCCGGCCACGGCTTCGTCCATCGAGTTGTCGAGGATTTCCGCAAACAGGTGGTGGAAGGCACGCTCGTCGGTGCCGCCGATATACATGCCCGGCCGGCGGCGCACGGCCTCCAGACCTTCAAGAACCTCGATATGGGCGGCCGAATATCCCGGCGCCGGCGCTTTTTCCGGTGTCGGGGCGGGGGCCCCGCCGAACAGGTCGTGGTGCGAGTTCTGCGAAGACATGGGCCCAGCATGCACCAGGCGTAGCGATTCGGGTATTTTTCAGAGCAGCCAGAACCGGCTGCGCGACAGGCGGCGTTCGCAGCGATCGATCTGGGCCTGATAGCTGGCGGCATCGCGTGCCACGCTGTTGGCCGCATTCATCAGCCAGCCCTTGGAACGGTAGCTGCCGCGGTTATAGCCGCCATGGCCCTCATGATAGGTCAGGTAGAGCTCGCGCGCCTGGTGCGGCTGGACGCCGGACAGCTGGCGGCTCTTGGATGAATACCAGCCGATGAAGTCCACGGCGTCCTCGAAATCGTCGCGGTCGGCGCCACGGCGGCCGGTGTCGCGGCGATACCAGTCCCACGTGCCGTCGAGTGCCTGGGCATAGCCATAGGCACTCGACGGACGGCTGGTCGGGATGATTCCGAGCAGGCGGTTGCGGGCGGGGCGGGCATGGGCGTTGAAGCTGGACTCGCGGCGCAGGATCGCCATCTGCACGCCCGGCGGGATGCCCCAGCGCTGTTCGGTGCGCTGCAGGGCGCGCCACCAGGCGCGATTGTCTTCCAGAATGAGGCAGGCATCGGTGACCTGGTCCGGCGGACGGTGTCCGCAGGCGGAAAGCCCGACGAGGGCGCACAAAAGAAGAAGGCTCGCACGCATCATGCGCGCGAGCCTCGCTGATTGTGGTTAACCGGCGGTTGCCGGAGGGCGTTTTGCGGATCAGAAGACCATGCGCATCACGAGACGGGCCGTGTGACGGATGAAATCGTCGCGCACATCGGCATCGTAATCGAGCGAGAAGGTGGAATAGCCCGAACCGGCACTGACACCGAAGCCGAACAGCAGGCCGGATCCCGGCAGCTGCTGCGAACGCAGGATGAAGGTGTCGTCGTAATCGGCGAAGCGAGCCTCGGTTTCCAGGATGTCGTTGGAGAACTCGCTGCGATAGCCCAGGCGCACCACCGGCGACCACCAGCGGCTGGAATTCTCGAACAGGGCGCCCATGGTCAGGACGGCCGAACCGGTGAAGCTCGTCGAGTCACGGTCGGCGATCGACAGGTCGACGCCGATGCCGCCGCCGGTCTCGGTATAGCCTTCCTCGAACAGATGCAGGTAATCGACCGAGAGCGCCGGGCGGGCATAATAGCGGCCGCCGAACTCGAAATCGCGCGAGACACGGGCCGAGCCGGTGATGTGATAGCCGGTCCATTCGGCCGACGGGCTGGCGTCGAACTCGCCGATCACAACGCGGCGATTATGTTCGAAACTGTCGAAGCCGGCGCCGCCATAGATGTCGAAATTGACGCCGGACACGCGCGAGCCTGCATAGGCGCCCAGCTGGCCGGTAATGGCCGACATCGGATCGTCGACGCCCTCGACTTCCGACACTTCGCTGGCTGCGCCGACGAAATTCACACCGACAGCGTAGAAGGGACCAACTGGGCGGTCGAAACCGACAGCGACGCCGATACCCTGACCGCGATAGCCCGGACCGAAGGCCGTGCCGGCACGGTCGGCGAAATAGCCGAATTCCTGCACCCAGAGCCCGCCGGTTTCCTCGGGGCTACGACGCACGGCTTCGAGCCGGTTGGCCAGTGCACCGATGGCGCTGTCATTGCTGGCCATCGCAAACTGGATTGCGCTGGCCGCGTACTCCGGCAGCAGCTGGTCATAGGCATCGAAGAAGGCGTTCTGGTTGGTCAGCGACGCAATTGCTGCGCCCAGTGCACCATTCTCGGCCCAGCTCTCGAAGGCGCTGGCATAGGCGGCAGCCTGGTTGGCGTTCATGCCGAGTGCGTCCGCGTCCTTGCGCTCAAGCGTGAGCACGATGACATTGTCGTCGTCGGCAGAGCGTTCCAGGCTGGTATTGTAGAGGAAGGGCGAGGGCGAGTCGTTCAGCGTCGCGAGATCTTCCTCGATGGTCAGCGATCCGGCCCGGATCAGCTCGAATGAACCACCGCCGCCGATCAGGTTGGACAGCGACACCGACAGGCGCGAACCGGTCTCGAAGGTGATGTCGCCCGAGGCAACCACGCGGCGGACGTCGTTATTCTCTGCATCGACCTGCAGCATCAGGACCGAACCGTCACCGAAGCGCGCGTCGGAAATCTCCAGATCGCCGCTTTCCACAAGTTCCAGCGTGGCGAAATCGAGCGCGATGGAGAGGTTGCCGTCGGAATCGGAAATCGCGCTGGTGATATACGGCAGCGCAGCCCAGATTTCCTCGTCGGTCATCGGGTCGACAATGCCGTCTTCGATCAGGCGCAGGATTTCGGCATGGACCGTCGATCCGTCGACGACCAGCGCATCCTGACCGTCACCGAAGGAAATCGCGCCATTGATCCGCCCGGCCTCGACCGTCAGCGTGTCATCGCCGGTGCCGAACAGGACATCGCCGATCATGTAGATGGAGGCGTCGAGCACTGTGGGCTCGGTCGTGCTGTCATCGCCATCGTCAGGCACGGCTTCCCAGTGCTGGCGATAGGTCACACCGGTGGTGTTGTTCGACACATCAAGCGCGACGGTGCGGTAGTCCGGATTGTCGTCCGGCTCGATCAGATCGCCGTCGGAATTATAATAAGCAGGGCGCGGAATATGCGACGCGAGGATACGGCCGGTATTCTCGATCGAGCGCAGCGTTCCGGAACGGTCGACGATCGCATAGCCGCTGCCGCCATTGCTGCCAGAGGCGACGATCTGTCCGGAGTTCACGAGCTCTTCGAGTACGCCATTGTCTTCGATGACAATCGCATAGGCGCTGCCGAAGGCCGTGGCATCGACCGTGTTCTGCGAGGTGGCGGTAATGTTGCCGTCATTGGTCAGGATCGGCAGCAGCGCGCCGTCGTCGAGATGGATCGCAATCGCCGAGGCCGCAATCGTGTCGGAATAGGATGTCGTCGAAATGCCGCCCGTGTTCAGGAAGCCATGCGTGAGTTCTGCCGTGAAGAAAGAGCCATTGCCGTCGTCAGCGCCGCCAAACCAGATGCCGGTTGCCGATGTGTCATTGAGATCCGAGTTCGCGGAGACCGATCCACGGTTGACCAGCGAATAGCCCAGCGGCGTCTCGGGCAGGCTTTCATCCTCGTCTTCCGTCGTGTCGTCGTCTTCGACGGCAGGCTGGATCGCTTCACCGATGGAGATATTCCCGGTCGAGGCAAAAATCTTCAGGGCCGGCGCTTCGCCGCGGATCGAGATCGACGAGGTGCGGGACACGCGGTTGTCGTCCGTCGGTGCGTCCAGCAGCATGCCGCCGGCGATGCTGGACTGGATCAGAACGGCGGCCCCGGCCTGGAAACGGTCGTCATCGTCGAGCGTGGCCAGATACTCGTCATTATTCGTGTAGGCGGAGAAGCGATATCCCGTGGTGGCGACCGCGCCGTTGAAGTAGAAGCCGCCGCCGATATTGCCAGCAACGGAAACCGCGCTGGTGTCTTCGCCACGCGCTGTGATGCTGCCGCTGAGTGCCAGATCGCCGGAGACGCTGTCGCGGATGTCGATAACGGCCGAGCGGTCGCCGACGATAGACATCGTGCCCTCCAGCCGGATATCGCCATCCACGCTGGTCAGAACGCGCAGACCGGCGGAGTCATTGCCGCGCACGATCAGCGAGCCCGAATTGTCCATATAGATGTCGCCGACGAAGCTGCCAGTGCCGTCGACGAGCACGCCGATCCGGTTGCCGCCGATTGCCGACGGTCCGTCCAGGTCGCTGAACCCGGCATCCTCGTCTTCGCCATTGTCGACCGGGTCGCTCTCGGAACCGACATTGATCGGACCGCTGATCGTCAGATTGCCCGTATTGCCGCCGACGACGTGCACGCCGATCCCGCCATCATCGTCGCTGACCACATCGATCGCGCCATCGATCGTGACGTCATTATTACTGTCCAGCGTGACGGCCGTCGCGGCCGTGGTGAGCGCCACCCGGCCGTTCGCCGTAATGACGATATTGTCGGCACCGCCGCTGGAGCCCGCCGTGGATGTCGCGACCGGCGTCGTGATCTCGTCATTGATCTCGCGATCGGCGAGGGCGGACGGGGCGGCGACGGTCAGCGTGGCGATAGCGCTGGCAAACATGAGACGGCGACGCATGCGAACTCCTGACGAGACTTCCCGAGACAAGCACAGGGCGAATGGAAAGCGATTTGTAGCGAATGGATTGCGCCGCGTCGACCTCGCCGGACGCCGGGATGCAGACAGAAAAACGGCCGGGCGATGACCCGGCCGTTTTCGTTTCTCCTTCGACTGCGCGGCGCAAGGCCTAGCAGGAGTAGTACATATCGAACTCAACCGGGTGCGGATGCATCTCGTAACGCAGCACTTCTTCCATCTTCAGGTCGATATAGGCGTCGATCTGGTCGTCATCCATCACGCCGCCCTTCTTGAGGAAACCGCGGTCGGCATCGAGCGATTCGAGCGCTTCACGCAGCGAGCGGCAGACGGTCGGGATGTCCTTGAGCTCTTCCGGCGGCAGGTCGTAGAGGTCCTTGTCCATCGGATCGCCCGGATGGATCTTGTTCTCGATACCGTCCAGACCGGCCATCAGCAGGGCGGCAAAGGTCAGGTACGGATTGCCGGCCGGGTCCGGGAAGCGGGTTTCCAGGCGCTTGGCCTTCGGCGAGGACACCCACGGAATACGGATCGATGCGGAGCGGTTGCGGGCCGAATAGGCCAGCAGGACCGGCGCTTCGAAGCCCGGCACCAGACGCTTGTAGGAGTTCGTCGAGGCGTTGGCGAAGGCATTGATCGCGCGGGCGTGCTTGATGATGCCGCCGATATAGTGGAGGCAGGTCTCCGACAGGTCGGCATAGCGGTCACCGGCGAACAGCGGATTGCCGTCCTTCCAGATCGACTGGTGCACGTGCATGCCGGTTCCGTTGTCGTTCCAGATCGGCTTGGGCATGAAGGTCGCGGTCTTGCCATAGGCATGGGCGACCATGTGCACGGTGTACTTGTACAGCTGCATGCGGTCGGCCATCGTCGTCATCGACGAGAATTTCATGCCCAGCTCGTGCTGCGACGGCGCCACCTCGTGGTGATGCTTTTCCGGCTCGCAGCCCAGCTCTTCGAGAACCGCCAGCATCTCGGTGCGCATGTCCTGGCCGCTGTCGATCGGGTTGACCGGGAAATAGCCGCCCTTGGGTCCCGGACGGTGGCCCATATTGCCGCCTTCGAAGTCGCCGCCGGAATTCCAGGGGCCTTCCTCGCTGTCGATCTTGTAGCCGGTCTCTTCCTGCGAGGTTTTCCAGCGCACGTCGTCGAACACGAAGAATTCGGCTTCCGGGCCGAAATAGGCGGTGTCGCCGATGCCGCTCGCCTTCAGGAAGGCTTCGGCCTTCTTGGCAGTCGTGCGCGGGTCGCGATTATAGCTCTCGCCCGTGCCCGGCTCGAGAATGTCGCACAAAAGGACCAGGGTCGGCTGCTGGTAGAACGGGTCCATGTGCGCCATCGTGGTGTCCGGCTTGAGCACCATGTCGGACTCGTTGATGGCCTTCCAGCCGGCGATCGACGAACCGTCGAACATCACGCCGTCCTCGAAAAAGTCCTCATTGACCTGGGACCGGTCGAAGGTGACGTGCTGCAGCTTGCCGCGCGGATCGGTGAAGCGAAGATCGACGTACTTGATGTCTTCGTCTTTGAGTTTCTTCAGGATTTCGTCTGACATGACGGAGCTCCGGATAGTGGGGTCGCTGGGAACAGGGTGAGGTGATCAGAGCGCGTCGCGGCCGGTCTCGCCGGTCCGGATGCGGATGACGCTTTCGATCGGGCTGACGAAGATCTTGCCGTCGCCGATCCGGCCCGTCTGGGCCGCATTCTGGATCGCCTCGATCGCCGCATCGACGCGGTCGGCCGGCAGAACGAGTTCGATCTTGATCTTGGGCAGGAAGTCGACGACGTATTCGGCGCCGCGATAGAGTTCAGTATGCCCTTTTTGCCGGCCAAACCCCTTGGCCTCGATGACGGTCAGGCCCTGGACGCCGATTTCCTGCAGCGCCTCCTTCACGTCGTCGAGCTTGAAAGGTTTGATGATGGCTTCGATTTTCTTCATCACGGACTCCATGATCTTGTCGCGACGCTAGAGACGGGCAGAAAGCTGACAAGCTTCAATCCGTTCCCGCGATCAGCCAAACCGGGAAATGCCTCACAATCGGGCACGCATGCCACACAATGGAGCGACCATGCACGATGACATCCTGAACACCAAGGACTGTGGTGTCTGCGATCGCCATGCGGCGGAAAACGGCGTGTCCGGTGAAAGCCTTATGGCACGGGCGGGCGCGGCCGTGGCGCAGGCGATTCGCGAGCGCTGGGCACCGCGGGAAACGGTGGTGCTGTGCGGTCCGGGAAATAATGGCGGGGACGGTTTCATCTGTGCTGCAGCGCTGCGCGAGGCGGGCTGGCCGGTGCGCGTCTGCCTGATGGGCGGGCAGGACCTGCTCAAGGGCGACGCAGCCTGGGCGGCGGGTGTCTGGCACGAGACGCCGGAGCATGCCGCGCCGGCCGCGTTCGATACGGCAGACCTCATTGTGGATGCCCTGTTCGGCGCCGGTCTCAACCGTCCGCCCGAAGGCGAGGCGGCGGCGCTGATCACGGCGATGAGCGGGCGCGGCGTGCCGGTGGTTGCCATCGACCTGCCCTCCGGCGTGTCCGGCGATCTGGCCCGGGCCGACGGCGCTGTCGCTGCAGCCGGTCTGACCGTCACTTTCCACCGGCGCAAGCCGGCCCATAGTCTCGAACCGGCGGCCAGCCTGTGCGGCGAGGTCGTGCTCGCCGATATCGGCATTCCCGCCAGCTGGCGGGACGCCGTCCAGCCGTGCGCCCGGGAAAACGGTCCGCAGCTCTGGTTCTCCAGCCTGCCGGCGGCCCGCGCCGGCGATCACAAGCATGCCCGCGGCCGGCTGGCCGTCTTCTCCGGCGGGGCGGCCTCGACCGGGGCCGCGCGCCTGGCAGCGCGGGCCGGGCTTCGTGCCGGTGCGGGACTGGTCACGCTGGCCAGCCCGCCTTCTGCCCTGATGATCAATGCTGTGGGCTCGACGGCCGTGATGGTGCGGCGCTGGACCGATCCGGCCGCGACTGACACCTTGCTTGAGAATCTGCGCGCCGATGCGGCGGTGCTGGGGCCGGCCATGGGCGTGGGCGAGGGGACACGTGAATCGGTCATCTCGGCGGCACGGGCGGCGGCGGTGCTCGTTCTGGATGCCGATGCCCTGACCAGTTTCGAGGATGCACCGGAGGTCTTGTTCGCCGTGCTGCGCCCGGGCGATGTGCTGACGCCGCACCCGGGCGAATTCCGGCGGCTGTTTCCCGATATCGCCGCCCGGGACGATCTCAACCGGATCCAGGCTGCCGCTATGGCGGCGGAGCGGGCGGGATGCTGTGTGCTTTTGAAAGGACCGGACACGGTGATCGCGGCGCCGGGGCATCTGCCCGTGATCAACCGCCATGCCTCGCCTGCCCTGGCGACGGCGGGCAGCGGCGATGTTCTGGCCGGCCTGATCGGCGGTCTGGCCGCGCAGGGTGTCGGCGGATTTGACGCCGCCTGTGCCGCCGCCTGGCTGCATGGCGATTGCGGTCTGAGACTGGGAACAGGCCTGATCGCGGAAGACCTGGCGGACATCCTGCCGGAACGGCTCGGGACGCTGCACCGCACCATGCAGCGGCAGCGTGCGCTGGGCCATCTCATCGCGCATAAGAGCTAGGCGTCGCCGGGGCTTGGCTCCGGCTGCGGCCCGGTTCATGTTCGCCCTTCATCTTCCACCGACGAGTCTTCACACCATGGCTTCCGAATCCACCGTCCGTCCCGACCAGCAGCTCGATGCCGATGCCCTGGACTTCCACATGAATCCTGTGCCGGGCAAGCTGGGCGTGGCGCCGACCAAGCCGATGGCGACCCAGCGCGATCTGGCGCTGGCTTATTCGCCGGGCGTGGCGGCACCGGTCCGGGCGATCGCGGCAGATCCGGAAACGGTCTACGACTACACGTCCAAGGGCAATATGGTCGCCGTCGTCTCGAACGGCACGGCGATCCTGGGCCTGGGCAATCTCGGCGCGGCCGCCTCGAAACCGGTGATGGAAGGCAAGGCGGTGCTCTTCAAGCGCTTTGCCGATATCGACGCCGTGGATGTCGAGGTCGACTATACCGATCCCGACCAGTTCATCGAATGCGTGCGGGGGTTCGGCAATACGTTCGGCGGCATCAATCTGGAAGATATCAAGGCGCCGGAATGCTTCGAGATCGAGCGGCGCCTGCGCGCGGCACTGGATATCCCGGTCTTCCATGACGACCAGCACGGCACCGCCATTATCGCCGCTGCGGGCCTGATCAATGCGTGCGACCTGACCGGCAAGAAGTTTGAAGACCTCAAGGTGGTGCTGTGCGGGGCCGGTGCAGCCGGCCTTTCCGTGCTCGAACTGATCGAGTCCATGGGCGTACAGTCGAAGAACACCACCGTCGTGGATATCGATGGCGTCGTCTACAAGGGCCGCCCCGGCGGTCACGAGCGGCTGATGAAGCACGCCGTGGAGACCGGCAAGCGCACGCTGGCGGAAGCGGCCGAGGGCGCCGATGTCCTGCTGGGCCTGTCTGCGGCCGGCGTGTTTACCAAGGAGATCGTCGCCTCGCTGGCCCCGGACCCGATCATCTTCGCCATGGCCAATCCGACGCCGGAGATCACGCCGGAAGAAGTGGCCGAGGTGCGCAGCGATGTCATCATGGCGACGGGCCGCTCGGACTATCCCAACCAGGTCAACAACGTGCTGGGCTTTCCCTACATCTTCCGCGGGGCTCTGGACGTGCGTGCGCGTACCATCAACGAGGAGATGAAGATCGCCGCGGCCCGGGCGCTCGCCGCCCTGGCGCGCGAGGACGTGCCCGACGAGGTGGCCAAGGCCTACAAGGTGGAACGCCTGCAATACGGGCGCGAATACATCATCCCCACGCCTTTCGATCCGCGCCTGATCTCTTGGGTGCCGCCCTTCGTGGCCCAGGCGGCGATCGACAGCGGCGTGGCGCGGCGGCCGATCGCCCAGCAGGACGGTTACCGCCAGATGCTGGCCCGCCGGCTCGACCCCACGGCCGCGCTGCAGCAGCGCATCTCCGCCTCGATCCGCGCCGAGCAGAAGACCATCGTCTTCGCCGAGGGCGAGGAGCCGGCCGTGATCCGTGCCGCCCACTCCTTCCAGACCCAGGGTCTGGGCAAGGCGATCCTGGTGGCGCGCGAGAATGTGGTTGCGGAAAACATGAAGGAGCTGGGCATTCCGGCCGGTTCGCTGGAGGTCTGCAATGCCCGCCTGTCGGAATACAATTCGGACTATGCCGACTATCTCTACGAGCGCCTGCAGCGCCAGGGCTATCTGCGCCGCGACGTGCAGCGCCGGGTCAATAACGACCGCAACGTCTTCTCCGCCTGCATGCTGAAAATGGGCCATGCCGACGGCATGGTCACCGGCGTGACGCGCCACTCCAACGTGGTGATGAACGATGTCGAGCTCGTGCTCGATCCGGTCGAGGGCAGCCGCACCGTGGGCGTCACCGCGGCGGTGATGCGCGGGCGGACCATGATCATCGGCGACGTGTCGGTGACCGAATTCCCCGACGCCCAGGCGCTCTCGGAGATCGCCATCGCCACGGCCAATGCCGCCAAGCGGCTCGGCCTGACGCCCCATGCGGCCTTCCTGTCCTATTCCTCCTTCGGCAATCCGCCGGGCGAGCGGGCCGAACGCATCCAGCATGCCGTCCGGCTGCTGGACGAGCAGGGTGTGGATTTCGAATACGAGGGCGAGATGGCCGCCGACGTGGCCCTCGACCCGGACCACCACCAGCTCTACCCCTTCTCGCGGCTGACCCAGCCGGCCAATGTGCTGATCATGCCGGCGGTGCATTCCGCCTCGATCGCCGTGCGCTTGCTGAAGGCCGCCGGCGGGGCGACGGTGATCGGTCCGATGCTGGTCGGGCTGGAAAAGCCGGTCCAGATCGCGCGTCTGGGTGCCTCGGTCAGCGATATCGTCAACCTGGCCGGCATCGCCGCCTATGATCTCAACAAACCGGTGGTCTAGGCGAGGTGGTAGGCGGCGGTTTCAGCCGCCTATCTGAGCGAGCGCCGGAAGCGGGACAGCGAGACGGTGAACAAGACCGCGCCGATCCCGCCCAGGGCGAGGAATTGCGGCCAGACGATGCCCAGGCCGGCGCCCCGGAACAGGATGGACTGCGCCAGCATGACGAAGTGCGATGTCGGTGCGGTCAGCATGACGTACTGGATGATCTCCGGCATGCTTTCGCGCGGTGTGGTCCCGCCGGACAGCACCTGAAGCGGCAGCAGGACCAGCATCAGGAGAAGGCCGAACTGGGGCATCGAACCGGCGACGGTGGCAAGGAATATGCCCAGCGCCGTGGCGGCGAACAGGTAGAGCGCCACGCCCGCCATGAAGAGGAAAAGCGAGCCGCCGATAGGAATGGCGAGCAGGCCCTGGACCACGACGATCATGGCCACGCTCGAGGCCGCCAGCACGACCAGCCCCATTGACCAGATCTTGGAGATCATGATTTCCGCCGGCGTGACCGGCATCACCAGAAGGTGCTCGATCGTCCCGTGCTCGCGCTCGCGGATCAGCGCGGCCCCCGTGAGGATGATGGACAGCATGGTGATCGAGTTGATCACCGAGTGGATCGCTCCGAACCAGCTCTGGTCCAGCTGCGGGTTGAAGCGTGCCCGAAGGGCCAGCTCGACCGGTTGTTCCGGGGCCGGGCCGGGGCCGGCGAGATAGGTCTGCACTTCGCCCGCGACGATCGCCTGCACGTAGGAGCCGCCGGTGAAGGCCTGGCTCATGCGCGTCGCGTCCACATTGAGCTGGATCTCGGGGCTGCGTCCCGCGATCAGATCGCGCTGGAAGTGGGGCGGGATGTTCAATGCGAATGTATCGAGCCCGTTGTCCATCCTCGTATCCATTTCGTCCGCCCCGATCATGACGGGCGGAATGAAGTGGGGCGGATAGAAGGCCGAGGCAATGCGTGTCGAAAGGGGAGATCCGTCCTCGTCGACGATTGCGATTGCGGCGCGGTTGAGCGTTTCCGGCATGGCCGTGGCCGAGGTGTAGATCGAGCCGGTGAAGGCGTAGAGGACGAGGATCAGCAGCATCGGGTCGCGCAGGAAACCGCGCAATTCCTTGATGCCGAGATGGAAGATCGTGGCGAAGCGCATCGTCACGTCTCCTGCTTGCGCAGCAGCATCACGCTCAGCGCCAGGATGATGGGCGGGGCGGCCAGCAGCGGCCAGAAGGAGTCCGCCAGATCGGCAAAACCCAGCCCTTTGGAGAAGACGCCGCGCGAAATGGTGACGAAATAGGTCGCCGGATAGAGATTGCCGATCACCGCGCCCGTGCCCTCCAGCGACGAGACCGGGTCGATCAGTCCAGAATACTGTACCGCCGGGATGAGCGTGATGAGGGCGGTGCCGAAGATCGCGGCGATCTGGCTGCTCATGAAGGTGGAGATCAGCAATCCCATGCCCGTGGTGAAGGCGACGAAGAGCAGGGCGCCGGCGGCGAAGGCGGCGAAACTCCCGGTGAACGGCACCTGGAAGATCAGCACGGCGACACCCGTCAGCATCAGGAAATTGGTCATGGCCAGCCCGATATAGGGCAGCTGCTTGCCGAGCAGGAATTCCACCCGGCTGGCTGGCGTGACATAGAAATTGATGATCGACCCGACCTCCTTTTCGCGCACCACGCTGAGCACGGCGAGCATGGCCGGGATCATCAGCAGCAGGATCGGGATCACCGCCGGCGCCATGGCGACCAGGCTGCGCACATCGGGATTGTAGCGGTATCGCATCTCCAGCGCGTAGGGCAGGGATGTCGCGACGGGCACGGAGCTCTGGCGGGCCTGGGCCTCCAGCCAGGCCTGGTGCATGCCCTGGACATAGCCGCCGACTGTCTCCGCCCGCGTGGGGAAGGAACCGTCGATCCAGGCGCCGATCTGGGCCGGCCGGCCGCGCGCCACGTCGCGCCCGAAACCGGGCGGGATCTCGATGGCCAGCGCGATCTCGCCCTCGCGCATGCGCCGGTCGAGATCGTCATAGCCGGTGATCGGCGGCCGTTCGGTGAAATAGCGCGAGCCCGCGAGCTGCAGCGTGTAGTCGCGGCTGATCGTACTGTCGTCGCGATCCAGCACGGCGAAGGTCAGGTCTTCCACGTCCAGGGAGATGCCGTAGCCGATCACGAACATCAGGATGAGGCTGCCCAGGACGGCCAGCGTGGCACGGATGGGATCGCGGCGCAGTTCCAGAGCCTCGCGCCAGGAATAGGCGAACAGCCGGCGTGGCGAGGCCGGGGCGTCAGCCTGCTCCGGCGTGTCGGCGTCGGCGGCGACGATCCCGTCCTGGGAGACTGTTTCTCCGGCGTCCCCGATAGCGTCTTCCAGATAGGCTATGAAGGCGTCGTCCAGGGTTTCGCAGGACTGGTTCCGCACGATGGCGTCCGGCGTGTCGGTAACCAGCACCTTGCCGGCATGCATCAGCGAAATCCTGTCGCACAGGGCCGCTTCGTTCATGAAGTGCGTGGAGACGAAGATCGTCACCTTGTCGCGGCGCGACAGGTCGGCGAGCATCTGCCAGAAGGCGTCGCGGGCGACCGGGTCGACGCCGGAAGTAGGCTCATCGAGGATCAGGATTTCCGGCGAGTGGATCATCGCGACCGCCAGCGACAGACGCTGGCGCATGCCCAGTGGCAGGGCATCGGGCAGGGCGTCGATGACATCTTCCAGCGCGAACCGGTTCGCCATTTCCTCGATCCTCTCGGGGATGACCTCGGGATCCATGCGGAACAGGCGGGCGTGCAGGTCGAGATTCTGCCGCACGGTCAGCTCGGTATAAAGCGAAAAAGCCTGGGACATGTATCCGACGCGGCGCCGGGTTTCGATGTCGTTGCCGTCCACTGTGCGTCCGAACAGGCTCGCCTCGCCGCTGGAGGCGGGAAGCAGGCCTGTGAGCATTTTCATTGTCGTGGTCTTGCCGCACCCGTTCGAGCCGAGGAATCCGAATATCTCGCCGCGCCGGGTCTCGAAACTGACCGAATCCACCGCCACGAAGTCCCCGAATTTCATCGTCAGGTCCTTCGCCGATATGGCGATATCGCCGTGGCCGTCGGCGGCGCGCGGCGGAATGGACACGTCCTGGTGGCCTGCCCTGCGTTCCTCGGGCAGGAGGGCGATGAAGGCCGTGTCCAGGTCCGGCGTGCCCGTGCGCTCGAGCAGGCCGGCCGGCGAGCCTTCCGCCAGAATCTTTCCGGCATCCATGGCCACCAGCCAGTCGAAGCGTTCGGCCTCCTCCATATAGGCGGTGGCCACGATCACGCTCATCTCCGGCCGGCCCTGCCGGATCGAGGCGATCAGGTCCCAGAACTGCCGGCGGGAGAGCGGGTCGACGCCGGTCGTCGGCTCGTCCAGGACGAGGAGGTCCGGATCGTGGATCAGGGCACAGCACAGGCCGGTCTTCTGCTTCATCCCGCCGGACAGCTTGCCGACCGGCCGGTCGGCGAAGGGCGCCAGGCCCGTATGGCGCAGCAGCCGGTCGATCCGGCGTTGGCGCTCGGCCCGGTCGTGGCCGAACAGGCGGCCGAAGAAGTCGATATTCTCCGCGACCGAGAGGGTCGGGTAGAGATTCCGGCCCAGGCCCTGGGGCATGTAGGCGATGCGGCGGCAGGCGGCACGGCGGTGCGCGGCATCGGACATGTCGCCGCCCAGCGTGGTGATCCGCCCCGTCTGGATCCTGCGCGCGCCGGCGATCAGCGACAGGAGGCTCGACTTTCCGACCCCGTCCGGGCCGATCAGGCCGGCCATGCAGCCGGCCGGCAGGTCGAGCGTGATCCCGTCCAGCGCCTGCGTCTTGCGGTAGTGGAGGCTGACATCCTCCAGCCGGACGACAGGGCCGGCCCCGGAGTCCGCGGGGGAGGCCATCACGGTTGCCGCAGGTCGAGGAATTCAGGCCATGGCATGTCCGGATCGAGCTGGACATAGGCCCGGCCGGGCAAGCCCGTCTTGACCTGATCGATATGGTCCGCGACCAGCTCGCGATCCACTTCCGCATGGATGCGGAACATCAGCTTCTCGCGTTCCTCGCGGGTTTCCACCGTGCGCGGGGTGAACTGGGCTACGCTGGATACGAAATCGATGTGCGCCGGGATGGCCAGGTCCGGTGCGGCGTCGAGGACGATCCGCGCCTCCGAACCGATAGCGACGCGGCCCGCCTGGGCGGTCGGCAGGAAGAAGGTCATGTGGACCGTGCCCAGATCGAGCATGTTGAGCACACGGCCGCCGGCGGCCAGCACCTCGCCCGGTTCCGCCAGGCGATACTGGATCCGGCCCCGCATGGGGGCTCGCAGGACCGCGTCTTCCAGATCGGCATCGATGCTTTCCACGGCGGCCCGGGCCGCATCGATCGCGGCTTCCGCCTCGATCACCTGGCCCTCGGCCGCACCTGTGGCGGCCTCGGCCGCTGCGATCTGCGCCTCTGCGGCGCTCACGGCGGCGCGGGCGCTGTGGGCGGCGGCGCGGTTGTCGTCCAGGACCTGGTCGGACACGCGGTCCGTCTCCGCCAGTTGCTGGGTGCGCGACAGCCGGCGTTCCGCCGCTTCCAGCTCGGCCCGGCGCTGCGCGAGTACGGCGAGGGCGGCGTTGCGTTCGGCTTCACGCTGGCGGACCTGGCTGCGAACCGTCTCCACCCGGATCTCCGCCTGACGCAGCTGCGCTTCGGCCTGACGGCGTCCCGCCTCGAGCTGCTGTGCGTCCATGCGGGCGACGACCTGGCCGGGTTCGACGAAATCGCCGTTGTCGACCAGCACGTCGAGCAGGCGCCCCGGCATCCGCGTGGCGATGTCGACTTCCGTGGCCTCGATCCGGCCATTGCCGGAGGCGAAACCTTCGGGAAGCGTATCGCTGGACAGGGTGCGCCAGGCGAGCAGAAGAAGAATGGCCGCGCCGATGGAAATGGCGATGATCCATCCGGTCGAAAGGCGTTTCATGGCAGTGCGTCCCACACGATGTTCTGACGGTTCTGGCGTGTTGCGCTGTCGGCTCGAATGCCGCAGCCGGAGCTGACGCAACATGATGATGGCGGTGATGTTATTGCGCCGCAGCAATGATTTCCATCAAAAACCCGTCCGCTGCGTCAGGATGTCTTTCACACGGAGTTGACCGCGCCGGGCTGCAGACAGCAGCCCGGCTTCCTATCTATGCTCTTCGCCGAGGATGAGGGGTACGCCATGGCCGGACGGTCTGCACATGACATGACGCAAGGTCCGGTGTTCGGGCATGTGGTGCGCATGATGATGCCGATGAGTTTCGGCATCCTGGCGATGATGCTGGTGGGCATTGTCGACACCTACTGGGTCGGCACGCTGGGCACGGCCCAGCAGGCGGCCGTCCAGATGAGTTTCCCGGTCACCATGCTGGTGATGAGCGTGTCGATCGGGCTGGGCGCCGGGGCGGTCTCCGCCGTTTCGCGCGCCGCGGGACGTCAGGACGGATCCTCCATCTCGCGCATCTCGACGGACGCCATGACGCTCGCCCTGATCTCGGTCGGCGTCGTCTCCCTGATCGGCGTTCTCACCGTGGAGGACATCTTCCGCGGCCTGGGCGCCAGCGAGACCATGCTGCCCCACGTGATCGACTATATGCGCGTCTGGTTCGGCGGCATCGTGCTGATTGTCGGCCCGATGGTGGCGGGCAATATCCTGCGCGCCCTGGGCAATGCGGTGATCCCGAGTGTCATGATGATGGCGGCCGCGGCGATCAATCTCGTGCTCGACCCGATCTTCATCCTGGACGATGTGTTCGGCCTGTTTGCCGGGCTGGGCTGGGGCGTCTCCGGCGCCGCGCTGGCGACCGTAGCGGCGAATGCCTGCACCTTTCTGATGGTGCTCTGGTATCTGATTGTGCGCGAGAAGCTGCTCGACTTCGACTGGGAGGATCTCGGCGAGGTCTGGCACCACTGGTCCGACATCGCCCGCGTGGGCATTCCCGCCTGCATCTCCAACATCTTCAACCCCGTCGCCATGACGGTGGCCATGTCGGGCCTCGCCATGGCGCGCTTCGGCGACGCCGCCGTGGGCGGTCTGGGCGTGGCCGGCCGCGTGGAAGCCTTCGCCATCGTGCCGCTCTTCGCCCTGTCGGCCTGCATCGGCGCGGTGACCGGCCAGAATGGCGGCGCGGAACGGATCGACCGGGTGCGCGAGGCCTTCCGCACCTCCTTCCTCTTCGCCCTGGCCTGGGGGATCGGCGTGGCAGCCGTGCTGTGGATCTTCGCCGATGTGCTGGCCGCGATCTTCCTGCCGTCCGAAGCCGGTCAGGCCGCCGCGGTGACCTATTGGCGCCTCGCCTCGCTGACCATTGCCGGCTACGGCATCACGATTGCCGGCAGTGCCGGGTTCAACGGTCTGGGCCGGCCCAGCTATGGCATGATGATCACCGCCGGCCGCGCGCTGGGCCTGATGGTGCCCTTCGTGCTCGCGGGCAGCTTCCTCGTCAACGCACCGGTCGGCGTGATCGGCGGCATCGCCGCGGCCAATGTCCTGTCCGGCCTGGCAACAGCCCTCTTCGTGCTCACCCGCGCCCCGATGACCGCCAAGCACGGCAAGGCCCGCAAGCGCAAGCCGGCGGACGCCGCGGCGCAAGAGCCGGCTTGAGCGCGTCTCAGCTCAAGACTGCTTTCCCCGGACCTGTTCCGGGCCCGGTTGAATTCGCGGTGGCTTCCATTCGCCTGAAACGTCACTGACGGCAGGCCCCGGAACAGGTCCGGGGAAATTGGTTCTCGTGCCCGGCTTACCGCCGTACCAGAACCCCGGCCAGTTCCGGCTTGCCGCTCAGCGAGGGATGGGGCCAGGCGGTGAAGGCGTTGTCGTCCGGCCATGCCCAGCGTTCGGCGGGAAACAGCGCATGCATCGCCTCCAGCGAACAGCCATAGGGCGGCCCGCCGCGCTCGGCCTTCTGCATGAAGAGGGCGAGCAGGCGGCCGCCGGGCTTCAGCCAGGCGTGGACCGCACGCTCATAGTCCGCGCGCAGGCGGGGCGGGATGGCGCACAGGAAGGTCTGCTCATAGACCCGATCGACGGGCGCGTCCGGCCGCCATTGCGTCAGGTCGGCCTCGACCAGGCTGGCCTCCAGCCCGGCCGCGTCCAGCCGGTCGCGCTGCCAGGCGAGGGCGGTCGGGGCGACATCGCCGGCGGTGACGTGCAGACCGGCTTGGGCAAAGGCCACGACTTCGGGCGCCCGGCCGCAGCCGGGCACGATCACGCTGAGGCCCGGCGCCAGCACACCCTCGGCGAGCCAGTGCGAAGCCGCCGGATGCAGCTGGCGGCGCTCCCACGGCGTATCGCCGTCGCGGAAACGCGTCTCCCAGTCGAAGGGGGTGCGGTCTTCGGAAATCCCTGACATGCCGCGATATAGAACCGCCGCAGCCCGCCCGGCAATGGCCGCTTGCCTATCCGCGCCGCCCCGTGCCAAGAGATCGCCACCAGACGTGCGGATGTGGCGGAACTGGTAGACGCGCTGGATTTAGGTTCCAGTGCCGCAGGGCGTGGAGGTTCGAGTCCTCTCATCCGCACCATTCGGAACCGGTCTGCCGGAGGCAGAAAAATCGATCCAGTGAATCGATTTTAGGCGGAGAATGCCCCGGCAGGGGCCTTCGCCCTGCGGGCTTCGGGTGGCAAGCCACCCGCAGCGCGCACCCGGGGCGAAGCGGTGCCCCGCCGAAGCCTTGGCGAAGGAGGGCTGTCGAGGGCAGGCAAGCCTCCAATCTATCCTTGAGCGTCGGCTGTCTCGCCGAAGCCTTGGCGGAGGCGGACTGCTGCCCTCGCGCGCCACAGCCTCCGATCCCCAGCCCCCGCATGCGAACAGGCTGCATTCGCCTCATCTGCACCCGTCAACCGCTGCCCGGCGTTGCACAGCGCGAATCCCCGTGACATAACGCGCGCTCGATTTTGCACGCGCATGTCTGCGCACCCTTACCCAGAACACCAAGGCCAACCCATGAACGTCACCGAGAAATCTTCCGAAGGCTTGAGCCGCACTTTCGAGATCGTCTTCCCGGCCGACGATCTGCAAGCTCGCCTCGCAGCGAAGATCGAAGAGATCCGTCCGGAAGTCCGCCTGAAGGGCTTCCGCCCGGGCAAGGTTCCCACGAGCCACATCCGCAAGATGTTCGGCGAGTCGATCATGGGCGATCTGCTGAACGAGCTGGTTCCGCAGACCACGCAGAAGACGCTCGACGAGAAGAATATCCGCCCGGCCACCCAGCCGGACATCAAGGTCACCAGCGAGGCGCAGGACGTGCTCGCCGGCAAGGCCGATTTCTCCTTCGAGATCTCGCTGGAAGTGATGCCGGAATTCGAACCGGCCGATCCGTCCAAGCTGAAGGTCGCGCGCCCGGTCGCCGAGGTCGATGAGGCCGAGATCGACGAGGCGCTGCAGAAGCTGGCCGAGGAAAACCGCGAATTCTCCGCCAAGAAGGGCGGCAAGAACGCCAAGGCGGAAGAGGGCGATGTCGTCGTTATCGATTTCGTCGGCAAGCTGGATGGCGAACCCTTCGAGGGCGGTGCCGCCGAGGACGCCCGCGTGGCCATCGGCGACGGTGCCTTCATCCCGGGCTTCGAGGAACAGCTGGTCGGTGCCAAGCCGGGCGAAGAGCGCGTTCTGAAAGTGACCTTCCCGGCGCACTACCAGGCCGCCCATCTGGCCGGCAAGGACGCCGAATTCGACGTCACCGTGAAGTCGGTCGAAGCGCCGGGTGAAGCCAAGGTCGATGACGAACTGGCCAGGCGCCTGGGTCTCGACGGTCTGGACGGCCTGAAGGACGCGCTGAAGAAGCGCTTCGCCCAGGAGCACGCCCAGCAATCGCGCATGAAGGTGAAGCGGGCCCTGCTCGACCAGCTCGATGCCGCGCACAGCTTCGACCTGCCGCCGCAGATGGTGGATGCCGAGTTCGACAATATCTGGCGCGAAGTCCAGCACGCCATCGAGCACGACCATCTCGAGGAAGAAGACAAGGGCAAGTCGGAAGACGAGCTGAAGGCCGAGTATCGCGGCATTGCCGAGCGCCGTGTGCGCCTGGGCCTGGTGCTCGCCGAGATCGGCCGCCGCAACAATGTCGACGTGACCCAGGAAGAGCTTTCCCGCGCCATCAACCAGGAAGCCGTGCGCTATCCGGGCCAGGAGCGCCAGGTTGTCGAGTTCTACCAGAAGAACCCGCAGGCCATCGCCCAGCTGCGCGCGCCGATCTACGAGGAAAAGGTCGTCGACTACATCCTCGAACTCGCCGAGGTGACCGAGGTGACCGTGTCCAAGGACGCGCTCTACGCCGAGGAAGACGAAGCGCCGGCTCCGGCCGGGAAGAAGGCTGCGCCGAAGAAGAAGGCCGCTGCCAAGAAGGACGACGACAAGCCGGCCGCGAAGAAGAAGGCTCCGGCCAAGAAGGCGGCGGCCAAGGACGGCGACAAGGCCGAGGCCAAGAAAGCCGCTCCGAAGAAAAAGGCTGCGGCCAAGAAGGACGCCTGATCGGCAGGCTCTTTCGCAATCGATCAGCGCCGGCGTCGCAGGACGCCGGCGCTTTTCGTTTCCGGGTGCAATTTTGTGTGCCGTTGCGGGAATTCGCACAGGCGTGTGCAGCGTCCGCCTTGCACGCTGGAGCGAGCGCCGCAATATTTGACCAATCCCGTCTGACGAGAATCGGCGCCGACCGGCTGCCGGAACCCCAAGGAGCGCGACATGCATGATCCCCAGGACAGGACGATGAATCTGGTTCCGATCGTCGTCGAGCAGACCAGCCGGGGCGAACGCTCCTTCGACATCTATTCGCGGCTTCTCAAGGAGCGCATCATCTTCGTCACCGGTCCGATCGAGGACCATATGGCGAGCCTGATCGTCGCCCAGCTGCTTTTCCTTGAATCGGAAAATCCGAAGAAGGAAATCTCGATGTACATCAATTCGCCCGGCGGCGTGGTCTCGGCCGGCCTGGCGATTTACGACACGATGCAGCACATCCGCTGCCCGGTCTCGACCATGTGTATCGGCATGGCTGCCTCGATGGGCTCGCTGCTGCTGACGGCAGGCGAGGACAAGAAGCGCTACGCCACGCCGAATGCGCGGATCATGGTGCACCAGCCCTCCGGCGGTTTCCGCGGCCAGGCCTCGGACATCGAGCGGCATGCGGCGGACATCCAGAAGATCAAGCGCCGGCTGAACGAGATCTATGTGCACCACACCGGCCGCACCTATGACGAGATTGAACAGGCCCTCGACCGCGACAACTTCATGTCTGCAGACGAGGCCAGGGAATTCGGCCTCATTGACGAGGTCTTTACGCGTCGCAGCGAGGATGAAGGCGAAGGCAAGTCCGGCTAGGGCATGATGGCCGGGCGCGGTTGGAGCTTGATCCATGCCGCGCCCATGTGATCGAATGCACAGTGACGGAAACCTTTCGCTAAAGTTCGGCCCTGATTTTGCTCAGGACTGGATGCGAGGCGGGACAAATGCCGGTATGGTGTCGTAACGATACCACTCAAGTGCCGGGACCTGCGGGTTGAATTGGAGCGGTCATGAGTAAGACGACGGGCGGAGACGGCGAGTCGAAGAACACCCTCTACTGTTCTTTCTGCGGAAAGAGCCAGCATGAGGTGCGCAAGCTGATTGCCGGGCCCACCGTGTTCATCTGCGATGAATGCGTCGAGCTCTGCATGGACATCATCCGCGAGGAGAACAAGTCCTCGCTGGTGAAGTCCAAGGAAGGCGTGCCCACGCCGCAGGAAATCTTCAACGTCCTGAACGATTACGTGATCGGGCAGGCGCACGCCAAGCGCGTGCTCGCGGTGGCCGTGCACAATCACTACAAGCGCCTGAACCACGCCTCGTCCAATTCCGACGTGGAGCTGGCCAAGTCGAACATCCTGCTGATCGGTCCGACCGGTTGCGGCAAGACGCTGCTGGCCCAGACGCTGGCGCGCATCCTCGATGTGCCCTTCACCATGGCCGATGCGACGACGCTGACCGAAGCCGGCTATGTCGGCGAAGACGTCGAGAACATCGTGCTGAAACTGCTGCAGTCGGCCGACTACAATGTCGAGCGGGCCCAGCGCGGCATCGTCTATATCGACGAGATCGACAAGATTTCCCGCAAGTCCGACAACCCGTCCATCACGCGCGACGTATCGGGCGAGGGCGTGCAGCAGGCGCTGCTGAAGATCATGGAAGGCACGGTCGCCTCCGTGCCGCCGCAGGGCGGCCGCAAGCATCCCCAGCAGGAATTCCTGCAGGTGGACACGACCAATATCCTCTTCGTCGTCGGCGGCGCCTTTGCCGGTCTCGACAAGGTGATCTCCCAGCGCGGCAAGGGCTCGGCCATCGGCTTCGGCGCCGATGTGCGTGAAAGCGACGACCGCCGCACGGGCGATATCCTGCGCGAGGTGGAGCCGGACGATCTGCTGCGTTTCGGCCTGATCCCGGAATTCGTCGGCCGTCTGCCGGTCATCGCGACCCTGGAAGACCTGGACGAGGACGCCCTGGTGCAGATTCTGACCGAGCCGAAGAATGCGCTCGTGAAGCAGTATCAGCGCCTGTTCGAGATGGAAGGCGTCGGCCTGACCTTCACCGAGGATGCACTCAAGGCGGTGGCGCACAAGGCGATCGCGCGCAAGACCGGGGCTCGCGGCCTGCGCTCCATCATGGAAGGTATCCTGCTGGAAACGATGTTCGACCTGCCGGGTCTGGAAGGCGTGGAAGAGATTGTCGTCAACGCGGAAGTCGTCGAGGGCAATGCCAAACCGCTCTTCATCTATGCCGAGCGCAAGGACGACAAGCGGACGGGTGCTTGAGGGCGCTTGAATTCGGCGATCTCGATCGCCACTTCATGATCCAGGTGGGACGCGTCGGGCAAGACCGAAAGCGCTTGCCGGCCGTCCCGTATCGATAGAAAGATCCAACGAGATCTGCACGCGCCCCTGTGCCGGGCGCGCATGGAGTAAGCATGTCCAATACGAAGACACTTCCGCTTCTGCCGCTGCGCGACATTGTGGTTTTCCCCCACATGATCGTTCCCCTCTTCGTGGGGCGCGAGAAGTCGGTGAAGGCGCTGGAAGAGGTGATGAAGGCGGACAAGCAGATCCTGCTTGCCACCCAGCGCAATGCCGCGGACGACGAACCGTCGCCGGATGCGATCCACCGCACCGGTGTGGTCGCCTCCGTCCTGCAGCTGCTGAAACTGCCCGACGGCACGGTTAAGGTGCTGGTGGAGGGCGGCGTCCGCGTCGAGATCACCGGCTATACGCCGCGTGACGAATACTACGAAGCGGTCTGCGAACCCTTGGCCGAGGATTCCGGCGACGAGTCCGAGCTGGAAGCGCTGATGCGCACCGTCGCGGCCAAGTTCGAAGACTATGTGAAGCTGAACAAGAAGGTGCCGCCGGAAGCGCTGGCTTCGCTGTCGCAGATCCAGGAGCCGGGCAAGCTGGCCGACTCCATCTCGGCCCATCTGGCCGTGAAGATCGACGAGAAGCAGTCGCTGCTGGAAGAGCCCGATGTCGCCAACCGGCTGGAGCGCGTGCTCGGCCTGATGGAAGGCGAGATCGGCGTGCTGCAGGTCGAGAAGAAAATCCGTTCGCGCGTGAAGCGCCAGATGGAGAAGACCCAGCGCGAATACTATCTCAACGAGCAGATGAAGGCGATCCAGCGCGAGCTGGGCGAGGGCGATGACGGCCGCGAGGAACTCGCCGAGCTGGAACAGCGTCTTACCGAGGCCAAACTGCCCAAGGAAGCGCGCGCCAAGGCCGACGCCGAATTCAAGAAACTGCGCCAGATGAGCCCGATGTCCGCCGAGGCGACGGTCGTGCGCAATTATCTCGACTGGATCCTGGCGCTGCCCTGGAACAAGCGCAAACGCCTGAAGAACGACCTGGAACGCGCCGAGGGCGTGCTCGAGGACGATCACTACGGGCTGGAGAAGGTCAAGGAACGCATTCTCGAGCATCTCGCCGTGCAGTCGCGCACCCGCAAGCTGCGCGGTCCGATCCTGTGCCTGGTCGGCCCGCCCGGCGTCGGCAAGACCTCGCTGGGCCGTTCGATCGCCAAGGCAACGGGCCGTGACTTCGTGCGCATGTCGCTGGGCGGCGTGCGGGACGAGGCCGAGATCCGCGGCCATCGGCGCACCTATATCGGCTCCATGCCGGGCCGCATCATCCAGTCGATGAAGAAGGTGAAGTCCGCCAATCCGCTCTTCCTTCTGGACGAGATCGACAAGCTGGGCGCCGATTATCGCGGCGATCCGGCCTCGGCCCTGCTGGAAGTGCTCGATCCGGAACAGAACGCGACCTTCAACGACCACTATCTGGAAGTCGATTACGACCTGTCCGACATCATGTTCGTGACCACCGCGAACACGCTCAACCTGCCGCAGCCGCTTCTCGACCGGATGGAGATCATCCGCATCGCCGGCTACACAGAGGACGAGAAGGTCGAGATCGCCAAGCGTCACCTCCTGCCCAAGCAGATGTCCAATCACGCCCTGCGCGACCAGGACTTCACGCTGGAAGAGGCGGCCCTGCGCGACCTGATCCGCTACTATACCCGCGAGGCGGGCGTGCGGAATCTCGAGCGCGAGATCGCCAACCTGGCCCGCAAGGCGGTGCGCCAGATTCAGAGCGGCAAGGCCGAAAGCGTCACCGTGACGCCGGACAATCTGGGCGATTTCGCCGGTGTGCGGAAATTCCGCTTCGGCGAGACCGACAAGGAAGACCAGGTCGGTGTCGTCACCGGGCTGGCCTGGACCGAAGTCGGCGGCGACCTCCTGACCATCGAGGCCGTGCGCATGCCGGGCCGTGGCAAGTTCACCGTGACGGGCAATCTGCGCGATGTGATGAAGGAGTCGATCTCGGCGGCGAATTCCTTCGTGCAGTCGCGGGCGCCCTCGCTCGGCATCAAGCCGACCGTGTTCCGCTCGTCCGACATCCACGTCCACGTGCCCGAGGGTGCCACCCCGAAGGACGGTCCTTCGGCCGGTATCGGCATGATGACGGGCATCGTCTCGGTGCTGACCGGTATTCCGGTACGCAAGGATATCGCCATGACCGGCGAGATCACCCTGCGCGGCCGGGTCCTGCCGATCGGCGGTCTGAAGGAGAAACTCCTCGCGGCGCTGCGCGGCGGTGTGAAGACGGTGCTCATCCCCACGGACAATGAAAAGGATCTCGCCGAGATCCCGGACAATGTGAAACAGGGGCTGGAGATCATCCCGGTGGAAACCGCCGACGAGGTCCTCAAGCTGGCGCTCACCGAGCCGGTTCAGCCGGTCGAATGGACCGAGGCCGACGAAGCCGCCCTGGCGGCGATGGCGTCGCAGACCGGCGCGGAAACCGGCGAGACACCCATGGCGCACTAATGCTGCCCCTATCGGGCACTCATGGTGTCGCTACGTGACAGGAAAAGGGCGGCTTTGGCCGCCCTTTTTCGTGGCCGCCGCCAGATTTTTGCACGCGCACGACGCAGATGCGGAAATTGAGCATTGACCTTGCGCAAAACCCCCGCCACTCTCGTTTCATGACTTTCGCGACGTTCTATTTCTTCGGCTACTTTACCAACGCAACCCGTGAGGGGGCGGTGGCCGGCTGACGTGTGTGAAAGCACCGGATTTGCAGGGCCTCCCCCTCGGGGAGGCCCTTTTCTTTTGCGTGAAAAGGAAGGTGAGACCGTGACGACGACAAAGAGCCGGGACGAGATCCGGGCGGAGATTTCCCAGATCGACGGGCAGTTGATCGATACCATTGCGCGACGCCAGGAACTGGTCGACGAGATACAGGCTGCCAAGGCCGCCAGCGGTCAGCCGGTGCGCGACCGCGAACGCGAGCAGGCCGTCCTGCGCGACGCGCTCGCACGCGCAAAGGCGCTCGGCTTGCCGCCCGAACTGGTCGAGAGCCTGTTCCAGGCCCTGTTCGAGGTGTCGATCCGCCGCCAGCGCCAGCGCTTCGATTCCATGCGCAACGAGGATCTCAACGAAGCCACCGTCGCCTATCTCGGCGGGCCGGGCAGTTACAGCCATATCGCGGCCCAGAAGGTCTTCGAGCGCCGCAACGCCACCGTCGTGCCGTCACCCAAGCGCGACTTCGTCTCGATCTTCCGCTCGGTCGAGAATGCCGAGGTCGATTACGGCGTGGTGCCGATCGAGAACACCACGACGGGCTCGATCAACGAAGTCTATGATATCCTGATCAATTCACGCACCCAGATCATCGGCGAATTCCTGCTGCGCGTCGATCACTGCCTGGTCGGCAAGGCCAGCGGGCAGGGGCGGATCAGCCGGGTCTTCGGCCATCCGCAGGCACTGGCCCAGTGCCGCCGCTATATCGCCTCCCACCCGGAGCTGGAGACGCACATGGCGGCCTCGACCACGCGGGCGCTGGAGCGCCTGCTGGAGGATGACGACACGGCGGCAGCCGTGGCCGGCGAGGACGCGGCACGCCTGTTCGGCATGGATATCCTGGCCCGTGGCATCGGTGATCACGAGCAGAATATCACCCGTTTCATCGTGATTGCCCGCAAGGCCAAGCTGCCGACCCGCGAAGTGGAGTGCAAGACGTCGATGATGTTCACCACGCGCGACACGCCGGGCTGTCTGGTCGACGCACTGACCGGTTTCCGCGACCAGGGCGTGAACATCGTCAAGCTGGAAAGCCGTCCGATTGCCGGCAATCCCTGGGAGGAGATGTTCATCATGGATGTGGAGGGCCATGTCGAGGACGAGCGGGTCCGCCAGGCCATGAGCGTCATTGAAGAGCATACCCGCGAGATCAAGCTGCTCGGCTGCTATGCCGCCGATGCGATCGACCGGGTTACCGTTGCCGAATAGCGACACGGGCCATGAATGCCGCTGCTGCACATCCGGCAGCAGCGGCAAAACCGGTTGAATTTTGCTACCAGGCCGAATTCAATGGTCTGTAGACGAATGACCTCCATCATGGACCGGATGATGTCGGCCTGTGCCAAGCTTACGCACGGCATGGCCGGCTGACGGTTCGAGCGGGAAGTGCGTATGGATACACAACAGGCGACACCGACCCGGCCGCGTCCCCGGGGGCGGCCCGGCCTGACGCCGGAAGTCCGGGAACAGGCGCTGCTGACGGCGGGAGAGCTGCTCGCCGAGCAGGGGCTGAAGGGCATGCAGGCGCGCACGATTGCGGCGCGGGCAGGCCTGTCCGTCGGATCGATCTACAAGCTGTTCGGCGATATCGACGACCTGATCCGCGAGCTCAACCTGCGCACCTATCGCGATATCGAGATCCATCACAGCTCGGCATTGGAGGCGTCCGGACTGCCGCCGGAAGCGGTATTCGAGCGCGCCCTCGTGCTGGCGCGCGCCTATATCGAGTTTGTCGTGACCCAGAATGCGCGCTGGATGGCGCTCCTGTCCTTCAATCGCCGCCAGTCCGGCGCTGCACCGAAAGCCTATACCGAGACCGAGGACGCCCTGTTCGGGATCGTGGAAGGTGTGCTGGAGGCGGGCAGGGGGTTCGAGGACCCGGACTTTCGCCGGCGTGCTGCGCGAACGCTGTGGGCGTCGGTGCACGGCATTGTCACCATGACGCTGCCCAATGCGGCGCTGGAGGATCCGGTTGCCGAAGCCCTGGAACAGGCCTCGATGATGATCGGCGCGCTGATCCGCGATGCTGCGGCGCAGAAGTAGCGCGCGCTTGCCTCGAGGCACCGCCCCGGATTAAAAGCGCGGCTCATCTTGGACCGGGCGGTTAGCTCAGCTGGGAGAGCGACTGGTTTACACCCAGTAGGTCGGGGGTTCGAACCCCTCACCGCCCACCATTCTTTGCCCTGCGGGCCTCGGGGCCAAACCGCCCGCAGCGCGCATTCGGGGCGAAGCGGTGTCCCCGAGTCCTGGCGTGACGGATCGTCTGCGGCAGGTGCCCGTTCCATCTCCGCCACGCTCTCTTGGGCGAACGACAGGCCTTATCACACCATCCTTGATCCACCTCAACTCACAGCGCACCATCGCGTGAGACCAGATCCTGCCGGGCCGGCCGGCCGACTAGCTTGAGTGAGCGATCGTGAAACTGATTCTGGCCCTGTTCCTGGCGAATTCGATCTGCGGTGCGTCCGGGGACGATCTCGCCCCGGCGCCTTCGCCGGCGGTGAGCAGTGTCTGCCTTTCCTGCAACGTCTTCGAGCGCCTCTACGATGGGCGTGACAATGCGCCGGCCTGGACGGGGTGGCGCAGGCGCAAGCATTTCCAGGCCCTCCTGGAGGCTGTGCGTGATGCCGGCTCGCACGGTCTGGATCCGGCCAGTTACGGTCTCGATCTGCTCGAAGCGGCCAATCCGCGCCGCTCGGAACGGCGGCTCGATGAAATCGCCACGCGCGCCTATCTCGACCTTGCCCATGATTTGCTGCGCGGCCGGCTGGATCCGCAGACGGTCGAGCGGGGCTGGTCCGCGCCGCGGCGCGATCTGGACCTTGCCACCTATCTCGCCAGTGCGCTCGAGAATGATCGGGTGCCGGAAAGCCTTGAAGCGCTGGCGCCCCGGGATGACGGTTATGCGCGGCTGCGTACGGCTCTGGCAGATTATCGTGCGGTGAACGCCAAGGGAGCCTGGCCGCGGATCGAGCCCGGCGCGGCGCTGCACCCCGGTGACCGTTCGCCCCGGGTGGCGCAATTGCGGGCACGGCTGCAAGCGACGGGTGAAGTCTTCCGGCTCGTGCCCGAGACCGAGCGCGACCTGTTCGATGACGAGATGGCGGCGGCCGTGCTGCGCCTGCAAGAGCGTGCCCATCTCGATGGCGACGGTGTGGCCGGGGCCGAGACGATCGAGTGGTTGAATGTGCCTTCGGAACACCGGGTGTGGCAGATCGCGGCGAATCTCGAGCGCCTGCGCTGGCAGGGCGGATCGCCGGAGGGGCGGCTCCTGCGCGTCAATATTCCCGACTTCGTGCTGGAAGCCTGGTCCGGGGGAGAGGTCGAGCAACGCCACAGACTGATTGTCGGCCGGCGCTCGCGGCCGACGCCGGTCTTCTCTGCCCAACTCGCCTATTTCATTCTCAACCCCTGGTGGGAGACGCCGCACAGCCTGGCAGTCCGCGACGAATTGCCGGCCTTTCGGCGCGATCCGGACATGGTGCAGCGCCTGGGCTTTCAGGTGCTCGACAGCGAGGGCAACCTGGTCGATCCCGGCGAAATCGACTGGAATACGGTGCCCGCCAGCGCTTTCCCCTATCGGCTGCGTCAGGCGCCGGGACCGCAGAACGCGCTGGGACAGGTCAAGTTCATCTTTCCAAATCCATACAACACCTACCTGCACGACACGCCGGCCCGGCAATTGTTCGAGGAGGACCGGCGGGCATTTTCCTCCGGCTGCATGCGCGTCGACCGACCGGTCGACCTGGCACGCTGGGTCTCCGAGGGGCTGCCTGACTGGCCGCCCGAGCGGATCGACCGGGTGCTGGCCGGCGGTGTGGAAACCCGCGTCGATCTCTCTGAAGGGATCCCGGTCGAGGTGGTCTACCGGACGGTGGTACCCGAGGGCTCTCTTGGCGTCCGCTTTCTCGACGACCTATATAACAGGGACGGGATCATCATCGACGAACTTGAGGGAGCAGGTTCGACAGTGTCGGAGTAGTGCGTGTTCACCACGTTCCTGTTAGCGGCTGCTGCCGCAATTCCCAGCGGGACCAGCCGTGAGTTCTCCACGGAGCTTGCTGCCGCTTCCGCCCCCGATCCGGGTGGAAAGTCTCGATAGGAGGTTCGATCCCGGCCGCACCGGCTTCACGGTGACCACGCCCGGCGGGTTCGGCATCGACTATCGCGAGTTCACGCTCTTTCTGCGTCCCGGCGAGACTTTGTCGCTGACGGCCAGCGAGCCGGTTGCCTGGGAGGGCGAGACCTCGTCGATGACGCTCGAATGGTCTGCGCCGGACAGCCCCGGTCATCACCGCATGACGCTGACCGCCGAAGACGGCGCGCAGATGAGCCTGCATCTCGTCGTCATGCGCGCCCGTAACACCGGCGATTCCGAGATCAACGGCTATCGCCTCGGCCGCTATCCGGACGAACCCTATCTCGGCCTGGAAACCTACCGGGCGCCGGAATATTTCGTCGAGGTCTCTCCCGGCATCGAGGCGTTGCCCCTGTCGCCGCACTTCCGTCTCGGTCAGTTCCTGTGCAAGCAGGAGGGCGGGGATGGACCGGCCTATCTCGTCGTTTCCGAGCGCCTCGTGCTCAAGCTGGAGCAGATCCTGGAAGCGGCCAATGCCCGCGGCTGGCGCACCGACAGTTTCGCCGTCATGAGCGGCTATCGCACGCCGGACTATAATGCCGGCCTGGGCAATGGCAGCTATTCCCGCCACATCTATGGTGGCGCCGCCGACATCTTCATCGACACCGATGGCGATGGCGTGATGGATGACCTCAATGGCGACGGGAGTCACGACCGCACCGACGCGGCGGCGCTCTACGATCTCGTCGAGGAAATGTCGGGCGCCGGCCATGAGAGCTGGCTGGCCGGCGGTCTGGGCGAATACGGGCCCAATACCCGGCATGGCGCCTTCGTCCATGTCGACGAGCGCGGCTTTCGCGCGCGTTGGGGCCGCTGAGGATCAGCTTGCCGCCGGTTCCGGCTGGGCGAAAAGGTCGACAAGACCGCTTGCATCGCCGGAGAAGATGCGCACATCGGCCCGCGGTGCAAAGCGCTGGATAGTCCGGGCAACGTCGCGGGCCGGGACGGGTTCGGCGTTGAAATCGTTGACGATCACGGTGCAGCGGGCGTCCAGGACGCGCAGGGCTGTCAGCGTGTGCGAGATCGCGCCGAGATAGGCGCCGGCGATGAGGATCGGCCGCGCGTCGAGGTCGCGGATCAGGTCGAGATTGAGCCCGTCTGTGGCCAGCGGAGACATCACGCCGCCGGCGCCTTCCACGATCGTCGGCATGCCGGGATCGATCTGGTCGAGGCACCAGTGCAGCACGGCGTCGATCGCGAGTTCGCGGTTCTCCTGCCGGGCGGCCATGTCGGGCGAGAGCGGGGCCTTGAAGCGCCAGGGTGATACGGACTGCACCCCTTCGCCCGTCAATTCAGCCCCATTGGCGCGCATCAGGCGTATCGTATCTGTGGCATTGAGTTGCGCCGGATCGAAGCCGGAGATCACCGGCTTGAGGACGCGCGCCTTTCCGCCGGCCCTGCGATGGGCCTCCAGCATGGCGCAGAGAATGTGGGTCTTGCCGACGTCGGTGCCGGTCCCCGTCACGAAAATGGGGCGCATTACTCGGCGGCCTCCGTCTGTTGCAGGATGGATTTCAGCGCGGCGGCGAGCCGGTCGATATCGGCGGTCTCGTGTGCGGCGGAGAAGGTGAAGCGCAGGCGTGCCGTTCCCGGCGGCACGGTCGGCGGACGGATGGCGATCACCAGAAAGCCCTCGGCCTCCAGGGCGGCCGAGGCGGCGAGCGCGGCGGTCTCGCTGCCCAGGATTACCGGCACGACCGGCGAGACGGGTCTGGAAAGGCCCAGCTTGCCGGCAAAGCGCCGTGCCAGTTCGAGCGGGCGTTCGCACAGCGCGGGATCGGCCGCGACGAGATCGAGTGCTGCGAGCGCTGCCGCGGCGCTGGCCGGGGGCAGGGCGGTGGTGAAGACCAGCGGGCGGGCCCGCGAGCGAAGAAGCTCGCACACACGTTCCGACGCACACAGATAGCCGCCATAGCTTCCCAGCGCCTTGGACAGCGTGCCCATCTGCAGCGGTGCGGCGGCCGGCGGCGCGAAGGCATGGGCCGAACCGCGCCCGCCGCCGACCGTGCCGATCCCGTGCGCGTCGTCGACCAGCGTCCAGGCGTCGAATTCCTCGCCCAGGGCCAGGATCTCCGGCAGGGGCGCGAAATCGCCGTCCATGGAAAACACGCCATCGGTGAGGATCATGGCGTGGCGGGCTTCGCCGCGATGTTCGGCCAGCAGGCCGCGCAGCTGGTCCATGTCGTTGTGGCGGAAAACCTCGACACGGGCCCGTGACAGGCGCGCACCGGCGTGCAGGCAGGCATGGGCGAGGCTGTCGATCAGGACGAGATCGTCCGGTCCCGCCAGTGCCGGTGTGATGGCCAGATTGGCGAGATAGCCCGAACCGAAGACGATGCAGTCCTCGGTGCCCTTGAAGGCCGCGAGGCGCCGTTCCAGCTGGAAGAGAAGCGGGTGCCCGCCGGTCACCAGGCGGGACGCGCCTGATCCGGCACCCCATTCGGCCGCCGCCGCGCGGGCGGCCTCGATCACCTTGGGGTGATGCGCCAGGCCCAGATAATCGTTCGAGCAGACATTGATCAGCGACCGTCCGTCGCGCGCGACATGGACCGCGCCGCGATGGCGCGTTTCCACGGTCCGGCGGCGGAGGGATTTGCGGTCCAGCGCGGAAAGCTTGCCGGCGGCGAAGCGCTCGAGTGAGGCGGCTGCGGAAGTCATATCAAGCCTGTCGTTCGGGTGAGAGGCCTGCTAAAGCCCGCCCGTCATGTCCAACACATTGAAAACTGCGTTGCCCGGCGGGTTCAAGCCCGAAGGGCGACATCTCTGGCGGCCCTACACCCAGATGAAGACCGCTCAGCCGGCCCTGCCGGTCGTGTCGGCCGGGGGCGTGCGGCTGAACCTCGCCGATGGCCGCAGCCTGATCGACGGCGTCTCCTCCTGGTGGACGACCGTACACGGCTACAGCCACCCGCATATTGTCGGCGCGATTTGCGATCAGGTCGAGCGCCTGTCCCATGTCATGCTGGGCGGGCTGACGCATGCGCCCGCCGAACGGCTGGCGGCGCGCCTGGCAGCCCTGGCGCCGGGCGATCTCGACCATGTCTTCTTCTGCGAGTCGGGCTCGGTCTCGGTCGAGATCGCGATGAAGATGGCGGTGCAATCCTGGATCAATCGCGGTGTCCACGGCCGCACCCGCTTCGTGTGCTTCCGCGGCGGCTATCATGGCGACACCATTGCCACCATGTCGGTATGCGATCCGGAAGAGGGGATGCACGCCCTGTTTGCCGGCTCCCTGCCGCAGCAGATCGTTGCCGATCTGCCGCAGGATTCCGAAAGCACGGCGCGATTCGAGGCGCTGCTCGATGCGCATGCCCACGAGATTGCCGGCGTGGTGACCGAACCGCTGGTACAGGGTGCGGGCGGGATGCGATTCTTTTCCCCGGAAACCCTGCGCACGATCCGTGCCGCCTGCGATGCGCGCGGCCTGCCGCTGATCGTCGACGAGATCATGACCGGCTTTGGCCGGCTGGGCACGATGTTCGCCTGCGAGAAGGCCGGTATCGTCCCGGACGTGATGACGGTTTCCAAGGCGCTGACCGGCGGCACGCTGCCCCTCGCAGCGGCAATCGCCTCGCGCGGCATGTTCGAGCATTTCTGGCGCGATGAAGCCTCGGCCGCGCTGATGCACGGGCCGACCTATATGGGCAATCCGGCGGCCTGTGCGGCGGCGAATGCCTCGCTCGACCTGTTCGAGCGCGAACCGCGGCTGGACCAGGTGGCGCAGATCGAGGCTGCCTATGCCGCGCTCCTGCCGCCGGCGCGCGATATTCCCGGCGTCGTGGATGTGCGCTGGCAGGGTGCGATCGGGGTGATCGAAATGCCCGGACTGCCGGAGCTCGACGCGCTGAAATCGGCCTTTGTCGAGGCGGGCGTCTGGGTGCGGCCGTTTGGAAATATCGTCTATCTCATGCCGCCTTACGTGATCTCGCAGGACGATCTGGAGCATCTGATCCGCACGACTGTCGCGGTGACACGCGCCTGGGCGGAACATCATTTTGGGGCCGGCTGAACAAGGTGCTGCATTATGTGCAGATCGCTTGCATTGGCCGCTTGACCGGACCGCGGTCTGCTCATAAACAACGCACCTCGCTTCGGCGAGCCGCTCAAGCGGGTGTAGCTCAGTTGGTTAGAGCGCCGGCCTGTCACGCCGGAGGTCGCGGGTTCGAGTCCCGTCACTCGCGCCATTTCCCTTGTCAGAAGGGGTGGTGCACGGATCGAAAAACGGCCGCTCCTGCCCGGAGCGGCCGTTTTCGTTTGCCAAACCGCCCGAAGCATGAAAAAGAGCGCCTACGTTCTGCGGTGAGTAGTCGGTCCCTTGAGGCTGCATTGCAGACGTTGGCGAGACTTTCCGCCCTTTCAAGGCCCGGTTCCGGGCCGGGCGCGTATCGATCATTGCCACCCTGGCGCCAGGCCGGCGCCGACAAGACGGCGGCTGATCTACGCAGGCTTCCACACTGAAAACCCGTTTGTTCGTGCGCGCGGCCCCTGGCGGCGCTCCGGACCCATGAAAGATATATTTTGACACAGTTCAATGAACTCGGCCTGGCCGAGCCCATTCTCCGCGCGCTTGAAGATGCCGGCTATAACGAGCCGACCCCGATCCAGCGCGAAGCGATTCCCGCCCTTCTCGAAGGGCGTGACGTGCTCGGTATTGCCCAGACGGGTACCGGCAAGACGGCGGCCTTCGTGCTGCCCATCCTCCATTCCATCAGTGCCGACAACAAGCGGCCGGCGCCGAAGACCTGCCGGGCGCTGATCCTGTCGCCGACGCGCGAACTCTCGGCACAGATTCTCGAAAACCTGCGCGGCTATGCCCAGCACATGCGCGTATCGTCGGTGCTGGTCGTGGGCGGTCTGAAGATCGGTCCGCAGGTGAAAATGCTGTCCCGCGGCGTCGATGTTGTCGTGGCCACGCCGGGCCGCCTGCTCGACCTCGTGCGCTCCGGCGCGGTGAGCCTGTCGCAGGTGCGCACCCTGGTGCTGGACGAGGCCGACCAGATGCTGGATCTCGGCTTCATCCCGGCGATCCGCGATATCGTGTCCCGCCTGCCCGAAGACCGCCAGACGGCGCTGCTCTCGGCGACGATGCCCAAGCCGATCAAGGCGCTGGCGCACGACCTCCTGACCGATCCCAAACAGATCTCGGTTGCTCCGGCCTCGCGCCCGATCGAGCGGATCGAACAGTCGGTTGTGCTGACCCCGCGCGATTCCAAGCGCGACCTGCTGCTGGAATTGCTGTCGGACCGGTCCGTCGAGCGCTCGATCGTCTTCACCCGCACCAAGCGCGGTGCCGACCGGGTCAACAAGAGCCTCGTCCAGTACGGTCTCAAATCGGCCGCCATCCACGGCGACAAGACCCAGGGCCAGCGCGTGAAGGCGCTGGACGGCTTCAAGTCCGGCCAGGTGAAGATCCTCGTCGCCACCGACATCGCCGCACGCGGTATCGATGTCGACGATGTCTCCCATGTCGTGAACTACGAGCTGCCGAACATCCCGGAAAGCTATGTTCACCGGATCGGCCGTACGGCCCGTGCCGGCAAGACCGGTATTGCGGTCTCGCTGTGCGATCCGTCCGAATATGAATATCTGTGCGACATCGAAAAACTCACCGGTGTCGAGATCGAACGGGCGATTGTCGGCGAGGAAGCCGATTTCTTCGCTGAAGCCCGCAATACCAAGCCGGTGAAGAAGAAGCGCTCGCGCAACCGCAACAATCCGGGCCAGGGGCAAGGTCAGGGTCAGCGGGCCCAGGGCCACAATGCCCGGGATCAGAAACCCCGCGGTCAGAAACCTCGCGGTCCCAAACCCAGCGGACAACGCGGCGAGGGACAGCCGGGTGAAGGCCAGAAGGCTGATGACAAACCGTTCCGCGGTGATCGTGCGGCGCGCAGCGAGCGTCCCGGCCAGGCCTCGCGCGGTGAGCGCAAGCCGGGCCGGCCGCAGGAGCGTTCCGGCGAGCGTCAGCAGGCGCGCGGCGAGGCCGGCGGCAAGCCGCGGCGCCCGCGCAAGCGCCGCACCGGCAATGCGTCGCAAGCATCGGGTGGAGCCCACGTCCCGGCGTGATCAGGGTGTGCCTCGTTTCCAACTGACGAGGACGCATCATGTCACTTCTGACGAACAAGACTGCCATTATCACAGGTGCCAGCGCAGGGATCGGCCGTTCGGCCGCCCTGCGCTTTGCGCATGAGGGCGCCCGCCTGGTGATCAACGCCCGCGGGCCGGAGGCGCTGGATCGCGTCGCCGGCGAAATCCGTGACGCCGGTGGCGAGGTGCTGGCAATTGCCGGCGACGCGGCTGACCCGGTCCTTGCCGAACGCCTGGTCGAGACGGCCATGCAGCATTTCGGCGGGCTGGATATCGCCTTCAACAATGCCGGTGGGCTGGGTGATCTCGCACCGATCGAACAGCAGACCGCGCAGAACTGGCACGCCACCCTGGACGCCAATCTGACGAGCGCTTTCCATGCGGCCCGTTTCCAGCTGCCCGCGCTTTATGCCCGCGGCGGCGGTTCGCTGATTTTCACCGGCTCCTTTGTCGGCCACACGGCCGGCATGCCGGGCATGAGCGTCTATTCCGCCGGCAAGGCCGGTCTGATCGGACTGGTACAGGCGCTGGCCGCCGAGGCGGGGCCGCGCGGCGTGCGCGTCAATGCGCTGCTGCCGGGTGGCACCGACACCGCGATGGCGGCCCAGTTTGCCACGACCGACGAGATCCGGGCCTATGTCGAGGGTATTCACGCGCTCGGACGCATCGCCGATCCCGACGAGATCGCCGGCGCAGCGCTATACCTGGCCAGCGATCTGTCGAGCTTTGTGACCGGCACCGCCCATCTCGCCGATGGCGGCGTTTCGATCACGAAATAATGCCGCCACAGTGCGGGTGCCGGCCTGGAGCAGGATCGTTTTCTGCGGAATCGCCCCTGCTCCGGAATCCTGAGTAGTCGCGTGATCGAACCGGTGAACCGGTTCCCACTTCACCTGATCACGCTCGACTTGAGCGGTCGCGTGATCGAACCGGTGAACCGGTTCCCACTTCACCTGATCAC
>MDTG01288235.1_pt1 | contig 60327 bp, 34 predicted proteins | sample 811421 | NCBI WGS metagenome assembly MDTG01 (sample SAMN05326645, study PRJNA326480) | marine metagenome | isolation source: seawater | place: Pacific Ocean: South East | collected 2011
CGGCCTCAACCTCTTACCCTGGTACGCGATGTACCAAGGAGCACACAAAGCATCCCGGCGACCTACATTCGGTATATGAAGTAACCGGGGTACTAGACCTACTTTTTGGCCTGAAAATTGGCCGCAGTGACTGATTATTCTCCACTCACAGGGGAATCGGACAAATCGAATAGTAGATTATCATTAGATTTATCCTTAGACGGTCCACCAATTACGACATTTTTCCCTTCCTTTTCCACCTCTGAGGGGGAGTTTTCCAATCCGAAGGCCAATTTACTAGTTTCAATTCTTTCTGGGAGTTTTTCTAGACCGAAAGGGATTGGTGGATCATGTGAATCTTCCATTCTCGCATCTAAACCGAATGGTAACGCGTTTCCGCCTTCCTGTTCTGCCAAAAGTGATGATTGTGGTCTTGCTGATTCATTGGATGGCGCACTTCCGCATACTGGGCATGACGAAGAAGTGGTCACCAAACCGCAAACCGCGCATTCGGGCATGACCCCCCGAGGGGGTTTCTTGCTTCATAAGGGTGGTCAAGAATACAGTGCGCCATGGAAGAAGTACATGAAAACGGTCGCCACGCAGCATGTGATCAGCATCACGGGAAGCCCTGCTCTGACCCATTCTCTCGTAGTTATCGGATACGGCGAACGCTCACTGATTGCTACAGTCATCACATTGGCGCTGGATCCAATCGGAGTCGCATTTCCACCGAATCCAGCCCCCATTGCCAGTGCCCATAGTAGGGGCTCTGGGCTCAGAGTCCCTCCACTGGCCTCGGTGATACTGAAGATTACCGGAATCATGGCTGCTGTGAATGGGATGTTGTCAATCAGGGCACTGGCTATTGCAGAGACCCAGATGATAGCTATGGCGAGCTTGACTTCGTCATCTCCGAAGTTATCGAAAATCCAGTTGGCGACCTGATCGAGATAGCCTACATCGCCAATTCCTCCGACTAGTAAGAATAGCCCTACAAAGAACAGCAACGCTTGCCACTCGACCTTCTCTACTACGTCATTGATGAATCCTTCTCTGATTTCCTCCCCCGGCCTGGCAGCAATCAGTGCGAAACCAGCACCTGCTAGGGCTATCCCATCGATCTCTATCTCTAGATCTAGAAGAGATTTAGCGGAGAACGCTACTACGGTCATGCCGAGAATAAAGAGAGTCGTGTACATCAGCTGCTTGTCGTTGATTGCATCCCACTCATCCTCTTCCATAAGAAGGTCGACGTGTGGTGACTTCTGCTCCGCCCAGTCCTTGTAGTACCACCTGAAGTAAGTCAGAGTTGCGACCCATGCAATGAATGTTAGAATACCTAGCTTGAAAAGAAAGCCATTGAAAGAGAAAGCTTCCAAAGCAGGAGTTGCATCAGCAGCGGCTGCAGCAATCATGACATTGGGAGGGTCGCCTACCATCGATGCTACTCCACCGGTGTCGGACAGGATTGCCTCTGCGAGCAGTGGGGGGACTGGATTAATCTCCAATTTATTGCAGATCCTCAAAGTCACAGGAGCGATGATGATGATCGCAGTGACATTGTCGATGACAAGAGATAGCAATGTGGTGAAGGTTCCGAGGAGGACAATCAACCTCCAAGGGTCACCCTTGCTCATCTTCGAAGCCTTGATAGCAACATACTCGAAGAATCCGCATATCTCCAAAATTGAGGCGAAAATCATCATCCCCAGTAACAGGCCAATAACTTCCCACTCAATCCATCCCAACATGGTATGCTCAAGTGTGTAAGTATCGATCAATTGACCGGCTGAGTTGTACTCTTCATGGAGGTGGAATACTCCTGTCCAATGGCCGTAAATTAGCATCAGGACAGAACCGAACCATGCGGCTATTGTCCTATGGACTACCTCTGAGAGAATTAACACGAATGAGAGGATGAATATCCCCAAAACTATCTGTTCTTGGCTGACCATGGTCCGCCGAACTGAGAACACCCTAAATATCTCTCGATTCAGTGAATGCCAAAATGGATTAAAACAGCGTTATTTTCCAGACCAGAAAACGGCGACGTTTCCCCTCTGGAAAACTAGCCTTGAACCCGTCTGAATAGCCAGGGAGGTGAATAGGCCTCCCCTTTCGCTTGAGTTGCCAACGATTCCCCTATTCGCTTTGACCTTGACCAACTCACGATTTTCCAGCTGATCTTTCAGTTCGGCAATTATTGCCTCTGTTGAGCCGGACTTCCCCACTCTAACTGTGGGCCTCATTGATGGGTCGGCTGATAGTTTGAGTATCCTACTGGGTATTGATTTCATATTGAATCCCTCGGGCTTGTCTTGGAAATTTTTCCACATATGGTACATGTAGTAATGATCTTCTTGGAGACTATCCTAATTCTTGAGTTCTGACCTGGAGACAGGGCTATGAAACATTTTCTACATATCATCCTGGAAATTTCTGGGTCGGCCCTCTTTCCATGCCTCCTGCCCACTCTGATAATATCCCTAGCAGCTGAATCTGCAATTTTCTTATCGTCTAAATGACCTGATAGTGTTTCAGAGAGGTTAGCTATTGCTAAGGTGGCATCTGCCTTCCTATTCTTGGAGGATCGTGAACGGCGCTTATTGACTCTAGAAATTTCAATCCCTCACAATTTAGAAGCTATGGAGTTCCCCACTTCGTCGATCGACCCGTTTCCATCGATGCGGATTAACAGCCCCTTCGTAGAGTACCATTCGGCCAATGGTGCAGTCTGTTCATGATAAGCTGCCAATCGACTTCTTACCGTTTCCTCGGTGTCGTCCTTTCTCTGGACCACTCTCATAGAGACTTCTTCTGGCGGAGGCTTGAACCTGATATGGTAAATCTCACCGGTTTCAGGGTCCATCCTTCTTCCGACTATCCTCTCAACAATCGAATCATCTGGGACTTCTATGGAGATGACGGCTTCAACAGAAACAATTTCTGCTAGTGCCTCTGCTTGGGGAATAGTCCGGGGAAATCCATCGAATAGAACTCCTTCTGCCGCATCATCGTTCTTCAGCCTCTCAGAGATGAGTCCGATGATAATTGAGTCTGGGACCAGTAAACCAGCCTCCATGAAAGACTTGGCCTCATGACCAAGATCCGTGCCTCGGGAGACAGCTTCCCTCAGCATGTCCCCTGTTGAAACCTGTGGCTTACCGGTTAATTCGGAAATCCTACCAGCCTGAGTTCCCTTACCTGCACCAGGTGGACCAAAGAGTACGATGGAACCCTCCATACCATTCCGACCTAGATGGCAGTCATAACGGTCACGGACGATTCTGTTCCCACCAGAGGTGACCATAAGCGGCCCATTGGTCCATTGTCCATCCCTCGGGCAGTCCCCCTAGAGGCAATGGGGCTGCCCCTTCAGGGGACTTTGGAATCTCGAGCGAAGGGAGAGCCGTGGAACTCATCGCCGATTCTATTTCGTCATCACTAACCGTGCCTGTTAGGACCTCTCCGGATGCGCTAGTCTCCATCGCTGCAGCCCGCCTCTCTGTTTGAGTTCCTGAGAGCAGCGCGGAACCAGGAGGTATCAGCTCCTCCTCCGGCCTCAGGCCCTCGGATGATGAACTCCTCATCCTCATTCCAAGTACCAATGTGGCAGATAGTAACAATAGGAATGCTATCGCATATGCCCAGGAAGGGATGGTAAATGAGCCGGAATCTCTAGATTTACTGACCTGCAGATCGAGATTCCCATCAGTCGAGGTTACTTCGGAGGAAGTTGAGTTCGCATGCAGGGAAAGCTGGACGAGTCCGAACTCAGTGGATTCTCCTGGACTCGCTGTGACTGTAATCTGAACCGACTGACCAGGGGAAAGTGGGCCTGAATGTGAAGAGTAGATGAATACTGTCCATCCCTCGGGCGAGATGATGTCGATAGTAAATTCCGAGTCGACATTGCCCCAATTGGTCAGAGTCACTTCGAATTCCCCCTCGGAATCGGCGACTATGCCCTCCAGCAGAGTGCTCTCGCATTCAAATTTGAGCCAAGACGAGGGCAGTACTTCGACTTGCATCCAGACTGTGTAAGACTGGGAGGCTCCGCCGGGCGTGAACGCCTCAATAATGACTGGGACGGTATTGGGGAGGGGTCCCGAAGACAGGTTTCCAGGCAATTCCAAGGCAACTGATATGGTAGCCTGCTGATTCATCCCCATTTCAAAATCTCGAGACGAGAGGAATCCAGCGGTCCAGCCGTCTGGTAGAGTCCCCATGGTTAACGAAACTGAGAGTTCGACGTTTCCAATGTTGTGTGCATGTATAGACGCGACTCCACTGGTCCCTAGTGCGACTGAAATCTTCTCGTCCCCGACTAGGTCAAGATGGGCGAGTTCGAGAACGACTAGTTTTGTTGCATTTGTTACTATTTGGCCACCTTCCTGAGTGGTCCTTATTGTGATAGTGTTAGAATCGCCCATCTGTGCGGTCATAGGGACAATAGTGTTCACTGTCACGGTTGTCTGTGAGCCCGCTGGTATGGTGAATGTGACTCCTTCCAGAGACTCTTCTTCACCATGTACAAGTTGCACGGGCCATGTGTTTAGAGAGGAGAGTGCCGTGACCTCAAAGGACATTGGCAGATTTCCATCATTTGAAACCACCATCTTAGTTGCAATAATATCGCCATTCAGTACTGCCCTATCTGAGGCTACTGCAAGGGGCCCAAGGGGAATCCACTCATCGGATAGATCCACCGAATAGATGTCTGTAAGGAAGTCCATATTCTCGAATACCTCTACAGTTGCATCCTCTGTGGTAGTAAGGGTTGGATCATTTACAGAGGTAGTGGTGCAGGAAAGGTCCTCGGTAGTTCCTGCAGCAGGCTCGCCATTCTCTGAGTCGGGCACTCTGACCTTGATCGGGATTGGCAAGAACTGCAATCTCCCAAGAGGGTCCAGTGTGACATCTGATGACTGGCTATTACCGACAAAAATTGGCCAATTATTTTCAGAATCGCAAACTACCCTGTACTGAGTGGGACCATTACCAGTATTCTTTACTGAAAGTGAGAAAATCGCCAACTCACCGGGTTCTGCTCCTAACTCCTGGGTACCGGCCGCAATCGTGTACAGGCCCTCTACTCTTTCCACCTCTGCCTCTAACCTCATTGAGTGAGACACTGTTGGGGCGTTTACGTCATAGAGATTTAGATCCGTTACAAATGTCCCGGGTAGAGCGTAAACTGCACCCGATGGATTATTGATATCGGTATCAACATCAGTAAGATTCAACTGGACGATTATTCTGTCCCCTTCCTCTCCAAGCGGAGATAGGTCCCAGGGGCCTGTTTCATTGAGTAGTTTCCACCATTCATCCGAAGGCTGTTGCAGTATTCCATTCTCCGAAACAATCTGCACTGGTGAAACGCTTAATCTGACAGATATGGGTGATGTCCCCTCATTCCTTAATTCTAGGTCGAAATATATGGAGCTCCCAGTTCGGGGGTCGAGGGTCCTCCTCATGGCCTGTTCCATTTGCGATGGGGTCTGGGGCAAGTTTCCGTCTTCCATCAGAGGGGTGACCCTGACCCCTATCTGAGAAACAGACACCGAAATCACAATTTTGTTGTTATCAATTCCGGCTGCCTCGTCGTTGAGCTCCTCAACTTCGAAGTCTGAATCCAATCTTAGCTCAAGAAGGTGTGCACCAGTGGATGAGAATGAGTGGGGGAATGAGAGAGAGTCTAGTCCTCCTCCGCTAAGTGAGGCCCTACTAGATGTGTGAATGATTGTCCCCGTAGTCAGGTCTTCAATCTCAATCTTGTAGTTGCCAGTTGGTGCTGCAGCCCTGTTGCCCCAAGCAGCTTCAATAAGAAGAGTGTCACCTTGGAGTGGACTTTCGACTGAGGTAGTTAGGGACCCTTCAAAAACCGCTAAGTCCGACTTTGTGGTCTCTGAAGCATCGGCGGAGACCACTATTGAATAATCCTGTAATGAGCCACCTGCATGTCCCACTTCTACCATCCAAGTACCGATACCTGCATCACTACCTCCCGTTGGCAATCTGATTCTCTCAACGTTATTTAGTCGGTCCTCGCTACCTGTGCCCGTAATGCTGAAACCGCCGGAAAGGCTGTTTCCTAGGTAGATCGAACCATCGGGAGAAATGAGCCTTAGATCCAAGTCATTTACTAAGCGAGGGGCGCTCTGATTAGCAATTGCAGAGCCCTCCTTGTCATTCCAAACCAATGTAATATCCAGTCCAGATATTGCATCATTGGACATTTCGAATGTATAGACGAAGCTGTGACCGGGCAGTAGCTCTCTGGTATCATCGTAGAACAAGTCTAGACTGGTTACACTAGAACCAGCGATAGAGGTGGGATACAGGCTCTGCTGGAGGTCGATCTGCCCCCAACCTTCGAGAGAGTTGGGGATATCAGGATTACCCAAATCCTCTGCTCCATTGATTAGAATGGCCCTAATGAGGTCAGAGCGAGGCTCACTGATTCCCTCTGACTCTCTGAGGAACTGCCTGGCCATCGCTGCCGCCCCTGCTACAACTGGAGTGGCCATGGAAGAACCGTTCAGTGTCATGTATAGTGGAGTAGTTCCATCACTGTGTGTCGCACTGGAGCAAGAATCTCCGCTGGCATGTTGAGCTTCTTCCGCCCTGGCCGAGCAAATCATTACGCCAGGGGCGACAATATCTGGCTTGATTCGGCCATCGAGAGTAGTGCCGGATGAGGAGGTGGAAGATACGGAGCCCTCTGGAACGCTAGAAAAGGATCCGGTAGTTGACGCGCCGACGGTAAGTGCGTTCTTGGCAGATCCGGGAGGAGTGACTGAATTTGGGTCGGGACCTAGGTCGCCAGCGGAGAAGAGTGCCAAAAATCTTGGATAGTCATAGACGAAGTCGTCCACGGAGCGAGAGTCAGAGGAGTATTCGCCGACTAGATTGGTGTTCCCCCAGCTATTGGTCTGAATCCTAGCTCCTTGGTCCCATGAATGGGTGAACATCTCGTACAAGGACCCCCACCTGGCAAGTACTCCTGAGCTGTCGGCCTCTAGCTGATAAAAGTGGAATGTAGCATCAGGAACCATTCCCTTGGATGCAACATCACCAGAACCGTCGCCCAGAAGAGTAGCTGCGACATGAGTGCCATGGCCGCTATTCATATCAGAATGGCTGTTATCAGGTCCGAACTGATCGTAAATTCCCCTGACCCTTCCATTGAAATCACCATGATCTTCGTCCAAACCCGTGTCTGAGATTGCCAGTACCTCTCCTGAGCCATTCAGAGAATTCCCACTGTCTAGATATGCACCCTCGAGGCCAGATATTGTCCATGCGTTACTGTTGTGAATCTTCAGTACGCTTGAGGTTTGTATACTCAGAACTCTCCAGTCGAGAGCCAGTGGTGTGAGCCAAGCCGGATTTACCCCCCTCAATTGACATAGGCTTGAGTCGCAAATTTCGTCTCGGCCGTAATTTTCGGAGATTTGTGAAAGATGCAATGAAAGCTCCGATATTTCATCGTCCATCATATCCCCTGCCGGGATCACATCCAGATCGAGCAAATCGGCCGGGGGCTCTGCAACGGAAATTTCAGATGGTACCTTCCACGAGTGGGGCATCTCGCTGAACCATCTGGCATGGGAGAGTTTTGCTAGGTAGTCGCCATAGCTTCCACCCGATGGAGGTCTGACGACCAAGACGCTGTCTGGAATGGAGTCTAGGATTTTGAAACCGGATGCTTCCAAATCGTTGATTAGAGGGGTCAAATCAGAACTGGTGGACTGGACCAGTACCATACGAGGGCTTGATGATTGGCCATAATTTGTTAGCCAATCCGGGCCAATTGGCATTTCCTCTCTGAGAGGGTCGAAAGTCCCGAGTGGGGAGTGAATTAGTCCCGAAGACTCTCTTAGTGGATATTCAGATTCCGCGGCATTGTCGAGAAGGGCCCATTCGCCCTCCCAAACTGAGGTAGTTTGTGATTCCGAGTATTGAGTATGCATATCCGCAGCGACCGTTCCCGACCACGTTGAAAGAATTAGGAGAATGAGTGCCAATACGGACTTTCTCCTTGTGTTCATGGGTCCTTCGGACCCAAGCTTGACTTTTGACCGTTAACGCCTCTTGATTCATAAATGAGTCGCTATTCTAGGTCAAATAACCCCTCTCAGAGGCCGTAATAGCGGGAAATGGCCGAATCGGTCATCTCCACGCTCTTTCTCCAGTCTGACTCCGTTCCCATGAGGGCCCGGATACAGTCAATATTCTCCGGAATGACGTCACTTTCCTGATGTATAGCCTGGAAATAATAGAGGCGATCTCCGACTAGCTTGACGCCATCCTCCCATACGAAAATTTCATGCAAATCGCCCCATTTTCTGCCAATATCTCGGGCCATTTCCATGACTTCCGCAGTGGTAGTAATTTTATGCTCGGAACCGTTCATAATGATGACTCTGGGAGTGTTTCTCCAGAGGTCCATTACCGACTCCGTTGTGAGGCCGTGACCCGATGGTAAATCGGCAATAATTGAGTGAACATGCATGATAGTAGTTGGAACTGCCACTGCAAGACTGTTAATTTCTATCTCTGGCTTGACCGTAATCACGTCTGGACCGTGGTGGCTAGGAACCTTGAGAACTGGCTTTATTGCATTAATTGGGCCCCTGTTTGAATCTCCTGGATCGGCGGCTCTGCGTATCATTGTACATTCTACTTTCAGTGATCCACAATGTTCGTAAAGGGGGACTAGAGTACGGGAAAGTCCGGTCGTATTGCAGGAGACGACTCTTGTCCCCTGTGCGTTAAGATTCTCTGCATGATTAGCGGAAGATGTGTAGGAAAGTCCCGTGAGAGCATGTTTTTCTCCTCCTTGAAACATATATTTGATTCCAGCTGACTTGTACTTTGCAAGATTATCTGCACCCAACTTTCCTGGAGAGCAGTCGACTACAACGTCTGCCACCGAGAGTAGATCTGATAATCCCCCAGAGCATTCATAACCATTCGCCCCAAATCGGGAGATTGATTCTTGATCGTCGAAAGTGCAGTAGAGGGGGAACCCCTTCTTTACAGCCAAATCACAGCCGAAAGATGGACCTGTCTTAGTGACGCCAACTACTTGCATGTCATCTTGTGCGTCCACGGCGTCCGCGACACGCTTTCCAATTGTTCCAAAGCCATTAATTGCAACCTTGATTACTCCCACAGCATTTCACCTCTCCTTGACTGGATGCCCATGACTTCCCTCTATCAACATACCCATTCGCCGAATTGATAAATTAAATGAAATGGAGCGTGAGACACATTGACGCCCGTCACAATGAAGACCACTTGCTCGTGTCACGAGTCGAGTGCGATGAGGGAATTGACAGCGAAGAGCCTCAAGCTCAACAGAGACATTGCAAGAATGCTCCCTGAGGCGATGGAAAAGGATCGTCTAATCAAGATTGGATATGGTGCCGGCGGCGACCTAAAGCCTCGTACCGGAGAGTTTGGGGTCATCACACACCTCCCCCACAAGTCAAGAGTTCTAATTCTTGGAGAATTGGGCGAGTTTGTTGGCGGAATGAATAGGGGAGGTTCACTAACACTGGAAGGAGGATGTGGTTCGATGTTGGGTGCTTTCCAACATAGCGGAAGAGCAGTGGTGGAACGTGATGTCGGAGATAAAGCAGGGTTTCACATGTCCGGGGGGACGATTACGGTTCACGGTTCGGCGGGAAGGGATGCTGGAGCTGGGATGGATGGCGGTTCGTTGATCGTCAGAGGGCACGTAGGGGAAAATGTTGGGGCCGGAATGACTGGTGGCACTGTGATAGTTATGGGCTCTGCAGGAATCAACCCCGGAATTGGAATCAGAGGAGGTAAAATTGTTATTTCGGGAAGTTGCCCCCCTCCAGGCTCTGGGGCGTCCATGAGATCAATTACTGATTCAGAAATAGAGGAGTTTTCCATATTATTAGAGCCACTAGGGCTCTCCGTGGGCGATGATGCGCTAGTACTAGTTTCCGATGGAGAGGGGACTCAGGTCGACTCCACCCCATTGAGGAGTATTTCTGAGGGTTTTGAGAACATAGGGATATTTCCGTCGGCTACTGACAGGCTACCAGAGCATGCTCATGCCGATAGTGGTGTGAATTTACTACCAGCTGGTAGTGATGAGGGAGGCATACAATTGTCCATGCCCTGGCTAATCGAGTCTGAAGATGGGGAAGTTCTGACGGATTCATTGGGGTCTGAACACCCTGCAATGGTGAGGGCTTCTCCGCGAAGTGGCGATCTCCTCCTTGTTGGTATGAGCGAACTTGTAGGCGCTGTTGATGAACTTTCAAAATGTTCAGGGCTTATCCTAGATCTTGCGGATCTTCCCTCCCTGAATGATGCCGAAATAGAGGGTTTGATTGTGTCCCTTACAAGCACGATGGATGAGTCTTCATTGGTCTTCCTAAGAGATGGGGTCGAAAGAGTGGAGCATCTATTCAGACTCGTTTCCGAATTGGATCTTGATGGGGCCATAGTGGATGCTGGAACTTATGGAGGGAATAGGGCGGCATCGGCATTACCTAGAATTGGCCTTGCGGCAAGAGCGATGGATTTCAATGCTCACGGAAGAGCCATAGCTATTGAAATTGATAATTCACCCAGCTCTAAGGACCTAGTAATAGCTGCTTCAGCAGGGTGCTCCTTCCTAGTCGGACCAATCCCCAGTGACTGCGACGCGGCGAAACATATTACCGATTTGGATTCCGAATTCAGAGGCTGGATGAAGGAAATAGGAGTTAGTCGGGTTTCGATGTTCAGTAGAAGGAATCTGAGGGCCATGAATATGGACACGGCCGCAATAAGCGGTCTTAGGTTGGTTGGATTCGAGAGGCCTTTACCGATGTGGCTTGGGAATTGAGGTTTTGTAATGCCCACCATTAGCCTCCAACATTCTGTGATAGAGCGAATTCAGAGGATCAACAACTTCAACCACCAAAGAGAAAGATGGCCAGACTTTCTTCCGGACATAGGTTGTCCAGTCGAGGAATTCAATGATGAAGAAATTGAGATAGAGGTTTTTCCAGACCGGCCAGACTTACTTGGCCATGAAACAATGGCTAGGGCTGCTCGCTCATTCATGGGCGCACACGATACTGTAAGTGATGTGGGCGTAATCCCTAGTGGAATAAAGGTCGATGTTGATACTTCCCTGGAGGATGTTAGACCAATAATTATGGCTGCAGTGGTAAGAGGTGTGAATACTGGATCAAATGATTCGGAGAGAGATGCCTTCATTCAATCATTGATGGATCATCAGGAGAAGTTGCACCTTACCCTCGGCAGGAAGAGATCACTCTCGTCGATAGGCGTCCATGATCTATCTAAACTGCAGCCTCCATTCAGGTATGAAACTGTAGACGGCGGATACTCATTCGTGCCTCTAGCTTCAGAAAAAGAAATGAGCATCTCAGAAGTTCTTACGGAGCACCCCAAGGGCGTGGAATATGCCCATCTAATGGATGGAATGAGTCGTTACCCAATCATCGTTGATTCGAATGATGATATCCTCTCCTTCCCTCCGATAATCAATGGAGACCATACTACTGTAAATGAGGGGACTACAGACTTCTTCATCGATGTCACGGGAACCGATACTCGAGCTTGCGAGGCGTGCCTATTACTGGTTTGCCTATCTCTTTCTGAATTAGGAGGAAGGGTCGAGAGCGTCGAAATATCGGGATGGGATGGTGGCGTTACCATTACTCCCAATTTCGAAAACAAGAGACATAGAGTCCCCGGAAAACTCGTGGAGAGGATACTTGGGGTTGAGCTAGGGGAGTCCGAGATTTCCGAATCTATTTCGAGGATGGGTGGAGAGTTGATTGAGACGAGGACTGTTACAGAGGGTTCCGAAAGAGCCGATAGGTGGGCAGATTGTGTTGTGGGAGAGAAGGAACATATCGTTTCGATGCCAAGGTGGCGTAGTGACATTATGCATCCAGTGGATATTATCGAGGACATTGCAATAGGATTCGGCTATGGGAATCTTCCGCAGAAGTTGTCTTCCGTGCACATTGATGCTGTGCCCCTTCCTTCTTCACAGATTAATCGTAGGATTAGGGCCAGCCTAAGATCAGTCGGGTTACAAGAGACTCAGAGTTTGACTCTGTCCAATAAAGGAGATCAATTTGAGATTATGAGGTGGGAAGAGAGGGGGGCATCTTCTATAATTTCCAATCCAATCACCATGGACCACACCATGATGCGTCAATTCGTCCTACCATCTCTTCTCAGGTTACTCTCTTCCAATAGACACCATGAGTTACCGCAGAGAGTTTACGAGTTGGGAGAGGTGGTTCACGATTCGAGGAATAAGATTAGTGCCTCTTGGGCCTGTGCCGAAGTTGGTAGCGGATTCGCTTCTGCGAAGGGCATCGCACAGGCATTGGTCAGAGATTTGGGGGGGACCTTGGATGAGGTCGAATATCGACCCATGGATACGGGTGACGGACCCTGGATAGGTGGAAGGGGGTCCCGGGTGTTCATCGATGGCATAGAGGTAGGGCAATTCGGCGAGATAGATCCCGAAGTTTCCAATAAATTTGGATTGAAATCTCCAATACACGCCGGTGAGTTTGATGTTGAACGGCTAGCCGTGGCGATACCCGACCCAGTTCTCTGAGTTTCAACAATTACTTGTCCTCTAAAAGAGCCATCGCATCAAGGAAGTCCTTGTCTTCGAGGTGACTTCTGTCTTCCAACTTACTCTTTTGATCGTCTTCTGACTGACGTTCATAGTTGACGACGGGCTTATCCTCGATTGGCTTTGCCTTGCGCGATTTGGATTTCTTTCTAGAGAACGGCCATACCGGTGTCATGATTGGCGAACAGCGCCCAACCTCATGAATGCTCCGTAATTCAAGCATATTGGGGTAGGAATGAAATCACCAGACATACAGGGGTGTTTGTGATTAGGAAGGCTCTTCCTTTAGTGACGCTATTGTTGCTATCATTTTCATTCACAGCGCAGGCCCAAGAAAGTACGGATGGAATAGGCACGACATTTGGGGTCGATTCTGGTTCAATCTTCGATATTGACCCTGGTTCGGAGATAGGGGTGAATGTGAATTTCACAAATAATGAGGGTTTTAGTGACGAAGCCATAGTTTCAATTTCCGGCCCTGATGGGTGGAACATATCTTGGGGTAATCAGGAGAGTCCGTCCCTGGGACATCTTTACGAAATGTCCCCGGGAGAACTGACATGGGTTGGATACTCCATTGAGGCTCCTACCGTGTCAGGGGGCCTTCCCCTATCGGAATCCCTCCACCAGTTCTCCATGAGGGTGCAATCCTTGGATAATGCTTCATCGGATTGGTATAACTTCTCCCTCAGGTATGGCTTCTTCGATGGGGCGAGCATTGTAGAAGGAGGGGGGGTTTCTTCCATAGAGCCTGGAAGTACGGATATTTTCGAAATAATGCTTAGGAATGAGGGAAACTCATGGAGGGACTTGAAACTGGAAATAATTCCGTTGGATTCCGAATCTCAACCTGTTGGTCAATCTGATTTATTCTTCTCCTATGGTGGCTGGAGTGCTTCTGTCATTGATAGATGGCAACTTGAAAACGTCCCACCTAACGGGACCGTTACGGCAAGAATTCAGATTGACTCGCCGTCAGATAATGAGGGGTCACTATTTTTCGAAGCTTTAGTTTGGAGCGAGGCGTTCCCTGGTTCAGTATCCAAATCTGTCCAAGGCGTAAACATTGTTCCAAGAGTTGGCGGAGAAATCCAGAAATCCGAGGATGGGTGTTCAAATTCAGAAACTTCTCCAGGGGAGTTCTGTGAGGTAATCTTGGAGATTTCGAATACAGGTGATATCGCCTCGAAATTCGAGCTAAACATGATCGGAGGGGAAGAGTGGATCGATATTGATTTCACGGATAATAGCTATACAATCTCCCCAGGAAATACGATTAGTGGAATTTCGATAAATGTGACAGTTGCTCAAGGGACAATATCTGGAAAGACCGCTGACCTTGTAGTGCAACTGGTTGTTGATGATTGGTCCCCTGGGCATGTATCATTCACCATAGTATCAGGGGAATACTTCAGTTGGACCCTAGAAATGGTTACTTCGGAAATTATTGATGGAAATAATTTGACTTCAACTTGGACTTTGATGAATTCTGGCAATGGGCCGGACGGCATAGTTGCTAATCTTGATTCGAACGTAGTCACCGATTTCTGCTTCATCCCTCCGGCTGGATCGAGTTTTGACTCGACTTCTGGGGCGCCTAGGTCGTTCGAACTTCTTGATGTCCAATCTGGGGAGTCGGTTTCTTTCATTGCTTGGATGGTAGTTCCAGATGTTGCCCCTATAGAATCCCAAGCAACATTAACTGTGGAAGTTAGGTCGACCAGGGATCCCTCAATAATTTTCATGGGCACGGAAATGGCTACAATTCCAGGCGCAGAGATCGAAGATCCGGATCCAATTGAAAACGGGATTAGAGAAATTATTGTCAAATGGATGAATAAGTGGTTAGAGGTTTCCCTGATAATCGTCGTAGTGGTTATCGGCACTTTAGGAGTGGTGAAGGCATTATCGATCAGAGCACGAGAGATGAGGGAACCCGGAGAAGCCGAGGGGCTTGATGCCGAAAAGGCGGAAGAGTGGATTTCACGATTCGGGAAAGAAGTGGCAGAGGAAAAGGGAGTTATTGAAAGTCCAACTTTACCTCATTCGGAATTCAAAACCGACTTCATGGAAAAATCGGGTGGGGATTCCGAGAAACCGCTGGAGTCTCCGGACGAGAAAATTGTCAGTGAAGCAAGCGAAATCTTGGATAGCGCCCAAACGGAGGACGATATCCAGGAGGCGATGAGGATAGCAGATGAGATCACAGGTGAAGATATGCTTCACCCAGATAACGAAATCTTGGAAGCATCTAGAGAAACAGATGGTAAAGTTGATTCCAGTAGTGATGATGAAGTTCCGTCTGACTTTGACCTTGAGATATGAGTGGCCCCAGGGCAGGAATAGATGAGGCAGGCAGGGGCCCTGCATTGGGGCCATTGGTCGTTTGCTCACTTTGCGTTCCATCAGAAGACTTAGAGTTGCTAAGAACTATCGGAGCGAGGGACTCAAAGGTCCTCGCTCCCAGAAAAAGGGAGGGTGTTTACGCGGATATAATCAGAGAGGTAGAAAATAGGGGATGGGGGGTTGGACTAGCGGTCTGCGAGCCTTCAAGGATAGATTACAACAGCATAAATTCCGATTTGAATAGCTTGGAGGTGAAGTTATTTGCTGAGGCATTTGAATCGGGCACGGACCCACGGAGCGAGGGGGATCTGAAAGTCGATGCTTGTGACGTTGATGAGGAGAGATTTGGTAAAAGACTCTCCGAAGAACTAGGGGGGGATTGGAAGGGCTGGAAAATTGAGTCGAGGCATGGAATGGATTCTTTGGACGTTGTAACTGGCGCCGCTAGCATTATCGCTAAAGTTGAGAGGGATAATATAATTGACGAGCTTTCAAGGGATTTAGAGCTGGACTTAGGGTCAGGATATCCGTCTGATCCCAAAACGCGATTGGCTGTACGCAAACTTGTCTCAGGACAGTTACCACACAATTGCCTCAGATGGAGTTGGAAGACTGTTGCAGATTCTTGGAGCGAAGTCCACAAGACTCCGATCCCGACACGATCCGAGACTGGCCGGATAACCTCTCAATCAACGCTTGGAGACTGGGGTTGACGGGAATCACAAAGAGGGAGTGGCGACGTCCCAGTAACGAACATGACCGAATCTGGGCCCTGGAGTGAGGAGGTAATCCGGGCAGTACGCAAGTATGCACTGCAGAATGCTGTGGAATATGATGGATCGGGGCAGGCTGGCAGTGTACTTGGCAGACTCCTTTCCGAGATGAAGGAACTGAGGCCAAAGGCCAGAGAACTTAGAGAGCTTGTGCAGCTTCTAGTGGACGAAGCCAATGAGATAGCTAGTGTGGATGGAGTGGATGCGGTTAGGAAACTCCTCGAAGAAACTAATCCGGAAGCCCTCCATAGGGAGAAGCAGCAGAAGAGAGTCGGTCTTCCAGAGCTTCCCAATAGCATCAAAGGAGAGGTAACACTGAGATTTGCACCCAATCCAAACGGGCCACTGTCACTCGGTCACTCCCGGGGCGTCGTAATTAATTCTGAACTAGCTAAAATAAATGGGGGCCGGGTGGTTCTGAGATTTGACGATACGGATACCAAGGTTAAGCCCCCTGAACCAACCGCATACTCTCAGATTGAGGAAGAGTACGAGTGGATTTCTGGAAAGAAGGCCGATGTCGTCATAAGGGCTAGTGACAGAATGCCAATTTATCTCGAATACGCTGAGAAAATGATTTACGAAGGCTTCGGTTATACCTGCAGATGTACCGCACAGAATTTCAAGAAGCTACGAGATAACATGGAGGAGTGCCCATGTAGGGAGAATGATGTTTCTTTGAATTTGGAGCTTTTTGAATCGATGAAATCTGGTGGGATTCCTGAGGGAGGAGCTGTTATCCGGGTGAAAACCTCACTCGACTTGCCCAATCCCGCCCTAAGAGATTGGCCCGCATTGAGAATCCAACACACCCCCCATCCGATGGTCGGAGAGAAGTACAAAGTATGGCCTCTACTTGATTTCCAGAGTGCCATTGAGGATCGCCTCCAAGGAGTCACGCACATCGTGAGGGGCAAGGACCTAATGGATAGCACTCGAAAGCAAACAATTCTGTATGGTCACTTTGGTTGGAACTATCCAGAAACACTCTACTGGGGGAGGGTGAAGCTTCTGGAATTTGGTGGATTCTCAACTTCGGGAATGAGGATGGAAATTTCGGAAGGAAAATATTCTGGTTGGGACGATCCGAGGTTACCAACTATCTCCGCCATAAGGAAAAGAGGTTTCTCGTCTCAGGCCATTAGGGAATTCTGGCTGGAGCTTGGGCTAACACAGAAAGACATCTCCATACCAATGCAGAGTATTGAGGCCAAAAATTCCAGTACAATAGACTCGTTCACCGAACGTCGAAGCTTTGTCAGGAGCCCTGATGAAGTGATAATTGAAATCCCCGATACGATTGGCGATTACGTTGCTGAAGTTTCAATTCCAAAGCATCCGGATGGGACTATACCAGGGATGAGAGAATGGGGTGCGGTCTCAGAAAAAATATTTGTTGAGAAGGACGATATTGGCATTGTTGACATCAGGCTGAAGGGTTTTGCAGATGTGAAGATCTTGGATGGAGTCGCCGTAGTAATCTCCAATGAAAGAACTGACAGGCGGGCGATTGCACACTGGCTACCAGTGGAAATTTCTAGAGAAGCTGTTCTGGAAATCCCACAGGCGGACGGGATTCAGAAGGTTTCTGGAGTGATTGAGGACTATGAACTAGTTGAAGGAATGATAGTCCAACTGGAAAGGGTAGGTTTTGCAAGAATAAAGAAGATTCCGAATAACGGCCCTATAATGATGTCATGGCTTCATGGATAGTGGCTGATGTTTACAATTGACATTATCGACTAAATGGTGCTCTCACAGGGGTTGTATTCAAGTTGTTTAGATGAGACGTCGGCATATGGGGGATGTGCGGGGTCGCTTCGCGATTCTCCTTTGTATGACTCTGATGGCAACAGTTTTGTCCCCCATTCCCCAAGTGGCAGGGCAGCAATCCAACTGCTGTAACTCAGAGGATTTTGAGTTGTTTTTGCTTGGTGAAGCAGACATAGGAACTCTGACACCTTTCGATTCGGACCTTGATGAGGTTGAGTCCGTCCTAGTTACCCAGGTTTTCCAACCGATAGAAGTCGGAAAGTGGGGAGTTGTATGGGGTTCCGAGGGAAGCCATCCCGATTCAACTTGGGAATTTACTATCCCATACGAAGTCCAAGGAGCGGTAGGGGTCAACATCAATGCTACCCTAGAAGTGAGAATAGGGGGCTCTTTCTATCAGGGCAGTTCTGAGGGACTCAATCCTTACATCACTGGGGAAGGTGATTTGCAGATACCAGTGGATGTCGAGTCTGGAGATGTGAATGACGGAGATTTGGTTGAGATAACCTTGAACGTGCAACTTCTTGGATTCAATCAACCGGGCGATAATGCGGGGGTTAACTTCCTTTGGGGGTCCGAGGACAAGAAGTCCAGTATCTCAGTAAGGATGCCCCTGGTTGAGATCCAAATGAGGGATGCCAGCGTTAGTGGGACTCTAGTTTACTTCCCAATACTACTTTCCTCAGGATTTGACGATAGGATGTGGTCAGCATCCATGGGCGGCATTACCATTCAAAATTCCGAAGTCAATGAGAAACCAGTGGCGACATTAGTGGAGAATGGTGTCGAGGTTACATTCGTTTGGAACATTCCCGAGGGCACAGAGGGCGGCACTTACCGGGTCGACTTTCACCTTGAGCCGCAAGATGGCCTCAGGATAGAGGCAAATATGACGCATTCAATCACAGTCGGGGACGATGGAGGGGGAGGAGGGACCTGGTATCCAGCCAATGAGCCGCTAAGGACCGGAGGGACGGACTTGTCCGTGAAAATAAGTGCTGAATGGAAAGGCGATAGTACTGAAAGGGATGTGACTCTTGAATTCGAGGGTGCCATGTCCCAATGGATGAGATGGGGGCTGGACAACATTGGAAATTCTAGCTTGGAATCTAGTAGCTGGTGGAGGAACCTGAAGTCATATTCAAGCTCCATTCCACAATCTGATTACAACAACGGAATGGTTGATGACTCAGAATTATTGGCCCTTACCGGTTATCTAACTGGATCTACCTCGGATATGCGGTCATTCCTTTCCAATGGGATGTTCATCGAAGCTGAGTCAATACTTGGGGTCGACCCAATTGATCTTGGTCCAACCGAAGTAAATATCGACATGGGGGGAACGAGAGGATTCAGTTCAGATTCCATATCAATCTCGATTTCGACTTCATACCTGGTAAGCGAAGGGCAAAGGCAATTATTGGTCGAGGACTTTGTTCGTCCATCTTTAGAGGAATACTGGACGGCAATAGGCATCTCTGTTGAGTTGAAAGGCTCGATGCTTCAGGATGTGGGCGTAGTTTCGTCAGAAGGGATAGAGTACTCCCACAGGAGGTGGATTGTGCAGGAGACAATTTCAATTAACGAGGGTGAGCTTGACCTCGATCTGGATTTCAGAGTTGAGTTTACGCCAACAGGTAATCCCATGTTCAGTGTTCTAGTCGGGTCCGGGATAATGGTTCTAGCACTCTGTGCTGCTATCGGGATGGGACTTAATGCAACCAGAAGAAGGTCTAGATTCCCGACAATGGTAACAGTTGCAACCATGGGGCTAATGTCTTTCGCGATTTACTTCCTAGGACTTCCAATGCAGATGGTCCTAGGATTGGTCCTCTTCAGCATACTTCTGGTATTCCCAATCTCCCTACTTTCGCCCAAGATTGAGAGATCTGAGGCCAATGGCAAGGGAGGAGGGAGGGTCAATTGCCCCTCCTGTGGAAGTTCAATTACAGTTGACTCAGACGTTAGGCCACTTAGGCTTACATGCTTCGAATGTGACAGCGTCATTCGTATAGAGTAGGATATAATGTGCCACTCGAAATCAGTGCGTCAATAACCTTCCCGGCTGCTAAACCGTTTTCCATTTGCTTCCACAATAGAGAGGCTTTTCTAATCTGATCCGCCAAATCGTAATCCCAAGATGGGGCAAGAATACAATTCCAGCCTAATTCCTCAAAACGTGATGTCGAAGGTGTGGAAGAAGTTAGTCCTGGTCGCATAAGGTGGGAAATCGCTCGTGCCCTGCCTTCGGCATCCAAGTGTGGCCACCTTTCCTTCACTGCAGCGAGATCTCCTTCATCGATCCATGGCCGAGTCGATGTCTCCAGCATTGGAACCTCAGGAAGGGGGACTACACTGATTGTTCCCTCTCCCTCCAGAAGGTCCCTGAGTGTCGTGTAAACCGGATCATAAGTTGTATCCATGGATGGATGTATCCAGTTTCCTGAAATTGACCATGGCCTCATCCTCCTAACCCTCTTCCCAGTAGGGGAAATCAGCTGAGCTAGTGCATGTGAAATAGCCGCAGGAGTCAGGACGCCATTACGACCTTTTCCCTGCTGCCCCAAATGAGCAGTAGTTGGTACGTCACCTCCAATGACTAGTGCTGATAGATCCGAATCGAAGCTGAACTCATCCAATGATGGATCGAACAAAATGAAAGGTGAATGCAGGCCCGCTGATTTTGACTCTGGACCATCAGTAATGATTCTACTGTAGGGAATTCCCTCATCCAGAAGTGCCGCCTCGACGGGTGCCATGGCGAGAGAGGAGATGAGTGTCGTATCTGTGGCCGAAAGGGTGATTCTTTTTCCAGAACGGACCATTGAGGCAACAGAGCGTAGAATTTCAACGACAGGTGAGAAAATTTCCTCATCGGCCAGTGTTCGCATGAGAGGGGGAAGGGGCTTACGTTCAAATCCCCTACTATGGCCTATTCAACCATCAACCTGAGCTGGTCTCGCTTATACTGCCAGTCACCATCTAACTTTCCTGAACCCTTGTAATATTCAGCCAGTCTCCTAATCTTCGACTCACAAAGTTCCAACTGGCGACGGTTGTGAAGGTCTTTCGAATTGGAGTTAAGATGGTCTATCAAACCTAAGGCCCTTCTCATGAGGTTCATCATATCCTCTGGATACTTAGGTGAAATTCCATTCCTTTCAAGGATCTGGGAAATTCTCTCCCCGGTTGCAAGGCGGACGTCGGGGACTGCGTGTTTGTCTCTGAGAACCATTCCGATCATTGCAGAGGAATGGCCCTCCTTTGCCATACTAATGATGAGTTCCTCTATGGTACTCTTGTCAGTCTCTGACCAATCTGGTAGATTACCCGAACTAGGCTTAGATGAGCCACTTGCACCCTTACCCTTGCTGTGCATACGTGCCATACATGTTCCTCCAGCGAGCGGGCGACCTACTCCCCCTCTTTAATCGCTGCGATGAGGCACTAGATATGAGGGGGCTCAGAGCCTATGCCTAGTACGAGCCAGTCTACCTGGTCCCTCGGGCCATTCCCATGAAGATGCCACGGCCCTTGCAGATCCCACCAGAGCGTCGTCCTGATAGACCAAAATTTCGTCACCTACTCTGATTTCTCCCTCGGAGTTTACGATATTTGTAGGAAAAATATCGCCTATCCATTTATGGTTCTGAATTAGATGAGCTTTTGGGAATTTTCCACTTTTCCCGATAATTGGCAGGCATTTCTTAGAGAAGGCGAACCTTCCGTCTCTGGGATTCCACCTAGCTAGCTGTTCTCCGGATTTTGAAATTGTTAGAATTGGGGGCCTTCCCGAAACTACAGTTCCTTGGAGCCAGTCATCTGTACCGTGAATGAATCTTGATCTTGACTCCATGGTGTGTAATCTCTCCTCTTTTTGACCGATGTCTACCAAATTTAACGAGGAAGATACGGTCCGAGTAGCTTCCTCCAATTTGCTTAATGAATTCTGGGAGCCTGGAGTTTCGCCATTCCTTGTGTCATGGACCTCAACCCCCTCAATGAAGAAATCTAGTCCGGAGTGGTTAATCACTTCCTTGTACCCTACCCTTTCAACGATCCTACTCACCATACCAGTGATTATTGCTAGTTCATCTTCGTCCCAATCGCCTGTAACTGGGATGTCATAATGTGCTGCAGGCCATAGGTCCTCAAGTTCTCTTGGGACTAGTCCGAGGGGTGCTGTGACCATGACTTGATGGATCCTATTGCTTGAGATATTTTTGATGAATCTATGATGGCTGGGAGAAAGCCTGTAAGGCTTAGTGGCCGAACATGGGAGCAGGAGAAGTATGTCAGCCTGATGCGAAGGTGGGGTATGGATTTCGGAAATTCTCATTATCCAATCTTGAATTAGGGGATCATCGCGACTAATTGGAGTATTGCACCGAAGTCTCCTATTTCCATCCACAGTGCTTGATAGTCCAGCATTGGCAATATTTCCACTCATTAATGCGTCATGTGCCCTCAACCTCTCGACAGAACGAGGGCTGGAGACGATGCATTTCTCCACTGATTCCCTGAGAGTCCCTTTTCTGATTGACTGTCTCAGGTCCGAAAGAGCCGTCACCCAATGATTGACCTGAGTCTCAATATTCGCGTTTTCCCCCAATGTTAGCTCTGGTTCGCGGGGACCACTCTGGGAAAGTATGATTCCGGCCGCCGAGGCATTTCTCGATCTGGAAAGATCGAATAAGTCCACGCCGAGCCAAGAAAGTAAGTGGCAGTTATCGGGACCAGCAATTCCAGGAGTCCAAATTAGTGATGTGGGGAATCTCCTCCTAACCACGTCCAAAGCCTGTACCAGTTTTCCACGATTGTTGGCTAGTTGTGGGGCATCGACGAGTATGACGATCGAAGGCTCCAGTGATTGATCTGAGAGAGAGTTGTCATGATGCAATGACTGCCAGGAGACTGGGAGAAGATTGAGGCCTGCGCCGAAACTTCCTGAGTCTGATTCTTCTAGGCTGGGAGGCAATATGAGGCCCTCGCTTGCCTCCCAAACATCGAGGCCGTCGAATGGAAAGCAAATATTCGCCCTAGTAGACATGGTGAGCTTTGAAGGGAAATCTGAGTTGTCCCTTCTAAATGAGAGTGGGGACATTGAAATTGGTAATTCTGGATCATCGTCGGAAATTACGATGGCTGGTGCCCACGATGAGGGATTGGCTCTGTCCCCAAGTGAAAATAGCCTGGAGGTTCGTTGTCTTGCCACCACGTCTCGTGCTAGTGGCCTGCCTCCCATAGTGCTTCGAATGAGAAACTTCGCTTGAAGGATTCTAAGGCTGATTACTTCTCGGAGATTGCATGAGTCGGGCGAGGGCGACGATTATTTCACTAGTTCTGGCCTCTACTTTGGCCTTAGTATCGCCCGCATCAATAGCTGAAGAGGGAGAGATTACGATAGTCGAAGGTCACGTAGACGGGCATGGTCCAGCTTGGTTGGAGTTTGAATGTCTGCAAGTTAGTTGCACGGAACTTGAATTGGTCGTCCGAGTGGACGGAGCAGAGTATGTGATTTCTGATACTCACCTAGTTCAATGGTCTGGAATTGTTGACAGTAATCTATCTTGGCGGGTAAATGTGGGCGAGGGTTTTGATATTGATGACATAGTGCATGATTCAATACTCCCGGATGACGCCAATTTAGTCGAGCCGGGGGATTTACCCGAGACTGTACCTGTACCGGGCAATCAGGCCGTTGACTTCGAGATTGATGCTACTTCGATCTGTCAACTTGATAGGTGTGAAATTGACATTCAATCTGAGATTCAGGAGTTGGCGGAAGGTGCAGTAATCGTTGGTTCTCTGGAAAATCAGGAGGATAAGGATTCGATCAGAATACCTGGAGGAAATGGTGACGTGGTAGTCATAGAGGATTTCAGGGCGGGAGGGGTTGCTGATTTGGAAATCTGGGAAAGCGGTACGAGTTCCAAATCATTGCTAGGGACTTACCCGAGTGAGGGTAGTTTTCCCATGATTCTAGACTATCCAATGAATTCCACCCTATGGCTGAGAATTGTTCACCCGAATGATTCAGGTTTGACCACTTACAAAATCGATGTTTCGAGATTTGACAATAGCCTAGAAGCCCCTGATGGAGGGGAATTGGAGGGTGAATGGAATCATGGAGAACACTTGGAATTCCGTTCCGTAACATATACTGGACATGTCTCTGGATTCGACACAGATGGGGATTCCCTATTACTTCAGGCTGGAGGAAAAATGGAAATTAATCCGGACTGTGCTTTCATTGGAGAGGTTTCAGTGGCAATACATCTGATAGCGTCTAGTGGAGAGATTGCGATACAGGAACAGGGAGCTACATGCCCAGATGAGATAGTGACTCCAGCTGATGTATTTTCAATAGAGTTCAGAATTACTTCGAATGGACCTTCGTCTTGGACCATAGGCATCTCATCGGACTCCAACAATGATGGAAATATGATTGGAGATGCACCTGACTACCTCTGGAGCGACGGCAGCCCAATAGGCTACTATGACCCAATAATTCCTGGCCCAGGAGTTCTATCTGGAACATTGGGCCCGGGGGACAACGTAGATGTCCATGCCATAAAAATCGAAGACGCAAATGGCTCTAGAGTCTACATTAGAGACGAGGGGGCGTCACCAGTAAACTTCCAAATTCAATCTCTCGAACAGGGGAGCTGGATTATTTTGAATTCTACGAATGGATCGATGATCAGTTTGCCGATTGGGACCCATGCCCTTAGAATAGAAAAATTGGCCTCCTCCGACGCTGAAGTTGAGTATCGATTCACACTGTTCTATGCTGGGGAAGATGTTCCGGATGATGCCCAATTAAGTGATCTTTCTTATCTTTTCAGAGATCTGTATTTATTCCTTGGAGCGTTGATGGTAGTACCACTAATTATTGTGATTTGGTGGGAAAGGAAAAGGCTGTTCTATGGTTCTAGGGGATCTGAAATAATAGAGATTCACGAAAGAAGGAGGCTGAGGAGGCTTCGGGAGAGGCTCTCTAAGGACGCTTCCGAGAGTGAGATGAACGAGCAAGTTGTAGAGTCTGCACTCCATCAGCTTGGAGATAGTCCATGGGCCGGAATTATCTCAGAGTGGGGCGATCCTGTAATTAGGCACATGACTGAGCAAATCGAGGTGTGTGCCTGGGGCGTAGACAAGGGGGACTCGCTGATTCTTGGAATCAGAGTCGGGGCCGAGGATTGGAAGTTAGCGGCGATAAGATTCCACTCTCCTGAAGGCGCTGTAGCTGGAATCTCCGAAGTCTCACCTAAGCGGCTATTTGGCGGGGATGAGGTTTTCCTCGATACCTTGGAGTCAGAGAGTAAGACTTTCATTCGGGTCAAGATAGATGGCAATCCTAGTGTACTGAGCTTCCAGTTATCCGGACTGGTGGGAGGAGAGCCTGTTGCTGCTACTCCAAGAAGTGCTGTAGATTGGAAGAGTCTAGAAGAGGAATAGGGCCCTATCGAATTCTAGAATTCCTGCGCCTATCTGCTTCATCCCTTATTTTCTGCTCAATATCATCTTCGTTCGTACCAAGGATGTCGTGCATTTCGGAAATTCTCTTCTTGTCTGCACGGGAGACACTCGATGGAAGGTCTAGTTTCAATACCATTGAAACCTCTCCCCTGGATCTTGACCCCTGTCTCGGAAGACCCCTTCCTGGAATAGAAATGGTATCGCCGGGGTTTGATCCTGATGGAATTTTTACCGTGATTTCAGTGCCGTCAATGTGTGGTATCTTTACAGTAGTCCCAAGGAGTAAATCTGCAAAGCCAATTGGCAAGGCCATGAGTAAATCGGAACCATCTCTCTCGAACCATTCATGACTCTCCACCTCTATCTCGATATACAAATCGCCAGAGTCACCTCTCCCATTCCTCGCAGCCTCGCCATGCCCCCTCATCCTCAGTCTGACTCCAGAAGATACCCCAGCAGGGACAGAGAACCTTACCTTCTTTGTTTGAATTGAGCGTCCGGAACCTCCGCATGATTCGCATGGATTCTGGATAATTCTGCCGTCCCCATCACATGATGGGCAGTCAGAGACAACTCTCTGGGTAAACGGCCCAATTCTCTCCACCCTCTCTATCCTTCCCCTTCCATCGCAGGCTGGGCAAGGCCTCACCGAAGAAGGGTCCTTGGATCCCTCTCCCTCGCACTCTTCGCATGTTCTGAGTGCCTCAATTTCTATCTCTTCCTCACAGCCATCCATAGCAGTTTGGAATGGGACAGAATGTCTTACCATCAAGTCGGACCCTTTTGATCCCCTATTTCTGGGTGAAGAGCTGAAAAATTGACTGAAAATACCACCCAGATCGCCGCCAAATAGGTCATCTATACTGATATTGACCCCTTGGAATCCACCTGGGCCAAATGGCGAACCACCCGGGGAATTATGCCCAAATGTGTCATACTTCCTTCTTTCATCATCGTCGGAAAGTATGGCGAAAGCTTCCGAGAGTTCCTTGAACCTGCTTTCAGCTTCGGGATCATCGGGATTCTTATCGGGATGGTACTTTCTCGCGAGGGACCTGTATGCCTTGCGAATTTCTTCCTTACTAGCGCCCCTCGAAAGGCCCAGGACATCGTAGTAGTCCCTCTTCTCCGGCATGTTATCGACCACGGGCTCATTACTGGGTGCTTTCAACCGTTCCCTACTAGGCCAAGAATTCTCCACAAGAGGAGCAGTACTGAATACCACTATTATTCAGGCTTCCACATTGTTTGCATGAAATTACTGACCTAGCCATAGTAGACGATACAGGGGAGTCCCACTCGCTATCAGAGGGTGATTTCTTGGCTTCCATTTTCGCCTTTCTCTTTTCCTGCTTGGCCTTATTCTTCTCTATTCTCCTTCTAGCAGATGAGTCCATAATTGAGCTTATTCTGGAGGAAAATGAAGGGCCTCTTGGTTTTATTTCCTCTTTGATCTTATCCTCGTCGACAATTGTCTGGACTCCTGAAACCCTGACATCTGCCTCAAAATCGTCACCTACCTCCATTTCAGACATCTCAGAGTTTAGTGATCCCACGGTACCTGACATCCTTTCTCTTGATCTAATGGATGATTTCCTAGATTTTGTTATCGAAGCAGATTCCAGTCTCTCCAATGCACGATCTGACTTGTCTTCCCAGAGGCCCCTATCTTCACTCTTGTACGTCCTTGAAAGACCTTTGATGACCCTAGATCTATGGTATTCGTGATCTTCCACTCTCCTATACCTAAGAAACATCAACAGCCCCAATAATACAGCTGTAGAGTGTATTCCGATTTCCAATAATGAGTCGTCAGAAATCACCTCGTCGAGGGCAGGGAGACCGAATCTTACTGAAACGACGCAGAGGGTTGGAGCGAGTAATAATGCCACGCTCATGGTGGAGGAGCGCTCAGTCATAGTCCTCCCCCGTTCGATTACTGTTTCAATCATTCGCGCTCTTGGTTGAGTTCTTTGGAGAGAACTCATGAGCAGGTGTGGTCTCGAAGAACCATGGAGCCTGAAATCAGGGTGTCGACCGTAGTCCAGCCACATGAAGACCCGGAGAAGGTAATTTTGGCAGTGAGGAATATATTTCCGGACTGGTCTCCGAACAAAAATATGGTGAAAAGGACGTTTCCTCATCATGGTTCGGCGGATGTATTGCACGGCAACACTCAATCTCTGGATAAGTTCCTAGAATCGATATCTGAGCAAAGGATCCTGGATACCGCACTCGATGCCATGACTCTCGATATGGAGGGAGGGAGGCATACTGATTTCTCGATTTCCAGACAGGCCGCGCTAGTTGGAAAGATATCATTCTCATTGGGTGAACGGACTACGGGAGGGACAGTTGAAATTTCCATTCGTGGAGAAGATATCGACCATTGGATAGAGGATATTACATGGCATCAGGGAAGGTCTGCAATTCCGAGGAGGGCCGGTGACGAGCTTTCGATGTCCGAAGATGGCACTCCGAATGAGTGGTTCGACAAAAGGGGACGCCCAACGATTGGCGAAGAGGATTAGGGGATTCCTTTCAAGGTCCATTCTTGAATGATGGGTAGGTCCGCAGGGAGCCATTTTAGATTGATCAGTTCATCTTGAGAGACCCATTTTATTTCATCGTGTTCCGAGGGGAAAATAGTACTAGGATCGACTGTCTCGCACTTCCAAATGAATAATTCCACATCCCTGTCGCCATAATCATGGGAGATTTCGGCCACACATGAGTGTGGAATTACAGAAATTCCTAATTCCTCTTCAATTTCCCTAACCAGGGCTTCTTCCTGGTTCTCTCCTTCCTCGATTTTTCCCCCGGGGAACTCCCACCAACCAGACCATGCATCCCCCTCAGGCCTCCTACAGGCCAGAATTCTACCCTTAGAGTCGTTAAGTAACGCTCCTACGACCCCATAAAGGGGCTTTATGGATAGGCACTTGATTACCCTACTGACAATTTCAGCTTGGTCACTAATATTGATGTATGATTTATTGGGCAAATGAACAAAAATTATCTTAGTGTCATTGGTACCATTGGCCTCCAGGGTTCTAAAGAGAGTCTCATTACAGACGAAACCCCCAGCGTCCTCGCTCCAAACGACCCTTTCATCATGCTCAAACTCCTCATCCAAAACGTGGATTGGAGCCGTGATCTTGAGTGAATCGGGCGCATTTTGCACGATCTTTGATCCACAAATCATCCTGCCCGAATTATCGGGCTTGGACATATCAAGGAGGTTTTTTGCGAGCATCTCTAAACTGACCTTTTCCCTACTCTCGGAAAGTCCGAGATGCACTATGACATCGAGGGAGTCGCCTAAGTTCAATATTTCAGAGCATTTCCTAGATCCTTTCTCATCAACGCTTAGCACCATGGTCGAAAGCTCGACTCCTTCGAAACCACTCTGACTGAATCTCCTGACTACTTCTTCAGATACGTTTTCCCTATTGCCATTGAATGGCTGGAATCCTGTTAACAGCACCCTAGGCAAATCCACGGAGTATGCGAACGGGTGTGGTAAGTTGTCCTTTTCGTATCTAGGATACGTCATATTCATTCCACCCTGCCCCCTCCAAGACTCGTGTCTGACCACGATTATGTCGTTATCTTACCTAGAGAGGACGAAGATGACGAAGTTAGTGCGATTGGTGTTTTTGGTGTAATTTGGTCTGAATTGAGCGGAGGAATAGGTGCCTGGGGCGCACTGAGGCCTATTTTTACAATTATCCTGTCACTAGTCCCGTTTCTTTTTCTTGGACAGCATTTCAATCGTCAGCATCGTAAGGGGCTCGGATGGTTCTTGATTCAATTACCGCTAATTCTGTCAGTTGTTCTTTGGCCAATAATTTTCATTTGGTCGATTATTGACGCTTGGTGGGTATCAAGCGGCATTGTAGCTGAGTCTCAAGGCCGCTAGAATCCTTCGGGGAGCTTCAGGGGGCTGAATAGGTGGCCCGGACTTGTTGACTCACTCAGCTGGGCCCTAATCTTCGATTCCCAATCCCTCAATACTGTAATTGCTGATGCAAAAGGAATTTCAGCTTCATTCAATATGGTTCGGATGATTGTGTCAAAAATATCCATCCTATCCTGATCTACCGAACCGAGAACCCTGTCCAAGGGGAAAGAGTCGATTGACGGAGCATCGCCATCTGAATCTATGGGCCACGGCTCTAGAATTGATTTGGGCAGTTCCTCACCTGACTCTTCGGCTGTATTTTGGAGCTTTTCCGTGATTATCCTGATGAATTTGGAGACTACTAGAGCTACTTCAACGACCGGTAGGCCGTACTGGTTTACGAAATTGACCATGTTCTCTTGTAGGAAAAGAAGCCTGTCCTCTAGAGGTTCGCTGGGCCCGGGCAACATTCCACTGGAGTCTTCCATATTCATTCCAAGGGGCGTGTACTCAAGAGTTCTAGGTTGAACGGTCGTCATATCTTATTGGGGATCCGCTATTCCCCCTTATTCCATCAAGTAAGTCGTCCTCTATCTCAAAGTGGTCGTTCAGCCAGTCGCCATCCGTATCCCAATTTGTTGGATCGGTTCCGTCTGCTATCTGATCTCCATCGATATCAATGGCCCACCATCCAAAAACATACTCCCCGAGCCCAGTATTTGGTAAGTGATACTGGTCGCCTGCAAACCTATTGAATTCGTCGGCCCAAGCTCCGTTAAGAGTGACAATATCGTCACTACTGTCTACATCCTCGTAGTCGACATCGTTGTCGTCCACGATTAAGGCATAGAGTTGGTCATCGTTGTTGATTTTGTACATCCGGAAGTAGTTTGTCGAAATGGCGGCACTTCCAGAGCATGTCCCCAATAGTGCCTCCCTCAGTTGCCACCACTCCATCACTAGGTTTCCTGAACAGTCATACAGACTGGATTCACGTACCAAAGAAGGTGATGAAAGGGAGGCATTCACCACTCCGAAGTACTCTTGGAAGTTGTTGTATGGTTGATACACACAACTTCCACTGGAGCAATCCCAACCACCGTCATTATCCGCATCCTGGCCTGCGTCGGAAGGATCGGTTGGGTCATGCGTGAACCACGCCCAGTCTAATTGAGGCCTGGAGATTATTCCGGAAGAGACATCAACAGGCTTCCAAACAACAGGGGTTACCTGATACCAGACTACTGAAATTTGGATATACGATGACCAGTTATCATTGGTCTCATTCCACCCTCTGTAGTACTCATAGAAGTCTGGCATCATATCTCCGTCAGTGTCATTATCGAGAGGGTTAGTCCCATACTTGAATACCTCTCTGCCATCTGAAAGATTGGTGTCTTGGACATATGCCACTACGGAGCCATCTTGGAAGAATGGAATCATCACCATGGAGTCATCATCGGTATCTTGATCCAGGGGGTGAGTCCCATTCTCGAACTCCATGATATTGGAGAAGTATAGTGGCTGAGAGCCTTGGCCTAGCTGGCTATCTATCGGCGACGGCGTGAACTGCCTCGCCTCCCAATTACCCTGCTCGGCCGGCAAGTCAGACCAACTTCTGTCATACCAGCCATCCGAGTCCGGATCATAATCGACATCCAGTGAGTTTACTGGATTCATTGACCATCTGAAAGAGTTGACAGGGAGGAATTCCCCGTATATTGAGTAGCAGAATTCCCAACCGTCGGGCATCCCATCCCTATCCGAGTCTCCGTCCGTCGGGTCGCTAACTCCGGCAAGGCTTGTGTTGAAATTGTTGTAATCTACTGAATTGATCAAGCCCATTCTCTCTGAGGACTTTATGCTCTTGCTGATGAATGATGAGTAGAGGTGACCGAAAGCAGCTTGGTAAGAAAGTCCATTCTCCTCAATCTGGGCATTTATTGCATCAGCACCATATGAAACCAAGCCGGTCTCATTCGGAATCGTATCTACGGCTATCTTCTTTCCGTAAACTCTTGATTCATACTCGGCGAGGTTGTCGAATGACTCTGAGTCTGAAATGAATCCATTGCCATCACAGTCGAAGGAGTCGTCATCTGTATCCCTGGATACGTCAGTACCAGTCAGGGGGTTCATCTCCCATATGTTATCCTCCAAATTCCATTCAGTGAACCAATACTCGTAACCATCACTCATGCCGTCCCTATCAGTATCCTCGTCATTGGGGTCCGATATTCCAAGCAGGTAGGTCAGGAGTGGTCCAGCCGGCTCTCCGGAAAGCCACTCCTGATACTGTTGCATCGCTAACTGTGCTTTGCCTTCCTTGTTGAATAGGATCCTGTATATCCTGTTATTTGCCTCGGATGGGTCTAGCTGTTGCGCCTCCTCCCACATCCTAGGTGCGTCTGGTGGCGACAGTCCGCCATTTGCGGGATTGTTATTGGTCAAGTTGAGCTCCACAAGATCCGTGATTCCATCCATATCTGAATCGTAGTTCCCATCTCCTGCCACTAGAGGATTGAGCGTCCATACAGAGTCTGTGGAGTTCCATCTAGTGAAAATTAGCTCAATGCCGTCAAGTAGGCCATCGTTATCGGTGTCTGGATCATTAGGGTCTGCAGTCAGCCCAGTTAGATTCCTCTGCTCATCAGAGAGGAATGTCCCAAAAGAGAGGGAAGACTCAGCCGAAAGCCAAGGGGTTGCGAGTAACTCGCCGCCCACAGACAGTAGGTAAAACTGGGGAGACGTCACGAGATTGTCGGTCTCACTGAGGTTTCCGTCAATTGAGTTGTATTCTTCCCAATTGTTCATGCCATCTCCATCTGGATCACCGGTCTGATCCCTCTCGTCGACGGGATTCAACGTCCATTCTTCATCGAATAGGCTCCACCTTGAGTGGAAGAATTCCCAACCGTCGGGCATCCCATCTCTATCTGAGTCAGCGGAAAGTGGGTTAGCAGATCCGACATCCTGAGTAGTCGTTCCATTTACGAGGCTCTGGTAGGATGGGCTTGTGAAATCCCCAAAGGAGCCCTCTGCAAGATCCTGCCAAGTCTCGTTCCAAAGTGAAGTAGTGAAGTTTTCTGGGTAAGCAATACCTGAGGATGTCGTTGAGCCGTACATGATTTCTGATTTGATGTGGTATTCTAGCCAGTTTACGAACTGCTCATCGAGGGATAAGACGCCGTCATGATTGACGTCATAACCATCTGAATCTGGATTGTTAAGATAGTCTGATCCGTTGAGAGGGTTGATTCCCTTGTTGTCCTTGTTCCATGTACAAGTGTACCTAGCTTCCCAACCATCTGGAAGGCTGTCTCCATCCGAGTCGACATTGTTAGGGTCTGTCTTGACCCATGAAGCGGCCGATTCGTTTGATTCGCCATGAGATGGGAGGCCTTCCCTGAGGACCGTTTCCAACATGTTCCCCCACATATATTCGCAGAGGTTGGAAAGACCATCTCCATCCGCATCGGCATCCGCGTCATTTGGGTCACGTGGATCGAGGGTCCACAAATTTCCACCGGTGTAGACATCTCCAATCCACCTTCTATGCTCAATCTCCCAGCCATCGGGCATGCCATCGCCATCGGTGTCGGCATTTGTTGGATCGGTCGGGCCATCGGTGCCCCCTCCGGCCCCAGAGCCAAGCCATCCTTCGAGATGAACTGTCTCTGCCTGTTCTCCTGATTCTTCATCGCAAATATACTCTTCATTCAGGTAGTGGCAATCGAATGATGTCGGGCCGAGGAACCAACCCCAGTACTCCTCGCCATCGGAAAGGCCGTCTGAGTCAGAATCTATGTCCCTTGGATCGGTTCCATTGAAACCAAATTCAGATGTACTAATGTATCTGTATTCCTCCAGATTAGACCAGTCCCTAGTAAATTCTGTACCATCTGCTAGTTCGTAGCTGACTCCATCGGCATCAGCGTCCCTGTCTCTGTCATATGGATCGGTCGGATCTAACCCATAGGCAAATTCCCACCCATCGGGCATCCCATCTAGGTCAGAGTCTGCAGACTGTGGATCGATGGGCATTATGTTCATGTATCTCCCCGGGGAGACTCCAGCGAATAGCCAATTTTTTCCATCATGCTCCATTGAGACAAGTGAAGTTACCAGACCAGGTACTCTAGTCTGATTCATGTAAAGTCCCAGAACGCCTGTATGGCCGCCCTCGAGGCACCAAGTACCATCCCTGGAGCCAATTACGACCATCCCATTGTAAGAGAGTACTGAGTGTACGTCATTTGCTCCCTCCGCCCATCTGTCGAGATTATACATTCTTTCACTGCTTATCGAAGAATAGGGCATCTGGAAGAAGGTGCCGAGATCCACTAAATGCAGGCCCCCTGCAGTCCCTAGCCAAAAACCAGTAACCTCTTCCACGCCCCCTCCTGGTTGCCTTGGTCCGGCAACCTCCATTGTATTGACTATCGCAGACTTTGACTCATTCAGGAGATCCGCTCGCTGGACGAAGTCCTCCGCATTTTCTTGATCGAAGACCCACCAAGGATCACCTGCAGATGTCAGTGTGTCAGTAGTATTCCATGCGATTAGTCCGTAATCAGTTCCAATCAGGAGAAGTGGACCTCTGCCGGAGACTGGGACGTGGATAGCCGTGTTTGCAGATGTCTTGGCCTCCTCAAGGACTTCGTTCAATGCAAGAATTGGAACTGGTTCAGTAATGGAAATTGAGGACCCATCACCAAGGCAGTGCCCATTATCTGAATCACCATCTTGAATAAATGAGAGGGACCAAGCAGAGTTTTTTCCGAATGCTAACAAGTCTAGGTCATTACTTCCAGTTTCTAACTTAAGGATTGAATGTACAGAACCGATATTGGAGTCCGATAGAGAAGAGATTACTGGTAAACCACTGTTCATAGAAAGGCAGTGAATACCCGAATTGGTGCCGACAATCATGAACTCTGAGTCGCCCACTGTCCACCTCATCATGGTATTCATCTCCATTCCTGATGGGAGATGATGACGTGATACAGAACCTCCGAATGGGTCTATTGCAGTAATTCCGAATTTTGATCCAACCAATAGACGATCCCTTCCAGAATCGCTGATTAGCGAATGCACGGATCCGTCAACAAGTCCAGGGGATGTGGATTGATCGAAAGTAATTACTTCCCCCTCATGATCAGACATCGGAGTCCCCCTGAGGCCTGGAGTAACCCATGCTCCGTCATCGAAGTAAGTCATGTATTCCTCATAGTTACTGAATGCCTCGCCCCATTGGGCAGTCGAGGTGGAGGTATCTGGAATTACGAAACCATCACGATCCAAGTCCCATCCGTCGCTGTCTGAGTCCTCTATGGCATCGCTTGCATTTCTAGGATCTAGCCCATAATGCACCTCCCATCCATCCGGAATACCGTCCCCTGGCACTACGAGTCCAGTAGCGATAATTTCCGACCAGGTGTAGTGATCAGAATCTGGATCTGTTGGATCGCTTCCCAACCATCCGCTATCTCCCGTAGGTCTTTGTTCCCCTATCTGACATGAGTCGGGGCTGAGCCCTGGGATTTCTCCAGCACACCACAGACCATCCCTTTCTGTAATCCAATCATCAGGAATTCCGAAAGAGTACTCCTCGGAGTTAGTGTAGCTCTCCGTGACGTCTATGGAGCCGTCCCGATTTACGTCAAATCCATCCCCGCAACCGAAAGTGAAATCTTGACAGCGATCAATATCCTCGACCTCGTCAGAGGGATCAAGGGGGTCAAACCAAAGACAGGTCCAAGCGTTCGAGGCGTTGATGTATCCTAATCCGCCTTCTGTACACATGTGAATTTCGTACCCATCAGGGAGGCCGTCGCCATCGGAATCCGAATTAGTTGGATCAAGATACTCCCTCTTTCCAGAATCAGTCAACTCAGGGGGTTTACCAGTAAGGGAGAGGCGATCCGTGAAGCACTTGTCCAGAGTATAGGGCCAGCAATACTCCAGAAGTGCAGGAGCCCCGTCCCTGTCGTGATCAGTCATATTATCGGTGCCATTATTCATGTCCAGCCCCTTGACATTCACATTGCCGTCTGGCGTCTCGATTACCACTACAATACCGTGCATTGATTCGTACTGATCTGGTATCTGATCTTCATCGGCGTCGGTGGCCGGAGGAGCCCCTCCCTGTGCCTCTGTGGGGTCCGTGGAGGAGACTGGCGACTGTGGCCGAGTCTGTGATACGAAGGCTAGACTGCTGAGTAGAAGTAGCGTGATGAATGCCGCGGTCTGCTTTCGTCTCATGACATAGCCCCATCTAGACAGCTTTGAGCGTTCTTGACTGACTTATCATGATGATGGAGCGTCGTTCGGACGGGAGGTCAGATATTTTGGCCAATGGCGACGCCAGTAATGTCCTGAATTAGTGATTAGGGACAGTCTTTGACGGATTTGTTCAAAGGTCTATTTACCTCGGACGGACTAGGTAATAGCGATGGAGATTACTCATCTTGGTAGTGGGAGCCGTGGTAACTCAGTTCTCCTTTCAACAGACGAGTCGAAGGTCCTCATAGACTGCGGATTCTCATTGAAGAGGATGGAGTCGCGGCTGGATATGATTGGGGTTAGATCCTCCGAAATTGATGCTATTGTGGTTACTCACCATCACTCCGATCACTCAAGGTCTGCTGCTCGTGCTTCCAAGAAGTGGGCATCGGTTCTGATGAGCAACGCCGAAACCGCTCGAAGAATGGAATGGGCCGATCATGAAAATTTTTCTGAATTCTCCGATTTGGAGAGGATTGAGGCAGGGGGAGATTTGAGTCTCCTGCCCATCCCTGTACCTCATGATGATGCTGACAATGTTGCAATAATCGCACGTTCCTCTGATGGCAATAGGGCTTCGATAGTTACCGATCTCGGAGAGGCGACTGATGAGCTCAAGAAGCATCTATCTACGTGTTCACATATTTCGATAGAGGCTAACTATGAACATTCCAGACTTGTTGGCGGACCATATCCGGATTCGCTTAAGAGAAGAATAACTGGCAGAGGAGGTCACCTTTCCAATGCTCAAACTGGACAGGTTTTGAATGAAGTAATGCACGAGGGGCTTGAGAGCGTGGTTCTTTGTCACCTTTCGGAGAGTAACAATAGACCACATTTAGCGGAAAGCGAGGTATTGATGAGGATTTGTGATTCATTTACAGGGGACCTATCAATATCAAAACAGAGTGGTCCTGAATTTACTCATTGGTTGGGGCAAAGCGAGCCTGAAAGGATAATTGGGCTATCCTAATGCCCCATTACGACTCTGTGAACCGCATTCTGAACGTCCCTCATCCTGTGGACTGCGCCTAGTTCGCGGAATACGACTAATGATCTCTGAAGATAGTCCATTCTCTGTGACCTATTGCTTTCGACCTCGCCGAGTCTCGACAGTATCTCTCCCTGCATCATTCTGAAATCATTGGCCTCAGCCAGTGCGAGACCATCGAGATAGTGTTCTGCAGCCTCTTCCGACCTGCCAGCGTCGCTTAGTACCTGTCCAAGTAGCATCTCGACCTCGACTGCACTATGGGGGTCTGATTGATCGGAAAGGATCTCGAGTGCCCCTGAATAATGGTGCATGGCCAAATCATTATCTTTGATTTTTGCATAATATCTTCCCAAAACCGCTCTAGATCTGGCATGCAACCTGACTTGCTCGTTCTCCTCGGTCTCATCATGGGCGATCATTGCATGGTCCCTGGCTCTGTCCATCTCACCCATCTCAAGGAATGCAGAAGCGAGCCTGATTCTAGCCTCAGTCAATTCGATGGAGTCCTCTGCATCTAGGAGCTCTTCGACATTCCCATACACCTCGAGTGCCTTCTTGTTATCACGCTGACGCCTGAAAATGAATCCCATATTGTTGTATGACCTTGCGGCCCCGAGAGCATCCCTAACAGATATCTGGATCTCGAGCGCCTTTCTGTGGAGTGAAAGTGCCTCATCCATCTGCCCCCTCTTGACCGCAAGATCTGCTCTTGACGAGAGGAGCCTTGCCAGCGGGGAGTTCATCTTGTGCTTCAGTGCGAGTGGCATTGCGAGATCGTACTCTTCCACGGCTTGTTCCCACTTCCCCTGGATGGACAGGATGTCCCCTCTCAGCTCGTGAATTACGAAGCTTGTCCTAGGGCCGAAATTTGAGACATCTAAGGACCTCAGGATACCCAGAAGTTCAATGTGCCCCGAGTTGACCAATGCATGCCCCTCTTCTGAAAGTGCGGCAGCCAGGCCCTCGGTATCGCCCGACATGTGAAGGTGGTGGATATACTCAATACTCTGAGATGGAGTCTCGCGCCTAGTCCTATACCACTCTACAGCGTTTGCATGGAGGATCTGGCTAAGGGAGTCTTCCATGGACCTAGTTAGGAATTCTCTGACAAGATCGTGGACATCATAGTTGTCACTGTCTGCCTGCCTAGCAAGACCTTTCTCAACGAGGTCATCGAGAAGATCCGTCTCGGCGTCAACGCCACTAATCGCCTGCAATGGCATCGGCTCCCTGAAAACAGAAATTGCGCCTAAGACTCTTTTTTCTGCTCCCGAAAGTCTGCTGAAAATCTCCTTCTCGACGAAGGTCTCAAGAGTCTCGTGGAATGTCCCTCCGACACTCCCCCTGTTAATCAGTTCGAGGACTAAGGGATGGCCTCTGGAAAGATTGTGTATGTGGAGGAATTGTGGCATCTCAAGATCCTTCATGGCCGTAAGTATCTGCCTACTTGCTTCCTGATCAAGGCCATCCAATGGCATCACCAGAGTTACAATTCTACCAGAAGAGTCAGTCTCAGGAACCACCATCCTGTATGACCTGGAGAACATCACTAGTCCGACATCATTGATTTCTGGAATTCTCACTGATAGTGACCTTAGTACTGAAATGAGCGTCTCGTCACCGACCTTGTGCAAGTCATCAATGACAATTAGTGATGGTGCGCTATCCAGTCCCTCAGCGATCAGATTGACCGCCATCTGCGGCTGGGGGACAGGAGTAGATGCCAGATAATCCGAGAGGTCGTCACTGCCCATTGCGGACATCCACTCCCCTACTGCTTCCAAGAATGCCCTAGCTCCATCCCAGTCCTGGCATCTATGGTATAGTAGATTCCTCCTATGGGTGAAACTCTCGATCAGCTTGGCCGAAAGTGCGGTCTTCCCTATTCCGGCAATCCCTGGAACCAAGATTGAACCTGACTGGTGTTCCAACAAGCTAACCATGTTCTCTAGCTCCTTCTCCCTGCCGTAGAACTTTCTTGTCCTCGGCAGGTCTCCGAGAGAGGTTACCAATTGTTTCTCTATGTGTTTTGAAAGGTCCCTTTCAATCAAATCCGACGATAGAGAGGAGAAGTCTATTGTTCCAGAGTCGTCTAGATATCTGATTACGTCAACGTGCCTGAGAGGTAGTTCTGTTGACTCCAGCGCCTTCTGTAGCTCCATTGTAGATGACCTTCCGTCGTGTCCAATGACCCTGACCATCTGCATACCAACCTTAGACCATATATCGTCAGCTAATTTGGCACCGTCATCAGTGAGGAAATACGCCTTCCTCTTTCTTGAGACTCCAGTAACGTGCGCCTGCCTCTCGATTAGATACCCTTGATCCCTCAGCCCGGAAATTGCGCGGGGGACATTCGACCTTGCTATTGAGACGGCATTTGCTATTCCCATCTGCGAAAGGGCGAACGGTACCTCTACCTTGTCGGCGTGATCAACATAGTCTCTGAGGTGCAGTAGGATGCGTTCCTGAACCCCTGGTTTGGATGCAGGCACGGAAGTCATGGTGCTACTAGCGACAAGTTTCATTCAAGAATGTTCGTGATTAACGACCTATTGGTGATTCACGCCTGGGAATCCTCTGGGACCCATTCTTCGTTGACTGTGTCCCACAGCCATCCGGGGTGATCGGCATGGCTCTGGAAGCGTTCATTCTGGGAAGATGGGGCTTCCTCTTCGGACTTGGCCCAAGAATATGGGTCCTCCTCCGTTTCTTCCGAATCAACTACTTGTGTTGAGTCCTCTGCCTCATCTTCCTCTTCAATTTCAACGAAGAAGTAGGCGAAGGCAGCTATCGCGCCGAGTAAAATTACAACAGCTATGATCAACATGGTGCCAAGACCGGTTCCTTCTTCATCGCTCACGGTGATTTTGAATCCGGGCTCATAAGTCTCTCCCCCGTACTTGAATTGCGGCGTTGCAGAGCCGGATATCCTGGACCCAGGGATCCCCATCTGCCAAGTTGAATCGCTTGAGATAACAGTATTGTTCACGGGGTTTCCACCAATGGTAGCTGTGACGGTTTTACCAGGGAGTCCGGTACCGGTGAATATTGCGATCTCATCGTCGCCAATCCTACTATCATCGGGCTCATTAACGACGAAAGTCAGTCCAATCACATTTATCGACACAGGGAGTGAGTTCGCCTTGGATCCGAATGGGTCAGAGGCTACGAAAATAACTTCATCCAAGGACCATCCGGATATCTCCGGATCGTAGAATGACATGGTTATCGGGTTGTAAGTCGCCATGCCATTAGAAGCGATGCTGAAAACTACCCCATACTCATCGTCACTTGTCAATTCCTCGTTGTCATAAACGGAGAGCATCAGTTCTTGATTCTGGTCTGCGTCGCTGAAGTGTTCCATCAAATCGATCCCCGCCAGCGTACACCTGTCTTGGGACTGGGAGTCCAATTCGCAATAGAGGGTGATCTCATTGAGCCAGCCGCTTGAGTCGAACACTGGTTGGTTGTTGCCGGCATCAGGAGGGTTGTCCGCGGTAATCTGAAGTTCTACCCAATCGCTGTAGTCGAACCCATCATATGACCTCATCCTGATTTGGTATTCTGCATTATGTCTGAGGGACATTGAGTTCCACTCCTGACTGAATGCCCCATTTGAGGAGAAATCAGTGATTGCATCCGAGTGGACGTTGATGTAGCCATTCGCTATATCGAGAACCTCAACATCGACCCTTGTGATGGTGCCATCAGAGTCTCTGGCGACCCCTTCGAAGACTGAACTCTCGGAGACGGCTAGCCTGTCTCCACTCTGGGGAGAGGTTACACTGAGGAACGGTGCCGTATTCGAATTGTCGATATTCAATGTGAGGACGGTCGCCTCGCATTCGTCAATGACCCCTATGCAGAAGTCGGAGTCTGATGCCCATATTGTGAATGTGTACTGAGCATTCACTCTTGGCTGCCCACCGAAATCCCAAGTCCATGACCAGTCGGGTCCGCCACTTACAGGAGTGGTAACTTGGAAGTTCGGACCCACGATCTGGAAATATATGTCCTCTACATCCATGCTACACTGCTCCGGGCAGCCATAGAAGTCGTAAGCCGTTCCTTCGAATGTGACACTATCGTCTGAGTGTGTTGACATCGAGCTTGGTGATGTGACGGAAATAGTAGGAGCCTGTGTGTTGAGCTTTATCGTAATCCCGACTATGGGGCTATGTGTGATGCCGTCAAAGGATCTGAACTCGAACGTGTAGTCCCCTTCTGCCATGCTGGACATGTCCAATTCGTAGAACCATGTCTTGAACGGGTGATTGTTACGTGTTACCTCACCCATTCCTGCCCCAGATGAGTCAGTCGCCACAAGGGCATTGTCCCAGTCGCCAGTGAATGGATCCTTGACCTCGACGGAGTGGACGTAGCCCTTCTGATCCCACTGGGCCAACTCATCGGTCTGATAGAATGCTGCGAGGACGCCATCGTGGGCTGTGCCGGTGATATTGACGATCTTTCTGAACGAGTGGCCCTCATTTTGAGTTACGGTTACAGAGGGAGCCATATTCAGCAGCTCTGCGGTACCTTGGTAGGAAGAGTCCTCGAGTGTGAACTCCCCGCTATCCAAGCCTGAGCCGAACTTGTAGGCTGTGTATCTGTATAACGAAAGCTCGCGAGTTCCTGCGGCATAGTCGCAATCTGGATCCTCAGTATCCGTGATGAGGTCCCCGTCGTTGTCGATTCCATCCGTACAGGAGTCTTCGAATTCATCATCCGCATACCCATCGGGATTGTCTCCCCCTCCTAGGCCCCTGAAGTCTAGGTGGAAATCAGAGGGCAATGAGAACCAAGGGGTGTATCCGTCATCGAGGGTTTCGATATCGTAAAGATCGTTTCCAAGGGCGTCCTCTACAAGGACCCCAGCACCTGCGACTCTTTCGCCCTCCACCAATACCTGGTAACGGACCAGCTCAGCCCTGCGCACTTGAACGGCGTAGGGAGTTGGCTGAGTCTCTATAAATACTGACGAGAGGTCAAGATTTGCCAGGGCCGCGAAGGTGAATACGGTAGAGTTGTTGTCCATACTTATCGCGAGAGGGAAGTTCCTTGGAGTCAGATTATCGCATAGGGCACACTCCTGAACCTCAGTGGGAACTATTGCGTTCTGGAATTGGTTAGCTGGCCAGGCTTCCTGATCGGGCCATGACAGGATTACGGGATCCCCACCCGCCGCAGCACTTGGAATCGTCTCAGACTGCACTGTTACTGCACTCTTTGTGACATTGTAGGTCATATCCACCCCATTCCATGAGTTCTCAGTGAAGAATCCGAGAGTTCCGTACTGCTGAGTTCCCGCATACCCCGAATCGTAGTGCTTGATGACTGCGCCAGTTGAAGGTACATTCCAATTGTTCCTCCGGATATCTAGGAGAGCTCCGACGGCCCTGAGCCCATCGGCATCCCCAGCGGCGTTGATCTCGTTGTCGTACATGGTTAGGCCTGATCTGAAGGCGAGCACAACGGGACAAGTGAATCCGCCTCCGAAGTGAGTCATGCTGGAGCAGGTCCCAGTTCCGTCTGTGGAGAGTGTGTTGTTTGCGAGGAACGCTCTTGCAGCAGATGGGGCTGGAGCTTGATTGCCGTATTCTCCTGCCAGAACTACTTCCTTGGCTACGTCATGTATCGTATTGTTCTCAGCTATTACATCGAATGAGCCCAGCATCCAGAGTCCGTTCCATCCCCCTATCGGGCCAATGTCATTATTCTGGATGTTTGCATAACTGGAGTATACCGCAATTCCGGAGCCTCCCGATGCCCCCGATAGTTCGTTATCGTAAACGTCAGCATGGGCGCCCCCGTAGATGGTAACTGGAGTGCCTTCTGCCGTGGTTATCTCATTGCTGGCAACTGTGTTGTAGTAGTCTGTCGTCCCAACGCTCTTGAGGCTGTATATGTCAATTCCATTGCAGTTGACACCGATCGATGAGTTGGTCACCGAACCTGATGAGTACCTGAGTGATATCCCGAAGTCGCCCACTGAAATATCAGCATCGTCGATTTCAATGAAAGCGTCCTGAACCCAGACAGTTGGCCTGCCTCCGTCCCTCTGTCCACAACCTCTGTCAGTTCCAACGAGAGTAGGGGAATCCATAATCAGAGGAGTGACTGGAGTTCCTGAGCTGTAGATCTGGACAGCGGAACCGTCTACGCCGCTTTCGCCGTCATTCCCTACTACATATTCCCCCCCAATGAATCTGGGCTGAGCGAGATTGGTGGTCAATACGCTACTGGTATTGACATCTGTGAACTCCATCTCTCTGAGAGTCGGGCTGGCACCATCTAGAACCAAAGCACCGTATCTGAACTCGTTCAGGGTGTCTATGTAGTATGGTATCCCCCATGCCCCATCTATGGTCAGGTACCTGATCGCGGTTTGGGATAGGTCTATCGAATCCCTAATCAAGACTCCCTCGAAGCAGGATGGGTCTTCAATGAAAATTTCCTCATTACCGTTTGACATCCCATAGCACTCCCCTCTTGCACTGGAATTCGATGGTTCTGTCCATCTGAATGTAATTTTCTGAGCTGTATTTGCGTTTCCGCTAGCTCCGCATGAGGATGCCCCTATGCAGATGCTACCCCTGGCATCCAAGTGGGTGCCATTGGGAAAGGTCACGGTAGTGCCAGGCTGGATTATCAGCTTCGCTCCGGATGAGACGACTACATCGCCAGTCAGGGCGTGACTTCCTTGCCACACCTCGGTTCCCGAAATGGTGCCTGAGGTGGTGTCATTTGCCGCAACCACAGGGGTCGCCGGGCCCACGAGGGAAACGAATACGCTTGTTAGCATTAAGAATACCAATAGGGAGCTTCGTGTTCTATCTCCGCGGGCCATGCATGCGGGGTGTCGGGAGCGGATTTAACCATAGGGTCGAAATGAGTGTGCGGGGACGGCTGAAAAATTCGCTCTCAGAATGTATTTCTAGTTCAAATTGAGCTCAAAAGCGACTTGTGAGGCCCATTCAAAGGCATCTAGTTTCCCGTATCCCAATTTGCTGTCGTGAGCTCCATCAGACCCATCTCCACTGACTGCTGAGTTTGCAAGCGCCCTCTTCACCAGCTCCATCCCTTCCTGATCTATTTGGCCGTCTTCATTGGCGAGTTCTTCGCCATAGAGCTCCAAAATAAGAGATAGTGCCCCAGTAACAAAAACAGTAGAGTCGCTGGTGCCCGATGAATATGCGTACGGAGGAGATAGCTCAGTAGTTGCTGTGGAGAATATGTTTACTCCTGGGGCGGAAACTTCGGGTTTCTGGTTCGGAAAATCCCTAGTCTCCCCTTCGTAGGGATCAATGACAGAGCCAGAAGCACTGTCTTGCCATGAGATTCCGCTCCTGTACGTTGCCCCTACCGCTATCACCCCTGGGATGTTTGCAGGGACGGAGACATCAGATATCGAATCGTCTAGTCCGGTGTTACCGGCAGCGGCGACCACGAAGATCCCTGAGTCTAGTGCCTCATTGACTGCAGAAACGGTTTCGGATTCGGTCCCCATTCCCATGCCCGGATTCGACCCCAGACTTAGGCTGATAATGTCCGCCTCCTGCGTAATTCTACACCACCTGATGGCTAACGCAACTCTGTCTTGCTGTCCTGAGGAGCCCTCTGGCCCCAATGCTAGAGCTACTGAAAGTGAAACACCTGGAGCTGCCCCAATGAATGTTCCATTGGCTACAAGAAGGCCTGCCATCATAGTCCCGTGATATTCCTCCCCTACGTCCCTTACTTCATCGTTATTTTCTTCATAGAAATCCCGGAATCCGGCCAAACTCATTCCTGCCAGATCTGGATGGGAGGAATCCACGCCTGTATCCACTATGCAAACGGAAACCCCATCTCCTGTAAGTCCGGAACTCTGCAATCGCCTGATTCCAGTATCTTCGTAGGCCCACTCTGAGTCCGGCAGAACGGGAGTAAGGTATGCGTCAATGAAGGGCCATGAAACAAGTAAGAGAATTGTGCCCAATGAAAATACGACGGCCCCCCAAGGCCATAGTGCCTCCTTGATGGGTCCCAATGGCCACCTGAGTCTTCGGGCCTCTTCGTCCGAGAGGCCGTAAGCCTCCCCTGGATATCCGGGAGCAGCGGGATCCACTGTAGTCAACAGTCTGGGCTCCTCTGGCTCGGGCATCAACTCAAGATGCTCGATTGCAGGCATAATCGGTTCCCGTCTGAACGGACATAAATACCAATGTATCAGAAGGGTGCATTGGGCCTTCTTGAACGAGGCCTTGTCAACATCCCGATAGCCAGTAGGATGAGGGCTCCGAGTATCCAACCAATCCAGTCAGTTGTGCCCTCTACTGGGGGAGATCGGACGTCAACATTCGATACACCTCCCTGCTCATCGAGATAAGGCAGTACCTCGCCATCCACTGTCTCCTCCACCACTACAAGTCGGAGGTAGTATGAGTCCGGCCCGTATTCAGTAAGATCCAACGAAATGTCGAATGTGACTTCAGACATTGATGGTATATCACGAGTATCCAAATCGAATGCTACCTCGCTGCTGCAAGTGCTATCTTCGCACATTGTACCGTTCAGCGTAACTCCGGGTGCATCGACTAATCCGCCGTTGAACACCGTTACCGCCCAGCCATTCGTCGTGAATGCGACGGGATCTCCACCAGTGTACGATTGGTGTCCGGTAATGCTGATGACCGGATTGGATACTTCCACGTTAATTTCTATGTCGGGATATGTTCCGCCCATCTTGTCAGTTACAGAGACGTAAATCGTGTATGGTCCGCCTGTCGCATTCTCTGGCGTAATCACCGATATCGAATGGGTCGTTGAGACGAAGGCGCCGAGAGTGTGGCTAGTGGCCCCAGTCCTCTCCCAGCCCTCGGGAAGCTCTGAGTCGTCGAATGAGAATTCGAATTTCTCGTCGCCATTGCCCGTATTGGTGATGTCAATTCCAATTTGTATCGCTTCACCCGATGACACCCCGTAAACCTCATCCATCGGCTCTGCCGAGAAACCGTGTATCTGGGGGATCCTCACAACGACTGTCTCTTCGGCGTAGTAGCCGTCCACAGTGAAGACGTCAATATTCACTGAATGGCCATTAGACAGAGAATGGGCCATGGACTGGTTTGCAGGACTGATTCTGACGTGTAGATCAGTGAAGTTCAGAGTATTCTCAAGGCCCACGTCGAAGCTTACCGAGGTATTCCACTCGCCTGATCCGTTGTGGAACTCGACCAGCCAGTCTCCGCCATCGGTCCCAGGGACCAGTGCCTGAGCGGAGAACGTATCAAATGGCTCGTGGCCGAGGTAATCCACCCCCATGACGAACTCCAGCGGTTGGAATCCCGAGGTGTTCTCATCGAGCTGTGCCAGTAGGTCAGCTATCCCTCCATCATGAGAAGGATCGCCTCCACTGCTGGAGATTACTCGCAGGGCCACCTCGTGGTTGGAAACTCTGGTATGTGAAATAACAGTAGCTGGAGTCTCTTGTCCGGCCTGCATACCGACCGTGCGTCCGCCCGAGTAGGTCATGTTCCGATCCATTTGGTTTACCACGAATTCGCTGGAAGTCTCGGCCACCCCTCCTGGAAGGAGCATTCGTAGACCTCCATCATCGTCCAATTGGGCGACCCAGGATATCCCTGCACCTATGTTGATTATCAGCTCAGGACTCTCTACATCTGCAAGAGTTCTGGATACTCCGTCGTAGTCCAGCCACTGCGTCTCAAGAATGAGCCACCCTCCAGAGATTAGTCCCATGTCCTCAAAGCCGCCCTCTAGGACGTCGGCTTCTATGTTGGCCATTGCAATTAGGCCGTCTTCCTCGACGCTGGCACGTATGATCCACTCGCCGGGCTCAACTTGGGCTGACCAGTTTCCTTTCCAAACACCGTCCTCCAGATTCTTTGTCGGTGTAACGGGGTCCCTCACTAGGCCCTCAGCAGGGAATAGCTCGAGGACCAAAGAGTCGGAAATCTCTGAGAATTGTGTCTCGTCTATGTAAGAAATAGTTCCTCCCACGTCCACTAATCCGGCTGTAAGCTCTATCTCGACATCATTTGAGGAGGAGCCGAGTACGACTGAGATTTCCTCTTGGTCGAATCCTTCCATGTGAGTGGTTATGCACCATGAGGTTTCAGAGGGCTGGAATACGGACCAGTCGCCATTTGGATCTGTAGTAAGGTTTCCAGTGAAGAGCTTCGAATCCGTGTCCGAATCTGAAATTTCATCATCGCAATCCTGCCTGATGGAAACTATCACTCCCTCAACTCCCTCGCCTACATCTGAGTCATCGTCGTCATTGAAGTCCCAATACACGTTTCCGCTGAGCTCCGATGATCTGTTTGCAACGAGTGAAATCTCTGGATTTGAACCCGCGGATAGTGTGAATTCGGCGGAATCTAGATCCCACATCACGCCATCCAATACCATGCTCATCTCAGCTGACCATGCCCCTGGCGATACCAAAGCGGACACGAGCCCCTCAGAGTCAGTCTCTCCTAGTTCGATAGATCCTAGTCCATCAACTGACTCCATTACGATCGTGAATCCACTTAGTGGCTCTCCAGAAAGGTCCTCGGTTAGATTCAGTGATACTGTAGCAATCTCGCTGGTTGAGAAACTCAGTTCCTCTGCAGCATTCTCGAAAGACACATTGACTGCCTCCCTCAGAGTCTCTGAAACCCCTCCGGGGCTTGGGAATGGCTCGACCCACAGAATCCAGCTTCCCTCCTCCACGTGATCGACCCAGGAGCCGTTGGAATCGGTGTAGAATGTAGAAGTCCAGCCATTCTCAGGGTTAATCATCCTGAACATCTGGTTCGCCAATGGGCCTCCGCTCTCATTGGAAAGTGACAGGCTTACCCTCCATTCTGGATCGAATGAAATCGATCTCTCGACTATATCTCCCTCAAGGGAAATCTGGAAAGATTGTACTGCAGTCAGTATCCTTGTGCCAAACAAGTCCCCATCCTCTGGATCCGATATCTCGACGGTGACTGAGTAGGTACCTGGCTCAAGTGAGACTTCTGCATGGCCTTCCTGTATCCATTCGCTTCCGTTTGTCAGCACACTCTTACCAGCCCCTGACAACATCATCGAGTCTATCTGGAAACCATACGAAACCGGAGTTCCGTTAGATGAGTTCCCATCATTCGAGTGATCCATGAACATATCCACGGAAAGAGTTCCATTGCTTGGGTTCAATATCACCTCTAGAGATGTATTCTTGTCATCTATATACTTCTGAACAGGCGACGCTCCAAGGATTTCTGGGCCCTCTACGTCGAAGGTCCAGTTGCCCTCTGGAAGAACCATATCGAATAGTCCGTCGACTGGGATTTGTTCCCTCCATGTTACGTCATGCTCATCACTGTCAGCTGTTACGGTAATCTGCTCCCAGCCAGCGAATGAAGGGGAATACAGATTGTTGGCCCTATTGACACTGACCATACCAGAAATTGCAACCCCTGGTCTTGCAACCATCACTACGTCATCCAGGTCCCCGGATACAGTGAAGCTATCTCCAGCGACCAAAGAAGCCACGATGCCCTCCACAGTAGCATCGACCATCGCGCCTTCTGGCAAGGAGATGCTGAACTGGCTCGACTCATTGGTTACTGCCGTAGTGCTGAATCCGTCCCAGTGGAATTCTACTGTAACGTCGGAGCCTATGAGCTTGTTATCATCCGGATTGAACTCGGCTGAGACATTTTCCTCGTAGTAGACTATCCCCGAAACTAGTAGGCTTGTCCTGAATTCGAATGTCTCGAAGGAGTCGGCATCTACATCGATGACCTCCCATATCTGTTTGGTCTCATCCAGGGTATAGTCCAACAACCATTCGCCCGGTGCGAGTTCGGCGAAGTATGTGCCTGTCACATTATCGAAGATCGCATCGACCTTGCTATCCGAGCCGTCATTCGCCTTTAGTGAGACATTCAAGTCAGGGACGTTCTGGTCAGCGTCTAGGAGTTCGAAAGTTATGTCAAAGGTCTGGGAGATCGGGAAGGGTATCTGTACATCCGTAGCCTCATTTGCATCGAAAATGTAGTCTTCTAAGAATTCTGGGAATCCGTCATTGTCGATGTCTATCTCCACTGTGTAGTTTCCAGGGATAATTGGGCCGAAGTTTAGCTTGCCATCTTCATCGGGCAAAATCATACAAGGAGCGAAGTGTACCTCCTCGCAGTCATCTACCGCATCTGAGAAGCCGCTTCCATCCTGATACAGGGCTACACCGCCCTCGATGACCTGATCTGTTTCGTCTACGAGTTTTCCTCCTATTGTGCTGCCCATAATTTGGACCTCGGAAACCTGTGAACCGGGATTTGATGAGACGATGAATGCCTCGTCCAGAGTAGCTTTTGAGCCGTCTGCGAATACTACTGTGACTTCATATTCGCCCGGTATTGCATCCATCAGGTGGAAAGTCCCTGGCTTGACCATTGGGCCGCTGAAAGAACCAGCGCCGGAGAATTGCCCGGTGCCATTGATTGTTCCGTAGGTGTCCATTTCCTCTGATGTGTCGACCTCGAATCTACCTGATGCAACCATTGATGCGTGATACAGGTGCTGAGTGAAAATTGTTGACCCGTTGGATGTGAATCTACCCGAGGCATTGACCTGTCCATCGATTAGGAAGTCCCCGGAAGAGAGTTCGCAGAATGTGAGGTTCTCAGGCATTGTGCCATTCTCGCTGCAGGTCTGGACCTGGGAGTCCCCCCCAAGGTCCTCGGAGATGGTCCCACTTAGGGTACCACGGCCGTCGAAAAGCCCGTCTCCCGTCAGGCTATGGTTGTTCATTACCTCCTGCGAGAAGTTGCCGGTGAAATCTGAGACTGTGACCACGGATGTTGAGAGAACGGAGCCTTCGCCCGTGAAGGTTACCTCCCCTATCCCGTTGAAGGCTAGGTCCGTGCCAGTTACAGTCCCATTGGATGTCGTTACTGTGTAAGGATCCAACTGTATGGCGTCCCACATGGGAGATAGTTCCAGATCAACACCGATAATTGGCTCGTCCTCGAATTCTGATGCGCCGGACCAAGCTAGTTGTCCTGTTGCGTGCGTGGGGTCGACGTTGATCGAGACATCGATATTTGAGGCCCCATTAGAGTGTCCGTCGTCGCCCGAGATGTTTACGATCTGCTCTGCTAGCCATGTAGATCCTGAGACATTTCCTAGTATACCTGAAATCGGGTTGATATTGCGATTCGAGTTGGACTCGGAGAGAATTTCTGTCATACTATAGCTACCAGACATTACGGTAGCTCTAGCCGAATCTAGGTCCGGCTCTCCGAAGAAGGCCGACACTCTGATCTTGCCTGCTGGCGCCACGAAAGAGAAGGCCCCATCCTCATCTGCATCCGTGGTCCCAATTGGAATCCAGTATGTCCTACCGTCCCTATCAACTACGTCTCCGTTTTCATCAGCAGTCTCTTCGCCGCTGAATGCGTCTCGCTCGATGAGGATCCTGGCATTGGGCACAGGGCCTATTCCATCGAGTTCAACGGTTCCCGAGATGGTAGCCCCACTGTAGTACTTGAGAATCTTGACTTGGGTGTTTGCATTGCCTACAACTGGGTCCGCACAATCCGAATCCAGCTTTTCGCCGGACTCGTCCAACTCGCAAGGCAAGTCGTACCAATTTGCTAGAACGAAGTGGTTCATCATTGCTCCCGGCATGGGGATTGCCGACTCCAGAGGTGAGCCGGGCGTCCCGGTAGTGTAGAAGTGCGGTGCTGGTTGAGAAGCGTCGCCCGGCAGACCGAGAGTCGATGATCCGTACCCCACATACACCCTCGCAACCATTGTCTCGAAGAATGCGTCTTGGTGCTGATAGTCGATGTCGATCATCTGAATCACCTCACTCGCATCCTGAGCGGCCCCCGACTGTTGCCTCACGACGTCATTGAGGTATTCCTGCTCGTATTCCTCAGATGTCCTAGGGATGACTGGCCCATCTGCCCCTCTCTGTGTCAGATAATTTGTGGAGATGTAGTTGTCCAAGTCAAGTCCCGAGAGCGCGGTCGGGGCATGGAAGATTCCTGTGGTTTGACCACGGTGGTAAGAATAGTCCTCATAGTAAGACCCTCCAAGTGGGTAAAGACGATTGTCAACGGCGAAGTATCGGATATCGTTGTTCCTCTCCACTGTGACTCCCAGCCCTTCCTCGTAGTCCTGAACTTCGTAAGTGACCGATGTTGTGATCGAGTGATACATGTCAACTAGTTCTGAAGAGTCGAATGCCGTCAGAAGGAAGGCCCGTCCCATTGCGAGCTTCGAGTTCGCCCTGTGGAGGCCCGTGGAGACGTCATCGAAATCCTCGATCAGGTCATTTGTGTACCTGTAGTTCCCGATCATGTAGTGAGTGGTGGTTTCGTCGAAGTCCGAGGTCCTGCCCCTAGCCTCGTCGAAGGATGCTCTGGCTTCTGTCTCGTTCATTGGCTCTCCATACGGCTCGCCATCGAAATATACCATCCATGACTCGCCATCTGATGGGATTCCGCTTTCACCTAGGGAATGGCCCCTAAGGAGCTCTACGACCCCGTCGGTAGCTATGATTTCCATAGAGCGTTGAATGACGAAGGAAGAGTCTCCAACATCGATCGAAAGAATTGAGTCGAATTCCTGCATCTGGGGTGTGCTCATGTACTCGTCAATCGCATCAGTGAAGTCAGTGGTGAACTCACCGTTATTCGACCTCCTATCGCCTTGAGATAGGGTCATTATGAATAGTGCCAGAGTGTCATCTTGTCCTTGTGAGAGGAGCATTCCGCCACTGTTCGGAATTCCTGACTGGAAGTTGTCGGCCACAGTGGGGTGCTGGCCTTGGGCCAAAGCCTGGAAGCCATAGTCCCACCATGATACGAAAGCTGGCCTTTCACTGAAACCAACATCTGTGTCTTGCTCCGACAGCCATTCGTATGCAGTATTCCAGTCCGCGCCATTGAAGCCGGGTCCGAAGGTCCCCATGTACCAGAGCTGGCCTGATTCTGCGTCATATTCAGCGCCATTCAATATCGAGAGGTCTCTGAGAAAGTCGGGGGATATCTCGTATATGGTCTGGTCAACATCCGAGGCGGCAGCCTGGCCCCTTGGAATTCCGGAGTCTATTCCGTAAGTCATGTGCTGGCTTGCAACCAGCATGAAGACTAGAACGAGGGCAGGAATTCCAGGGTGCTTCTTTGTGGCTGGCCATGTAGACTTCCTCCTAGCAGAGGGAGAGCCGATTCCCGACCTCCTCCATTCCTTGACAAAGCCCACTGGATCTGCGGACTTCCATAGCATTGCCATTCCCAGTCCCCCTACAACTGCCATTGCTGGAGTCGCGTTGAAGATGAAACGCCCGGCACTCCATGCCATGTACGCAGCAACGATTACCCATGTGCCCAGAAGCAGTTGGCTCTGGCTTTCCTTCCTTGATCCCCTCCAGAGCAGGTAGATTGCGCATGATACTGCTATCAGTGTGACAATGGGGCCATAGGATGCGAACAAGACCCCCCTACTGGGTGCTTGGGCCTCACCGATTGTACCGAAAATCTTGTTCTTAGAGAAGTAGAATCCGCCGGTGAAGAGAATATCCCACCCATTGTATTGCTCCAGCGTCTGCAACAGGTAGAGCGTACCCAGAATACCTGAGAAGAGTGCTGCTCCGCTTCCAATAACAAGTAGCCAAGGCCTGTCTCTGAAAGAGCATGTAACCCATCCTAGTGCCATTGTGAAACCTATGATATAGAACATTGGCTGGAAACCACTGGGATCGAAAAGAAGATCCATCCCGGGCCACATGTAGAATGGAAGTGGAATTAGGAATGATGTGAATAGCATCTGCAGGGAGGCTGCCGTAATTGGCAGGCTATCCCTGCCCCTGAATAGATTCATCACGACCTGTGCGCCATATGCTAGGAATAAGATTCCCGGACCATAGACGAATCCTTTCCACCCCAGTGCCGCTGTCGCAAAGGATATGCCAGAAAGGGTGGCATTGGACATTACCGCTGGGTTACGGGCCCACATCTCCCTCATTCCAGCAATTAGGTAAAGTGGGTTCTTGCTCGGATTCTCAAAAATTCTCTCAGTGCTGAGGCTCTCCATAGCCTTGACCCAGAAGTAGAACGCCATCGAGATGAATAACAAAGCGAAGGAGTCGTGATCTGCAAGAGCGAATGTCGAATGACCGATGTGCCCTGGCATCAATGCTATCAGCCAAGCAGCGAAGATTCCTGCCAAGTTGCTGTGTACCCTCCTTGCTATTGCAGCGATTGGCAAGACAATCAGAGCACCATAGATGGCTGGCATGGATGCGACACTCCACCAAACCATTGTTGCCTCCTCGCCCGAAGAGGCGCCAGTGACCCAAGAGAGGCCTATTCCCCCAAGGGCGATGGACCATGAGAATAGTGGCGGTCGTGGATTAATTGAGCCCATCGGATATGCCCTATCTGCATCGAAAATGTAGTGGCTTCTTTCCGCGACGACATAATCAATGACCCTCTTCATGTACCATGGGTCGGAACCGCCTGTCATGTCCCACAACTGAGTCCCTGATGCGTTCATTGCGGGAAGGACATTCCATCCGGTTCTTACTGCCAATGCGACGAAAAGTGCCAATCCCACCATAATTCCGTAGTAGTTTTTGTTCCACCAAGCCCTGATTTGACTGTTCTCTCTACGAGGTGCAGTGTCTCCGAAATACCCTCTTGAAGAGAAAATTACAGCCGCTACATTGAGCCAGAAAATCAGGAAAACCCATGCAACTCCGGACAAGCCATCGTCTGAGGAGAGGGTGGACCCAAGTAAGTCGCTACCAATCTCCACCATCCTAGCGAGAGTGTATAGGATCCAGTTTACGGCGACTAGCGCTCCCCATACCTGCCATCCCTCTGCCCTGCAGAAAGCCCAGAACACAATGACGAGCGTTGTGAAAAGTGCCCAGATTGAACCCAGATAGATGTGCTCTGCATATTCGGTTAGAGTTTCCAAACTACCTACCCAAAGAAGTGGGAGAAGTTGTACGGCAAGAATCAGTGACATGACCCCTATGGTAACTCTCGAGGATTTATCCGAAGCTTCGAAAGTTGGTAAATCTGAGAAAAGTGGACCCACGCCTCGATCGTCAAGTGTGCCTCTCATGGCAATAGCAAGTATTGCCCCGAGGGCACATGCTGATGCCCAGAATGCGAACAATATGGAAGCTGTAGCAGATCTGGAAGCGTCAATCAGTTCTGCTTCCGTGCCGGCCCATGCGGAGGAGTCGAATTGTGTATGGGCCGCATGGGATACGGCAAAGTGGAAGCCTACTATCAAAGCTAGGAGTAGATTGGCCTCCTCATTCCTTCTCAAGCTAGTTAGGAAGAGGGTTGAAATCGCCATGAAGACAAATGTGAAAATTGTAATGTTCTCTATCGATGAGGATATCGAGGGCACCAACATTGGAATTGCCAGTATTGCAAAAAACGACACCATGAAGATTCCAAATCTAAAGCTAGGAGGGCCATCTGATTTGGAATACGAACTGTCGAATTCCCGAGAGGCAGGGGAGGAAGAGGCGACCCTTCCAAGCGCAGCTCCGAAAGTGGCTGCGAGAGGGAGGGTCAGGATTCTCAGATATCCATCATTCTCCATTGCTCCGTTTGCGACATAGTCGATCCCGAGAAACAGCACCATGAGGGTGGCAAAAACCACCGTCACAGGGGCCAGTCCCATCAGCGGAATCTCGACTCTTGTCGCGTCTTCTTTTCCGTTCATTGGCATTCACCGTCTGCTACAGCCTGAAGGCTAGCGTCGCCGCGATTTTACTTCCTGTTATAACCGTTCTTAGAACGGTTGCGAAATGAATAGCCCAAAACGGCGATTCTAGCGCTTCAGGGCCCTATGTCCTATGTCGGACCGATAATGCGAACCATCTAAATCGACGTTGTCGATAATTTCGTATGCTGTCGAGACGGCGCCCTCGAGCGTGGGGGCTACCCCAGTGGCGGCTAGAACCCTGCCTCCTGAAGAAACGAGTACCCCCTCCCTCAGGGAAGTCCCTGCATAGTGAACCATGCCAACTGTTTCGCCTTCATCTATGGACGTCTCACTTCCTGAAATTAGCCCCCCTAATTTAGGCGATTCAGGATACCCTTTCGAAGCCAGAACTACGGTCGCAGCCGACATCCCGGAGAAGGAGGGTTCAATGGAACTGAGGCTACCCTCTGCAGCAGCCAAGAGTAGTTGCCCAAGATCGCTATCAATTAGCGGCACAGTGACCTGGGTCTCGGGGTCTCCGAATCTAACATTGAATTCGATCACCCTAGGGGCTCCGTTTTCGTCTATCATGAGTCCTGCATATAGGCACCCCCTGTAGGGGGTTTCCTGGTTCCTCAGGTGATGGTGCATTGGCTCTACTACCTCATCTAAAATCCTCTCCATCACCGAAGGGGAGACGACCGGTGCGGGAGCGTAAGCACCCATCCCACCAGTATTCGGGCCCATGTCATTGTCGAAGGCCCTCTTGTGATCTTGACTTGGGGGGAGGCATACAAAACCGGTTTCGTCCATGACAATCAGTACGGAAGCCTCCTCGCCATCGAGATGCTCCTCCATCAGGACGATGCCGTCTTCCTCCAAGGCTGATGAAAGAGCGTGTTCCGCAGCAATCCTGTCGGATGTCACGGTGACTCCTTTACCTCCTGCGAGAACGTCTCTCTTGATTACCCAAGGACTGTGAAAAGAGTCTAGGAATTTTGGGATATCTTCGACGTCTTTGATTACTTGGCAGCTACCAGTAGGGACGCCCAATTCCAACATAGTTTTCTTTGCATGCAATTTCGAACCCTCCAACATTGCTCCTCCGGAATGGGGGCCGAAGCAAGGAATTCCGTTCTCCCTCAATTTATCGGCGAGACCTAGGACCAGGGGTGCCTCGGGCCCAACTACAACTAAGTCTGCTTGTATTTCAATCGATAATCCAACAAGTCCGTCTATGTCACTTGAGCCGATATCGTGATTGGTGCCCAGTGACCGCGTGCCGGCATTTCCGGGAGACGTGTGTATCGATGTCACTGAAGGGCTACTTGACAGCCCTATTGCAATGGCATGTTCCCTTCCGCCTCCTCCAACAATGAGGACCCTCATCCCTGCCACGCTCATGCGCGCCGACGACAGGGCATAATGTATACTGATAGTGGATTTCAATATGGGACTGACTTCAATCCCAGTCTGTATCCGATGATGTTGGTCGCCCTGTGAATGACGGGTGTCAGAACCAAGAGTGCCAGTATCTCGTTAGTTAGTTCGGGTTGTGTGATTACCTGTCCCTCAAATAATGTGAATGAAACTGCGAAAATTGCTAATGCGAACGTCATGGTATCTAGAAGAGGGGCTTGGGAGCTTTCCGAACCCTCCCTCTTGTGGCCCTTCCTTCTCTTGAAGAAAGAGCCGATGGTGTCTCCGGCCATACAGGCTGCCCCCAAGGTGAATCCCATTACAAACGCGGCGCCCCATTCATTGCCAAACCAAAACCAGTCATCCGGAGTAGCCCACAATATTGGATCGATGAATGGCCTACTACCGGGCTCAGATCTTCCCCTCCACAAGTGATGTGTTGCCATTGCAAGGAGACCACTGAAAACTGCGCCCCCGAAGAAGCCATTCCAGGACTTCCCATCGCCCAATATTCGGTAGCCGTCGCCAAGTGTCCTTCCCCCGTCGATGACCAAACTATCGAATTCAAATTTCTCTGGGATCCATTTGCCAAAAAGCATGGCACCGGTATTTGCGAGATAGAATGGTCCGTACATCATCAGAACAGTAATCACATTCAGTAAGAATCCCCATGATGATTCTCCGAATGAATCAGCTAACGTTTGTACTGCATCCACGACTGGCCCACCGTTAATTGGTGTATGAGTGATTTGGTTCCATCGAACAATATGAGCAGTTATGCAATTTTAGGGAAATCATTGATTTGCCTAGGGGTCCGGCTGGATTCATGAGTATACGCTCGGCGACGATAATGACCTTTGTTCTGATGGCATCTATTTGCATTTCATGCATTCAGACCTCTGCTGAGGATCCGGAGCTCGTGATCGATGGAGACGTTACATGGGGGTCCGAAGAAGTAATCGACGGAACGATCAGGATTGCTGATGGCGGGACCCTGAACCTCTTAGAAGCCGATGTCAGTGTTTCTACCGGTTCAATGATAGTTGTAGAGAATGGGGGCTCGCTAATTTTGGATGATTCCAATCTTGCTTCAACCTCACCGCCCTCAGGGATTACTAGTTTCGGTTACTGGGATGAAGAAAGAAGGGGGGCTTTCAAGGTACCTTCTGACGGAATTGACGGTGATTTCTCTCTCACCATACACTCAGTTGGAGGGGCAAGCTACTATGGTGGACAGGCATACGTAGGTGATTCCGAGCCAGTTTCACTCAATGGCACAGAGCACACGTTCGATTTCTCAGATCTAGAAGGGGGTGAGGCCTGGATAGGGCTCGTTGGTTATGGGTATTCTTCTGTGTCCATATCTAGTGTCACCATTGATACAGGAAATTCTCAGATTTCAATTGATGGAATAGATTTGGACAGTATCAACATGATGGCGGCAGGGGACCATGGCTTCCAAATTGTCGTCGCTGGAAATATGGAAGTGGATAATTCCGTAATTTCAGGAGGCGGGATAACGATAGAGGGAGAGGGGTCCCTGGATTCCGATAGTGGCACATTTGACAGGGTTGGTCCGATTGTCATTTCGAGCGACAGCTCTTCAATCGACATATACGGGGAATCTGTCTTTGCGGATAGCTTAGACGATCATGACATCAGAGGGACCTCGTTCTGCGGGATTAGCTGGGGGGACTCTGTTCTAGGCTCCGGAGACTTCGAGAGGAGTGGCGGCCTTACCGACAGATGGGAGAGAAGGGTCGTAGACCAGAGGCTTGTCTTCGATTCGGTCGACGTTATCTTTGAAGTCGATGGAATGGGACTTGATGGAGTGACTTCGTTCCAATCATCCAGCGATTCCGAGGGAATTGGGATAGTTGATGGAGGCGGAGAGAGGGTCGTTCAGATAAGGTGGTCTGATGGGAGTTGGTGGAACGAGTCTGCAACTATCAACATCGTTTCATATAGAACTGGGTGGAATCCAGAGGCTTCGGGAATCGACAATTATGGAGGAAGTGACATTCCATTAACTTGGGGGCAAGAGCAGGTAATTGACCAGTTCACTCCCGATATAGAGTGGGTGTCCATTGCCGTATTGGGCGAAGGCGAGGCATCGACATCGCAGTCAGTGGCAGTCTTAGCTGAGTTTGCGAACAGGGGCACATCTGCCGCGAGCTTCTACATAACCTGCGACATATTTGAGACCGGCGCTCAGGCTGACATTGGAGGGTTTCAAGGAGTGGTGGTGGGCCCCGGGGAATCGATGGATCTCCAATTCGGGTGGCGAGGTGGCGAGGTAGGGACATTCAGTCTGGACTGCGAGATTCTGACTCCAACCCAGCTGGTTGACGATAGTGCATTTGGAGGCGGTACAATGATGACAGAATCAGTGATTTGGAATGAGCCTGTGGAGGAAGAGGGTCTAGACATTCTTCCAATATTGGTCGCACTGACAATTGGGATTGGCATAGCTGTGGTTTGGGCCTACCGGCGAGCCAAAGAGAGTGTAGACGAGTCGTTCGAAGATGATGAGCTTGACGAATACTGAGGCCTAGCAGCTTGAGACAACCGTCCATGCCTCGTCAGTAGCAGGGTTTCCTTCATCATCCGCACCTTCTTCTGAATATTCATAGTATGATGTGTGAGATATGACACTTCCATCTGACCAGGGGGACATCTGGGTGACCTCTATGATGAAGTGATAGCAACCGTAGTCATTCTCTTGCCAGTCCTCTTTGGGAATGTAAAGTGTGTTTAGGGCAGCATCCTGAACTGAGCCTGCCAATGGTAGCTGGGAGCCTTCTGAGCCGACCATCGCCGATCCGGTTCCGTACTCTCCAGAATTACTATCCCATGACGCTTGTCCGTTAACTACCGTAACGGTTGGATAGGTCACCACACTGCTGCCCGCATACTCCATTCTTGCATCAAGAGTATAGTCAGCCTCAACCAGGCCGGCTGGCGGAAGTCCGCCTAGAGTTTCCAAGCCCGCCCAGGAAGTCAGGGCGACTCCCAACAGACAGCTGTTCTTGTTGCCCTCGCAATTATCTGAGTTGGTCGAAATAGCCCCACTGGTAGATCCTTGGACACCCGTGACTGTCCTAGACAGGGATGCTGAGTCGAGAGTTGCCGTCATGGTAGAAGAGCCGGCGATAATTTGTATTGTGTAGGGGGAATCAGGAAGAGCATTATTGGAATAGAAATCGGAAACTGAGAATGAAATTGACCCATAGTCCCCCTTCCCATCGCTCTTGCTTATCGAGAAAGACGATGTTCCCGACCATACTACAACTCCGGACTGCTCGATGGTGATTTCAGCATCTATGGTGGGACTAGTGATGGAGTTCTGTCTGATCTTGACTACCATTGTATCCCCGTCATCGCTAAATTCGATCTCGCCCATGGACATCTCGCCCTGTAGCACCGTACCGAGGATCAACGGGAATCCCAGTAAAACCAGATAGGCGCCCACCACCAATGCAGCCCTCATCTGACTGAATCCATCCTTGCCGGGAAGGCCTATCCGGAGCCTCCACCAAACTACAGCAAAAGAGGCAATTATTGTGACGGGAACCAGAATACTGAGTGGAATGAAATCTAGGTAAACGCCGAACCACATTATCAGTGCCAATGGAGCTACTGCGAAGACGAGGAGTGCTTTGAAAATGTCAACGATTCCAACGTCACTCCCTTGGGCACTCACAACGGCACTAGGTACTGCCTCGGCGACCACTTCATCGACCATTTGCTGCTCCTTTGCCTTCTCAAGTAGACCTCCGTTACTCATTCGAGCACCTCCTATTTCGGTAGAGTGGTCGGGCATCGCAGTTATCAACCCGTTGCCAAAGAGGGCCGAGCTTGGGCGTTCTAGAATAATCTAGAGTCCAAGGGGGTTATTTCTCCGTCGCTATCAATTATGACTGGATCATCCTCTAATCGGTTCCTTCCCGCTATAGCAGCAGCGGCCAGAGCGGTCATCATCATTGACCCTAAGGCACCGAACCCGGGGAGATAGACTCCACGGATGTAAATCGTCATCGACTGAATCATGTAATTGGGGATGCCCTCAGTCCTGACCGAATACTCGGAAGTCGCCTTGAATTGGAGATTGAAGTATTTGTCAGTCCAACCTTGATTCTTCGGAGTCCTCATCTGAATCCTCACCTTCTCGGCAGGAGCCAGGGACTCAATCTCGACTGAGACCAAGGGGATGCTGAGTTGGAATCCCTCGTCGTTTAGCTCGTCGTAGTTCACTATCTCGACATTGAACCTATCCATGGCGTTGCCGTCATTGTAGACATCGAAGGTCAGAAGCATATCCACTCTGGGCCTCAGTTGCATAAATGCAACATCGGAAGCCACTCTGAGTCGGCTGAACTGCTTTATGACTGCGAGGACCTTGTAGGTTGTCGGAGTCCCAACTACCGTTATTCCGTTTGCTTGGACAACCTCAGCAGTAATTGAAATCTGATGCTGTCCCTCGGGCATCCTTAGATCCGCCCTCAGAATAACCTGGAAACTCACATCGGCGCCAGATCCGACAGTCATAGATGCGGGGCCAGCTGAAATTAGCGAACCTGACTGTATCTGGATGTTCACCTTCTCACTGTGAATAGTGGGATTTTGTAGGACGCAGTACACAATCGAAGTCCTGGTCGCACCGGGGTATACCTCAATTGCCTGGGGGTTATCGCAGGTCAGCGTAATGTCAGGAGTAGGGTTAGTCTGTGCCTGTACTGAAGCCGCCCCCGCCCATGTGCTTAGGAAGTAAACCATCAGAATCAGCATACTGGTTCTAACACTTCTACGCGTGGCCATCGTAACGATGCCCACAAAGACCGTATTTGAGACTTCGCCCAACTAGTACTGCAATAATAGCGGTTCATGGGGCAAATTGGCAGGCGGTTTGGTGGACCCGACCGGATTTGAACCGATGACCACTCGGTTATGAGCCGAGCGCTCTAACCAACTGAGCTACGGGTCCTGCATC
>MDTG01144383.1_pt1 | contig 60291 bp, 79 predicted proteins | sample 811421 | NCBI WGS metagenome assembly MDTG01 (sample SAMN05326645, study PRJNA326480) | marine metagenome | isolation source: seawater | place: Pacific Ocean: South East | collected 2011
CGGATGGCCTGGCCTGCTGGGGTGTAGCCAAGCGGTAAGGCACCGGTTTTTGGTACCGGCATGCGCAGGTTCGAATCCTGCCACCCCAGCCAACCTTTTTCCCATATTCTCCCATGATCTCCCGCGCGGCTTGCCAAAGCGCGGGAATAGCGGCACAAAAATTCCCATGTTCTCCCATCGAGACCTATTCAAACGCGGGGGCCTTGGGGGCCTTTCAGGGGGCCTCGGGTGAGCCTGAACCGTTTGACCGACCAAGCCTGCAGAAAGGCGGTCGCCGAGCCCGGGCGGGAGAAGCGACTTTACGACGGCGGCGGTCTGTACCTCGCAATTCGGCCGAGCGGCGCGAAAAGCTGGAAGCTCAAGTATCGCTGGCAGGGGGCGGAGAAGAAACTCACGATCGGCCCATATCCCATGATCGGCCTACGCGAGGCGCGCGATCGACGGGACGAAGCGAAGCTTCGGATTTCCGCGGGGACAGATCCAAGCGCCGAAAAGAAAGCGCGCCAACGCAAGGTCGCGATCGGCGAGACATTCGAGGAAGTCGCGCGCTCCTGGCATGCAAACAAGAGGGCCAAGCTGACCCCGCGCTATGCGCAGCAGGTTCTCGCGCGGCTCGAGGCCAACGCCTTCCCTCTGCTCGGCCGCAAGGCGATCGCCTCGATCACGCCTGCGGAGGTTCTCGAGGCGATCAGGCGAATCGAGCGGCGCGGTGCCTTGGTGATGGCGCAGGAGGTTCGCGGCCACATATCCGAGGTGTTCGTCTGGGCGATCGCTTCGGGACTGGCGGAAACGGATCCCGCGGCCATCATCCGCAAGGCGCTGCAGCCGAGTGCCGGCGCGCGCTTTCCAGCGGTCGAGACGATCGAGGCGGCGCGCGAGCTGCTGCAGACGATCGACGCGCGCACCGGCAACCGCGGGCTTGCATCGACGAAGCTGGCCTCTCGCCTGCTCGCGCTAACCGCGGTGCGCCCCGGAGTGGTCCGGCTTGCGGAGCGTCAGGAGTTCGAGGCCTTGAAGGGCCCGGAGCCGCTCTGGCGCATTCCGGCCGCGAAGATGAAACTGTTGGCCGAACACAAGGCCGACAACCGCTTCGACTTCCTCGTGCCGCTGGCGTCGAGCGCTGTCACGGTCGTCGAAGCAGCGATGCAAAAAAGCGCGCACCCGCGCTTCATCTTCCCCGGTGCCAATCGCACGGGCCCAATCAGCGATTCGACACTGAGCCAGCTCTATCTCGATGCGGGCTATCGCGGACGGCATGTCCCCCACGGTTGGCGCGCCACGTTCTCGACCATCATGAACGAACGCGCGGCGGAACAGGAACGCTGGGGCGACCGGGAAATCATCGACCTGATGCTGGCGCACGTCAAAGGCGATATCGAGGCGAAGTACAACCGCGCCGCCTACATGCCGCGACGCCGCCAGATCGCAAAGGAATGGGCGGAACTGCTCGATGTCGGGCTGAAAGACCCGCACGCGCTGGGCTGACCGCTACTCCGCAGGGAGGCGCGGCATGACCCACGCGCTTCTCTATCGCGAAGCCAAACCCCGCCGTGACAGCTTCGACCTATACGATCCGCGCGCGCAGGTCTTCCGGCCGATCGAGCACGGCGAGACTTTCGCCAGATGCCTGCTCCAAGTGTTCGACGAGTGGGACGATTACACCAAGCAAGAAGGCAAGCGTCACGCTATGGGCCAGAACTGCCGCAAGGTTCTCCGCGCGCTCTTCTGGTGCTGCGATTACAAGAAGGGCACTTGCGAGCCCTCCCTCGATGCCCTGATGGCCAAGACCCACTTTGCCCGCCCCACGATCGTCAGAGCCCTCAAACTACTCTGGGCCAATGGCTTCGTCGACTGGATACGACGAACGGTGAGGACAGATAACGCGCCAGGCGACGGGCCGCCGGTCATCCAGGCGACCAACGCCTACTTCTTCGACACGAAGAGGCTCCCCGATCGCTGTACGAAGCGCTTGCGCCAACTGCTCGCGCGCGCGGGAAAGAAGTTCAAGCCAACCGAATACCCGCGCCCCCCGCGCTACATCGGCTCAAAGGAGCGACGCGCGAAGACAATCCGCGACCAGGTGGCCTATGACCGAGCGGTCAAGGCGAACGCCCTCACCCGAGCCGCGACCGACGCGGAGCGCGCGAAGGCCCTCTATCCCGGCGACGAAGCCAGTCAGAAGGTGCACCTCGCAATGCTCGAGAGTGCGAGTTCAGATAGCGGACTGAATCCCTATCCCAGTCGAAGTATTCATGATGAGTGAAGCCGCCTGGAGCGGCTTCACGCGTGAATTTTCGACGGACCCGCCACCAACCGTTCCAGATTACCCGACAAGAAACACCCGCCCGCACCGGCGGACCGGCCGGCATGCGCCGGCCGATGCTCGGCAGGGGACGGGTCGCAAATCCCGTGCCAGTCGGCGGGCCGATCTGCGCATCGAAACGCAACACGGTCACAGGCAGCGCAAGACCGCTCCAGTGCGCCTGAGGCCCCCGGTAGACCCGCAGGCACCAACTGCATCAAAACCAGCACCAAAAGTGCGCAGGCGGGGCGGGGAGGCGAGCGCGCGGCGCGGGCTCGAGCAGATGCCGGACCACGAGGACGATACGAGCGCGGGTAGGTTGCTCAATGTTCCTATTCCGTTCTACGCACAGGTCATGGGCAGACATCGACTCGATACGATCAGCGCGTTTGCGCGGCACGGCTACTGGGTGCGGATCATCTGCAAGACTTGCGATCGCCGCGTCGAGCGTCAGCCAATCGCGCTGATGCAGGTTCTTAATTCCCGCGGCTCAATCCCATCAATTGAGACCCTCGAGGATCGGATGCGCTGCGAGCAGTGCGGAGGCAGGGGAGCGACCCTCCTCGCCTGTGAACCTAGCGCTTAGCTCCAGCGAGCGCCGATCACTGGGCACCAGGCCGATGCCGGCCACGCCCCGCTAGTGACTTGATACCTTGGTGAATCTACTAATAACCGTAGGCTGGCGCCAATTGTTGGGGGCGATGGCAAGCGTGCAGATTTCAGACAGCGGGGAATTGACCGAAAAGGAGGCGGAGGCGCTTCGCCTCGTCTACGCCCGTTACACATCCAAGCAAATCGCGAGGGAGTTTGGCATATCGGCGAGCTCCGTTGACAAGCGTCTCGATTCCGCGCGCCGGAAGCTTGGCGCTGCAACCCGTGCGGATGCGGCGCGTCTGTGGGCCGAGGAGCATTACGGTGAACGGCTAACAGGGCATCCATTGCCCGTGCCCGAGCCCGACCATTTGACCGATCCTAGGGCCGTCGAACCACCGAACGTCCATCAGCGATGGTTCGACGCCCGACTGGATCCTCGAGGATTCGGACCGCTCGGGCGGACGGCTATCATCGTGGCCGGTGCCGTCATCATGCTCGTCATGGTGCTCATGGTGCTGGGGATCGCTGAAGGGCTGAACGCCTTGCTGGAATATCTCCTCGGGCCCTCGAACGGGCCAAGCTCCTGATGGCGAACCGGAGAGTGTGTATGCCACTTACGATTCCCACCGCAACGCAACGGATAGCCAAGGGCATCCAGCGCACAGAGAAGCTCACCGACGACACCCTGATCTCCGCTGCCGAGCTCTTCGCGGACATCGTCCGCGCTGGCGGAGAGTTTCGCGAGCACGAAGCCGCTCGTTTCGCGCAACCCGCCCTGCTCCGTGCTCACAAGGCCATTGGGGACCTAACCGATGCGCGCGGCGAACTGTCGCGAACCCATGCGGCACTCTTGGACGCGCGCCGGATCACGATGGCGCCCGAAGAACGCGAGTGCCCGGACTGGGTGATCGGGCCGACGACCGCAGTCGAAAGCGCTGCGGCTTAAGCAATCGATGCTGCTCTTTCTACTCCAGTGCGCGTTGATCGTGCTTGCGGTCTGCCTCGCGCACTGGAGAGGGGGCAGTGAGGAAAAACTTGGATCACTGATCCTCCTGACACCCGCCATTGTCGACGAACTCTACCATCTGTTGATCGAGGGCCCGGTCACGAACGAGGTGGATACGTTCCATCTTGTCCTCGACGTAGCAACCTTTGCGGCGGCCTACTGGCTTGCGCTGCGCGCCGACAGATTTTGGCCAATGCCGTTCGCCTCCGCACTGCTGCTTGCGGCACTGGCGCACCTCGCCCGAGCCATCAATCTCGACATGGAAGAGCTCGTCTACGCAATCATCGTGCGGGCACCGTTCTGGCTATCGATCGTGATCCTCCTGGGGGGGATACTCAACAATGCAATGCTCCGAATACCTGATAGATGTCCCAGACCGCCAGGCCGCGGCTGATGGCGACCTACGCAATGAAATCCGGGTACTGTCCAAGAAGATTGACCGCCTGTTAGATGACCAGGCGGCTTTGCCAGCGGACAACATGGCGGGGGCTGTCGCCCTTGACGACATGGCCACGAGAGCCCGCGCCGAGTATCGGCGGCGACGGAGCCGCCAAGCTGCGTTCGGCGGCTTTAATTTCGACCGGGAAGCGGCCTGGGATATCCTGCTGGACTTACTCGCCACCCACGACGGCGGGCCGATCCACACTACCAGTGCCTGTATCGGCTCAAACGTTCCACAAACAACCGCGCTTCGTCATATCAACCTGCTCGAGAAGGCTGGCTTGGTGGTGTCGGAAGCATGTTCTCGCGATCGCCGGGTGCGGAGAATACGGTTGAGCGAGCAAGCACAAGAAGGTTTCGGGCGCTACTTCGCCGCGGGCGGGGCCAGCAAATAACCGCTTTCCTACACCTGTGAGCGCGTGGCAGCGAATGCGAATGATCATCATTCATCTCATCGCCCTCGCATTCGGCGTCGCTGTCATCGTGGCCGTCATGGCGGGCAGACTGTCCACCATCGTGACGGATCCTCGCACCGGGCATGCCAGGAGTAGTGTTCTGGCGCCCGGCATTGCTTTGGCAGGGGCTCTAAGCGTGGCTGCCTCGTCCCTGTTCGGTCTGTTGTGAAGCGGTGGCGCTACAAGGCGGAGTTCACGCTCTTGCTTGTCCTCTGGCTCGGCTTGGGGCTGGGCGGCCTGGTGGGGATGCTGCTCTAGCGCGCCGACCAGGGCGTGCTCGTGCGATCGATCTCCAGCGGCCCATCCCACGCGCGGCACAGCGCCAGCGCCTCGTCGGGGCTGCCGTGCTGCCATTCATCGTATCGATCGGGTGCGAGGATGACCGGCATGCGGCTATGCACGCTCAAGGCGTCGCCGGTCGCGTCGGTCATCACCATCGAGTAGCAATCGCCCCACTCCTCGCTGGTGCGCCAGATCCCGGCGGCCGCGAACGCCTCGACCTTGGGTACGGATAGCCAGGTGCGCGTCATCGCGCCGCGCTGCCCTTCGGCTTCGGCCCAGGCGGTCAGCGGGATCAGGCAGCGCCGTTCCTCGAAGCTGTAGCGCCACATGAAGCTGCCCAGCTTGTCGGTGCGCGCATTATTGACCGGGCGCGGCTTGAGCGGCTCGCCGGTCTTCTTGCTCTTCTGGGGGAGCGGGAAGCCCCACACCATCGACCGCAGCTGGTCGCCCGCGATCACCGCGCCGGAATAGCCGGGGTAAACCTCATCGGCGAAGTTGGCACGGGCGTCGACAGCGACGTCGAACAGCCGCGCGATCTCGGCCTGCGCGCGGGTCATCCGGTAAAGATTGCACATTGGTTGAGGTGCCCCCTCTCGATCGGGCGCTAGAGCCCCTTGGTGACGATCAGCTCGCCGAAATTGCAGCTCTTGTCCATGCCGGCGGGGACGAGCGAAGCTCGACGCGATCGATATCAGCCCGAAGGCGCGATCGCCTCGCGCCAGTCCTCGAAGCGCACGGCCTCGAGGCCCAGCCAGTCGTTGACCTCGGCCAGGCGCGCCATCAGCGGTTCGATCTCGTTGTCCATGAACAGGACGCGCGCATCGAGCGCATCGCCGAAGCCGCCATTATTCTCCGGCACGATCGCGACCAGCTGGGGCGGCGTGCGGTGCGCGGCGAGCATTTCGTTCCGGCTCACCCGCTTGACGTTGAAGAACTCGTCCTTCGCGGCGGCCTCACCCACCGGGATGATCTGAACGCCCTTCTCGCCGGCGCCGGGCGAGTGGATAAACAGGTTGCGAAAATTACCCGGTCCCTTGGCATCGCGCAGGGCCTTACGCATGCCCTCGATATCCTTGTCGGCGATCTTCGTGTCATTGACGTAGAACACGTAGCCGGCGTGGCTGCCATTCTTGAAATATCGCCGCCGGAACAGCGTCGCGGCCTCGTCGAGCAGCCCGGCCTGCAGCGCGGGGAAGAATTCGGGCACTCCGTAGATCTCCTGGCTGGGATGCTCCTGCAGCAGGTGAAAAACGTGATCGCGCGCGAATTCGTGCTCGCGCTTCCACTCGGGCACGAAGAAATAGCGGCCCGGCTCGATCCCGCGCCGCATGTAGCGGCCGAGCGAATGTTCGAGCCGCATCGGCCGCCCGGCGAGGTTGTCCCGCACCTCGAGATAGCCATTGCCGATCGCGAGGAAGTCGAGCGCGTATTTCCGGAAGGTCGGCCGATCGAGCCAGCGCGACGGGATGAAGAACTTGGACAACAGGTTGACCTTGAGCCGGATGCAGCTGGCATGCGGGCCGGGCATGTCGAACGCGCGCGCGAGGCCGCACTGGCTGACCGGGGGATGATACCAGTCGGCCAGCGGCACGGCCTCGATATAGGCGAGCAGCGCATCGCGCTCGAGCACCGGCTCCGGATCTCCGAAGCTGAAAGCCGTCAGCCCGCCGCGACCATCCTGGTCGATCACGGCATTGCTCGCCTGCATGGGCTGGCCCCGGCTGTCCACGAGTGCGGGAACGTTCATTACATGATCTCCATCGATCCGGTTTTCTGAGGCTCGCCGTCGAGCGGTTCGTCGAACAGCACGTGCATGATCGCCCAGGCGACATCGGCATGGCCTGTCGCCTCGCTTCGCTCAGCCACGAAGGTGAGCATCCGCTCGCTCTTGGTCAGCTTCGGCTTGATCGACAGGAAGCTCGCCTGAATATCCTTGTCGCCAGCATCCCACTGCAGGCGGCCATCCCGCATCACGGTCTTGGCCTTGAGGACCATCATGTTCTTGAGCGGCGCGGAATAGGTGAAGGTGCGCAGGCGCGGGAATCGCTTCTCGACCAGCTGAGCGACGCCAGAACCCGCGCCGGTCTTGTCGATCGCGATGTCGACGACGTCGTAGCGGTCCATCGCATCGAAGATCGCGGCCGCCTGGACATCGTACCCGCCGCGCAGGCGCTTGGTCTCGAGCACGCGGAACTTGCCGCGCGGGCTTTGCGGAAGCGCGATGACCACCATGGCCGCGTCATCGCCCTGCGCGCTCTCCTGCGGATCGTAACCGATCGCCACCGGGCCGGTGAAAATGTCCGGCGCGTAGGGGTTCCAGTCCTTCCACAGCGCCAGCGCATCGACCCGGCAGCGGTTGGTGAGCGCGAAGGGAAAGGCGCTCTCGGTCTCGTCGATGAATTCGCACAGGTAGAGCCGCGCGAAAATGTCGGGCGCCTTGCGCGCTCGCAGCTCCTCGATGTCGAACAGCTTGCAGCCGCCGGCCTCGGCATCCTCGATCGTGACGATCTGCCGCCAGATGCGATCCTCGCACCGCACGCCTTTGCGCAGCTGGTCCGAAGTGTAGGCCTCGATCTTCGTCCAGTCGGTCTTCGGCTTGCCTTCGTTCCACCATTCGCCCGACCACTTGGCATAGGCGCCGTGGCTTTTCGTGCTGGGCGTGGAGAAGTAGGTTTCGCGGTAGCGCTTCTGGCTCGCCATGCCGCTGGCGACCTCGTCGATCCGCTCGAAGTCCTGCGCCCAGAAGCACTCGTCGTAGTAGAAATTGCCGTGCTCGCCCTGGGCGGTGCGGTAGTTCGCGCCGAGGAAGAACAGCGTCGGCCGTTCGAGCACCACGCCGTCCTCGTCTGCGCCCCGGTCGATCGTCAGCGCCTCGCCGGTCAGCATCGTGCCGGTGACGCGATAAACGAATTCGACGATGTAGCTGCGGAAGATGTTCGCCTGCCGACGGCTCGCCGAAAGGAAGATCTGGTTGCGCCCGGTCTCGAGCGCATCGATCAGCGCCTCGCGCGCGAAATACCATGTCGCGCCGATCTGGCGGCTCTTGAGGATGAAGCGGGTGCGCTCGGTCGAAAATTCCCACCAGGTGCGCTGGTACTCGAACAGCTCGGCGAGGAAGGCCTCGCGCAGCAGTGCGACGTCCTCCGGGCCGAGGTGGTTCTTCTTCGGCGCCTTGCGCGGCCCGGCATTGCGCGCCTCGACCTTGGGGTTGAGATCGGCCTCGTTGCCGCTCCTGCGATACTTGCGGCACCGCTCGAACCGCTCGATCTGGCGGCCGAGCAGGTCGATCTCCTTGAAGTCCTTGCCGCTCTTGTTCTCTTTCGCGACCAGCTGCTGATAGCGGACCAGCACGCTTTCCTCGGCCGCGCGCAGCGGCGGCGCTTCGGACCACTTCTCTCGGTTCGCCCAGCTCGCGATCGTCGCGCGCGGGATCGGCTTGCCCTTCTCGCTGCGAATGCCGAGCCGCTCGAACTCCAGCGCGATCTCGGTCACGCCCCAGCCACGCCAGAACAGGCTGCGCGCTTCGCGGCGCACATCGGCATAGGCCGGCCTTTCGACGGGGGCGAGGATCATGGCTCGGACATGACCCGGTGCGCCCCGCCCGCGCGCCCCTGCCTTGTTGTAACGGGCGCGCCTACAACAGCCCCGCCTTTATCTCGACGCCCTCTTGCGGCCCTGTCTGCCCATTCGATCAGACGCCTTTCCCGCGAGCCTGGAGCAGCCTTGATGACCACCCGTTCGAAATTCTTCCGGATCGCCGTCGAAGGCGGCACCACCGATGGCCGCACGATCGACCGCTCGATGATCGAGGACGCGGCCGCGAACTTCGACACTGCGAACTACACCCCGCGGATCAATTGCGAACATATTTCCGGCTACAGCCCGGAACCGCCGTTCAATGCCTATGGCAGCGTGACCGGCCTCAAGGCCGAGGAAATCGATTTCAGCCTCGATGGCAAGACCGAGAAGCGCCTCGCGCTGTTCGCCGAGATCGAGCCGAACGAGCAGCTGCTCGCCATCAACGCCAAGAACCAGAAGATCTTCACCTCCTGCGAATTCCGCCCGAACTACGGCGGCACCGGCAAATGGGGCCTGACCGGCCTCGCCGTCACCGACAATCCCGCTTCGCTCGGCACCGAGATGCTGCAATTCAGCGCCCAGGCGGGCGCGGCCAGCCCGCTGGCGGCTCGCAAGAGCCATCCGGACGCGCTGTTCACCGAGGCAGTGGAAGTGCCGGGCGATGCCTTCGCGGGCACGCCGGCCGCAACCTCGGCGGGCGGCTCGGCCGAGCTGGCGGAGATGCGGGGCTTCTTCGCATCGATTCGCAAGTTCTTCGATCTCGGCGCGGCGGCCGAGGATGCGGGCAATGCCGCATCGCAGCAGCCCGCGCCGGCCACCCCCTCGTCGCCCGCGTCTGCCGCCCCCTCTGGCGCGGGCGGCGGGACCGACTTCGCCAAGCTCGCCGGGGCGATGACCGAGGGTATGGAGAAGCTCGCCGCCGCCATGGAAAAGCAGGGCCAGTCCTTCGCCGCTTCGGTCGATCAGCTGCGCCGCGACCACAACACGCTCAAGGCCAGCGTCGAGACCACCGCCGATCCCAACCAGGCCCAGCGCCCGCCCGCCGGCGGCGGGAATGCAAGCTACGTCGCAACCGAATTCTGACCGCCGAACCCGACCCGAACCGTCCCGAACAATTCCGATCCCCAAGGACCGCCCCATGCGCAACGACACCCGCAAGCTTTTCACCCGCTACGCCGCGCGCGTCGCGCTTCTCAACGGCGTCGCCAGCGCGGCGGTTACGTTCGCAGTCGATCCGACGCCCGAACAGAAGCTCGAAGCGGCGATCCGTGCGAGCAGCGAGTTCCTGCAGGCGATCAACATCATTCCGGTGACCAACCAGAAGGGCCAAGCGCTTGGTGTCCAGACCGGGCGCTCGATCGCGGGCCGCACGAATACTTCGGGTGGCAACCGTCGCATGCCTGGGCGCATCGGAACCAACTCCGAAAAATACGCGTACACCTGCGAGAAGACCAACTTCGACTGGGCGCGCGGTTACGACCAGCTCGACGCATGGCGGCACCGCCCCGAGTTCGAGCGAATCCTTAGCGGCGATATCGCAACCCAGATCGCGCTCGACCGCATCATGATCGGTTTTCATGGCGTGGAAGTCGCCGCCGATACCGACCGCGATGCGAACCCTGACCTTTCCGACGTAAACGAGGGCTGGCTCTACAAGCTCCGGACGCATGCACCTGCCCAGGTCATCGACGATGGCGAGCTGACCGTTGAGAGCGACGGCACGAACAACGATGCCCTCAAGGCGATCTACGTCAAGCCGGGCGTTACGCTCTACGATCCCGAGCTGGACAACGCGGTCACCGCGAAGGCCGATTACAGCTCGCTCGACGCGCTGGTGCTCGATGCCAAGAAGGGCATCCACGAACGCCACCGCTCCGACACCGATCTGGTTGTCATCGTCGGTCACGATCTGGTCGACGACAAGTACTTCAACATCGCCCAGACCACCGGCGCAACCGCGACCGAGGTCGAGGCGACCGATCGCATCCTGCGCTCGAGCAAGTCGCTCGGCGGCCTGCCCGCCATCCGCGTCAGCGGGTTCCCCGGCAACGCGATCATGATCACCAAGCTCAGCAACCTCTCGATCTACTGGCAGGAAGGCACCCGGCGTCGCCGCCTGGTCGACGAGCCCGAATACGATCAGGTCGCCAACTACGAGAGCCTCAACGAGGCCTACGTGGTCGAGGAATACGAGCTGGCCGTGCTGGTCGAGAACATCGCCCTCGGCGAAGCCCCCGCTCGCCCCGACCCCGCTTAATCGGTTTAGTCGATCAATACGGCTAGGCTGATCGGAAACGCGCGTTATAGTCAGGCAACCGGCGCGGCTCGAGGGGTCGTCGCGCCGGCAGAGGAAAGGAACAAACGCCCATGAGTCTCGTCAGCCGCCACCGCAACCGCGTCCTCGGCAAGCAGTCCGCCGCCCCGATGGTGGCCGCGCCGCGCGCGTCGAATGACAATCCCGGCAAGGCCGCGAACGACAATCCCGCACCGGGCGCGCCCGAGCATTCGCAGCTGCTCGTCCAGCTTGGCGAGGATCTGAAAGCCCTGTCGCAGATCCAGTCGATCGAGCAGAAGATCGCCCGCAAGGCGAAGATACTGCCCGGTTACGATGCCTGGGTCGAAGGCGTGCTGCAGGCGGCGACGGATGCCGAGGCCGAAGGCAAGCTGATCGGCACCGATGCGGTGCTCGTCCAGACGATGATCTGGGCGATCGACGCGGCGGATTTCGACCGCGCCTTCCCGCGCGCCAAGGTCGCGCTGCGTCACGGCATGGACCTGCCCCAGCGGTTCGAGCGCACGCTCGGCTGCATGATCGCCGAGGAATTCGCCGAGACCGCGCTCAAGGCGATGAATACGGACAACGCCCACGTCCCCGATCTCCGCCCCTTGCTGCAGATCGCCGATCTGACCGAAGGCGAGGACATGCCCGACCAGGCACGCGCGAAGATCCACAAGGCGATCGGCATGACGATCTGCCGGATGATCGACGCGGCCGACGCTGGCGACAAGGAACTGCCGGCGGGCGGCAAACGCCTGGCGCTCGAATCCGCACTCAATGCTTTCCGCCGCGCGCTCGCCCTGCATGACAAGTGCGGCGTCAAGAAGATGATCGAGCAGCGTGAGCGCGATCTCAAGGCCCTCCCCGCTCCGAACACCGAACCGGCCAACGAAAACAGCGGTCCCTCCGCCGATGACGATGGCCAGGCGGCCAGCTGACACGAGTTTCCCGAACGCCTCCCGGCGCCGGGGGGCGGTCACCCGCGCGTCGATTCCCGGCCTTGCCGGGCGTCGCACCCGATCGAGTGACCCCACCCCCCACTTCGCCGGCGTAATCGAAGGACTTGGAGGATGAGCGGCTTCGTCGCGCAACCCGACGGGCACGATCCCGAAGATCCGGTGGCCGATACGGTCGCTGGCGATTCCTTCTGGCCGGGCGTCTCGATCGAGCAGTTCAAGCACAGCACCCGCGCGTCTTACCTGGTCGACGAAACGCGGATGCGCGATGCGCTTCGCGGCGGCATGCTGACCGTCCGCGGCGAGCTGCGCGAATGGAAGGCCGGCCACGTCGCCCTGGGCGCCGCCGAGCTGGCCGATATCGATGCCGAGGAAGTCGACGGCGCCAACGCGCTCGTCCTGCTTTATCAGCGCGCGGTCTTCGCCCATGCGGCGGCCGACCTGATCGAGAGCCACAATCCCGTCAGCGCGACCAACGAGGGGCGCGAGCGGATCGAGGACAACATCCCCTCCGCACACCACTTCCGGCGGATCGGCACGCTTGCCATCCGCGACATCAAGGGAACGACCCGCACCGCGGTCGAGCTGATTTGACGGTCGTCCGCAGCATCGAAGGCGACACGGTCGATCTCGTCTGCTGGCGCGAGCTGGGCCGCACCGCGGAAGTCGTCGAGGAAACGCTCGAGCGTAATCCCGGCCTCGCCGAGCTGGGCCCGATCCTGCCCACCGGCACGCCGATCAACCTGCCCGAAGCCACCGCCGCGCCCGAAGCAAACACGCGCGATATCGTGCAGCTCTGGAGCTAGCCGATGCAGAAGCACCAATCCCTGCGCGAGGCGCTGGTCGCCGTCCTGCCCGAACTGGAGCGCGAGAAGGACCGGCTCGCCGTCTGGATCGACCAGGGCAGCATCGCCGCGCGGCTCGGCACGAGGGATGCGAACGGCAATTCCGGCTTCGAGTATCGCTACCGCGTCAACGTGATCCTGCTCGATTTCGCGAAAGACCCGGCGATCGTATTCACGACCCTGATCGACTGGCTGCGCACCAACCAGCCCGAACTGCTGCTCAATCCCGAAACGCTCAAGACGGCGGTCGAGTTCAGGGTCGACGTGCTGGACGATCGCAAGGTCGACATCGAGATCCACACCGAACTCAGCGAAGCGGTCGAGATCGATAGCCTCGGTAATATCACCTATCGCGCCGAGCCCGCCATCGCGCAAAGCAGCATCGACGGCCTGATCGACGTGCCGCTCGGCACGACCCTTGGCACGGTCTCGGTCAACGGCGAAGATCTGCCATGATGGGCGCGGCCGACGCGCTCGATGCCTTCGCCGATCACTTCGACACGATGCTCGCCGACCTCACGCCAGCGAAGCGCAAGGCGATCGCGCGCAAGATCGGCCAGCGGTTGCGCCGCTCCAACACCCGCCGCATCGCCGCGAACGTCCAGCCCGATGGCTCGGCGATGGAGCCGAGGCAGGATCGGTCGAAGCGCAAGAAGGGCAAGATGTTCCGCAACCTGCGCTACGCGCGCAATTTCAAGGTCGATGCCGATCCGCACGGGGTCGAGGTCGGCTTCAAGCGATACGAAGGGCTCGCGCGCATCCACCACTTCGGCCTGGTCAGCGCGGTCGGCCGCAACAAGCACACCGGCGATACGATCCGCGCGCGCTACCCGAAGCGCCGCCTGCTCGGTTTCGGCGAGGACGATCTCGACGCGATCACCGACGAGGTGCTCGAATGGCTGACGCCGGGATGATCGATCCGCCGGTGTTGTAGGCGCGCCCGTTACAACAAGGCGCGCTCGCGCGGCGCCCCTTCGACCGACGATAGGTCGGGTCATGGCCCTCCCGCCCACTTCCTCCGCCGCGTCCACCGCGGTCGACCTGTCGCGGCTTCCGCCTCCCGACATCGTCGAGCCGGTGAATTACGAGGCCGTGCTCGCCCAGATGACCGCGCGCATGCAGGCGCTGGTGCCGGGCTTCGACGCACTGACCTCCGCCGATCCGGCGATCAAGGTTCTCGAAATCGCGGCCTACGAGAAGACCATCCTGTTCCAGCGGGTCAACGACGCCGCCCGCGCCACGATGGTCGGCTATGCGCGCGGCGCGGATCTCGACAACCTCGCCGCGCTTTTCGGCCTGACCCGCCTGCTGATCGAGGAGGCCGACGAGGCGCTGGGAACGCCGGCCGTTTACGAGGACGACGACCGGCTCCGCCGCCGCGTACTGCTCGCCCCCGATTCCTTCTCTGTCGCGGGGCCCGCCACCGCCTACGTCTTCCACGCCCTTTCGGCCGAGGCTTCGCTTGTCGATGCGGCCGCCAGCAGCCCGGAGCCGGGGGAAGTGGTGGTCGCGCTGCTCGGCTCCGAAGGCGACGGAACCGTCGCGGCCGATATCGTCGAGGCGGTGCGGCAGGTTCTGGCCGACGACGAAGTGCGCCCGCTGACCGATTCGGTCTCCGTCGTTTCCGCCTCGATCGTGACGGTCGATGTCGCGGCCGAGCTCGTGCTCTATCGCGGGCCCGACGCCGCCCTCATCCTCACCACCGCGCGCGCGGCGCTCGACGATCTGCTCGCCCGCCATCGCCGGATCGGCCGCGATCTTTCGCGCACCGCGATCATCGCCGCGCTGCATGTCGCCGGCGTCCAGCGGGTCGAGCTGACCACCCCCGCGCAGGACGTGGCGATCGGGCCGACCGAAGCGATCGACCCCGGCGCCATCGCGCTGACGACTTCGGTATTCGACGAATGAGCCTGCTGCCTCCCAATGCCACGCCGTTCGAGCGCGCGCTCGAGGATGCGGCCTCGATCATGGCGGACGTGCCGGTCGAGATCGCAACGCTGTGGAACCCGGCGACCTGTCCCGCGCAGTTCCTGCCCTGGCTGGGCTGGGGCCTCTCGATCGACTTCTGGGATGCGGAGTGGACCGAGGCCGAAAAGCGCCAGGCGATCGCCGGCACGATCGAGGCCCAGCGCCGCAAGGGCACACGCGCCAGCTTGCGCGAAGTGCTCGACCGCTTCGATCCGCTGATCGAGCTGGTCGAATGGTTCGAGGACCGGGCCAACCTCGATCCGCACACCTTCCGGCTCGAACTGCCGCTACGCACGATCAGCGATGTCGAATACGACAAGGATTTGGTGGTCGCGCTGCTGCGCGATATCGGCATGGTCAAGCCGCTGCGCTCGCACATGTTCGCGGTCCACCGCATGCGCGCCCAGGCCTACGCCGGGCTGCTCGGCGGCGGGCACGAGGCGGGCCATGTCCGGCTCGTCACCGACGCCGATACCGACGCGGCGCTCGATCCGGTCTGGGATACCTATCTGCAGACCGAAGACGGCGAACCCCTGGTCCATGAAGAGACCGGCGAATTCCTGGTGGCATCGTGAGCGGCTTCGTCTTCACCATCACCAGCGCCGGGCTCGATGCCCTGGTCGATGCGCAGAACGGCGACACCGAGGAAATCGTGATCGCCGAGCTGGGCCTGTCCGCGAACGTCGTCGACGTCTCGCCAACGCTGGTCGCGCTGCCGGGCGAGTTCAAGCGGATCGCCACGCTCTCTGGCCAGTCGGTCTCCGAAACGATCATCCACATGTTCGCGCAGGATTCGAGCGAGGATACCTACGACGTCCGCTCGCTGGGCCTCTACCTCTCCGATGGCACGCTGTTCGCGGCCTATTCGCGCGCGGAGGCTCCGGTCTTCCGCAAGGTCGACATCGCGACCTTCCTGTTCTCGATCGACGTCGCCTTTTCGGAAACGGCGGCCGACAGCATCGTCTTCGGCGATGCGAGCTTTCTCTATCCGCCCGCCACCCAAACCGTGCCGGGCGTCGCGGAACTCGCCACCCAGGCGGAGGTCGACGGCGAGGCGGACGATCAGCGCATTGTCACGCCGCTCAAGCTGGCGACGCGGCTTGCCGGCCTTCTGGACCCGATCCTCCAGTCGATCGCCGACGAAGTCCAGGCGCGCATCGATGCCGACGATGCCGAGGCTACCGCGCGCGGCGTCGCCGACACGGCGCTGCAGGCGCTTATCGACGCGCTGCTCGCCCGCACGGTCACGGGCGGCGGTCTCGTCACCGGCGGCGGCGATCTCTCGGCAAGCCGTGTGCTCTCGGTCCTTGCCGCGAGCGCCGCCGACGTCATCGCCGGAACAGCCAGCGATCGGGCGATCACGCCCGCCGCGCTCGGCGGGATCGTCAAGCAGCTCGGCCAGAACGGTTACATCTCGATCCCCACGGCCGACCCTGCGCGCCTCGTGCTGCTGCAATGGGGCCGCTTCACCGCCGCGGGCGATTCGCTGACCAGCGTTACCTTCCCACTCGCCTTCTCGACCGCCGCCTGGTCGGTCGTGGTCGACGGCACGAACGAAACCGACGTCTCGGTCAGCTCCAACGCTCCGCGCGTGCGTGCCAGCACGATCACCGCCACCGGCTTCGGCGCATTCAGCGCGATCAACACCAGCGAGAGCTGCACGTTCTTCGCCATCGGGGAGATCGACAACTCGTGACCCTGTTCTACAGCCCCTCGACGCGCGGCTTTTACGACGATGCGGTCCACGCCGCCGCGCATATTCCGGCCGACGCGCAGGCCGTCGAGCCCGCCCGCCATGCCGAGCTGCTCGATGCGCAGGCGAGTGAGGCGCCCGTTTCGATCGTGCCCAGAGAAACCGGCACCCCCGTCATGTCGCGCCAGCGCAGCCTGACCGATGCGGAACGCCGGGCCCGGCTCCATGCCATCCTCGATGGCGAGACCGCGCGCCGGATTGCCGGTGTCGCCGATATCCAGCAGCAGCTGCTCGACATGCGGCTCGGCGGAGCGGAAGCCGACGCGCGCTTTGCCGGGATCGATGCAATCCGCGCGACGGCCGCGACGATCGGCACGGCGATCGACGCCGCGCCCGGCGGCGATCTGACCGCTTTCGACCCGACCGACGCAGCGCATTGGGAGGCGCCCTGATGTCTCGTATCAGCGACCTTCCCCCGATCGATCCCGAAGACATCGACGGCACCGAGGAAGCGCCGGTCGCCAAGAACGGTCAGGCCTTCAAGGCCACGCTCGACAAGCTCGGCCAGGCGGCTGCGACGCGTGCCGAGAGCGTTCTTGCCGCGACCATTGCGCAGGCATCGCGCTTCGTGCCGTTCCTTTATCCGGACGAACTCAACGCCGATCTGCAGCGCGTCTTCGAAATCGAACTCTACGAGAGCGTCGGCGGCGTCGACCTCGCGTGGCCCGAGGAGATCAAGGTCGAGGAGGTCGGTCGCCAGGCCGGGACCGAACGTGCGCGTTACCGCATTGCCGGCCGCAACGGGGCCGATCCCTTCACCCTGCTTGCGCGCGAGAGCACGGGCGGCGCCGGCTTCGTCGTCGTTGCCGGTCTCGAAGGCGTGCTCGACTTTCCGATCTTCGCGCATGACGCCTCGCTCGGCGTGCCGGCCGGGACCGCAGTCGGCCGCTTCGCGTGGGATGTGACCGGCCCGACCGCGCTCTACGCCACGGCCTACGATTACGAAATCAGCGGTCTCAATCGCGCCCGTCTCCTGATGTCGGTCGCCCATCGCCAGCGCGTCGCGGAAATGATCGAGGCTGCGCTGGCCGCCGAGGCCGGGCGCGAGGGCCCCTTCATCGCCAAGGTGCGTGACGAGCGGCTGCGCGACGACATCGCGGACGCACGCGGCATCTTCACCCAGGCGGGCCATCGCTACGGCCTGTCCTCGATCGAGCTGTCGCACTTCCCCGCAGCCAGCCCGCCCTCCTGGCGCGCGCAGCTGACCGTCCGCGACTGGACCACCGGCACCGCCGCCGCGCAGCGCACGGCCATCTGGTACGACGACCCGACCGGCGTCGAGCAGCCGCTGGTGCTCTTCAAGGGCACGCTGGCGGGCTTCACCGGCGAACAGTTCGTGGTGAAGATCGGCGCGGACGCGCAGTGGACCGACAGCGGCGTCGCGCGCACCTTCGCCTCCTACGCCGAGGCGGGCCTGCGCGAGGACCGGATGAAGACGAGGGATGAGGTCGAGGACTTCATCGACCTCGGCCCGCCCGCGCCCGACGAAGATGTCATCATCAAGGGCAGCGGCGGCGATGCGACCACGCTCTCCGCCGCGGCCGCGCCTTTCTACAATGCGACCTTCAACGCCGCGTCCGCAGCCGACAAGTTCAAGATCTTCCCCAATTCGGAAGTCGCGCATTTCTGGAACAAGGTCCGCTTCTTCCTCGCCGACCCGTTCCATGACGAAGAACTGACCGAGCCGCACATCCCCCTGTGGCACTCGATCGATCAGGGCCGCGGCATGTTCAACACCCGGATCTGGAACCAGACAGCGGGCAAGCGGGTGTTCGAGACCACCTGGCCGAACTGGAAGATTGATCTCGCGGCCGAGCAGTTCGCCAATGAATATCTCGACCACGTCGACAACAATGATGGCCAGGGGCAGCCGTCCGCCACCGGCTACGGCTTGCAGAATGCCTTCCTCGCTTCCGGCTATCTGCGGGTCTGGTATCGCGCTCACGGCGTCAACGTCGGCCAGGGCTCGCCCTCGTGCATCGGCATGGGGATTTCGAGCGGCCAGCGCATGCGGATCATCGACAGCCTGTTCGAGCAGGTCAGCGGTACCGACGTGCCCGCCATGTTCATGCACAACTCGGCCAAGACGACGACCGGCGGGCGGCTCTCGATCGAAGGCAGCTCGATCCTGCGCAATCTGGCGGGCACGCCCAACCTGCAGCTGATCGGCACCTACGGCCAGTCGGTCTATCACGAGGTGTTCGTCTCGGCGGAGAGCACGGTCGAAGGCGGGGTCAAGGGCAACGTCACGATGCTCGACAGCGACCCGAACATGCCCGCGATCGCCCGCCTGCGCTGGCCCTACCGCGTGCGCGGCCACCTGCCTGACGGCATCACCTTCACCGATACGAAGATGCGCGTGCTGACGGTGGACGCGGGCACCACGATCTCGACCGCGAGCGGCGTTGCCAAGGCGCTGTTCGGCGACGGCTACGATCCCGCTACCGGCAAGGGCGAGGCGCTGACGCTCGACGGTTCGGTGCAGGCGCTGGCCACCAAGCTGAGCGGCCTGCAGGGCGCGACCATGTCGCTCGCCCGCGATGGCGTGGCGGCCGAGGCGATCACCATCGGCGATTATACCGGAATGAGCGAGGGCGCGATCCTCGCCGCGCTCAACGCCCAGCTCTCCAACTTCAACATCGCCGCTGCCCGGATCGACGGCGACGTGGGGGTCGAGCCGTGATCGAGCAGCTGGGCATTCTTGCCGGGTCTGCGCCCGACGTGGTGGAGGCTGGCCGGGTTCTCTCCGAACTCGATGGCTGGGCGGCGGTGCTGTTCGTCGCCCTGGTGCTGTGCTCGATGATGATGGTCGGCCTGCTGACCGTGGTGCTGTTCGCGTTTCGCGCATGGGCCAAGAATGCCGAGGCAGTGCATGCCGTGCGCGAGGTTATCGCCGGGCTCAATGTCCTCATCGCCCGGCTCGAATCGCGCCTGCCGGATCTGGGGCCCGACCTTCCCCGGCTTCCGCCCACCGAGGAGACCGGCCGTGGATAGGTTCGCGCTTTCCGCAGCACTCAAGGCAGTCTTCCGCCCGAAGTTTCGTGGCTTCGAGCGGGAGATCGACGCGCTCAAGGGCGACACTGCCCAGATCACCACACTCATCACCAACATCGACAAGCGCCTCGGCACCGACCGCGCGATCGACGATCTGACGGAAGGAAAGGGCGAATGATCTTGCTGGTCTTCGGATGGATGCTGATCGGTTGCGGCTTCGTGAGCTGGGGCTTTGCCGGCGAAGGGTGGAAGCGGCGCCAGCCCTTCACGCCTTACAACGCCGGGCTCTGCCTCGCGGGCGGGCTGCTGCTGTTCGCCAGCGGCCTTGGTCTGTCGCTTCGCGGGCGGCTCGAGCAGCTGCTGTTCGATCGCGCCGACCTCTCGATCGACGATCCGACCTACTGGATCGGCTGCGCGATGATGCTGGCCGGCGAAACGCTGCTCGTGTGGACCTCCTCGCTTGGCGAAGGTCGCCGGTACTCGCGCCGTTTCTGGGGGCTCTACTGGTCCGGCATGATCGCCTGGGCCGTCTTCGTGATGATGAGGGCAATCGTATGAGCAAGATCGGATGGCCGCTCGCGAGCAATCGCATCCGTCGTGGATCTCGAAACCACACCTTCGGGATGGTCCGCCGCAATGCCGACGGCTCGCGCCGCCCCCACCAGGGTTGGGATTTCGAGGCACCCGCAGGCTATCGCTGCTACGCGATCGCGGACGGCACGATCGAGCGCGTCCGCGACGTCGGCGCCTACGGCAAGCAGGTGATCCTGCGCTTCACCCATGACTTCGACGATGATGGCGATCCCGACACGCTGTTCGCTGCCTATTGCCACCTCTCGCGCATCGACGTCGTCGAAGGCCAGCGGGTCGCGCGCGGAGAGCAGCTGGGCCTGACGGGCAATACCGGCAACGCCGCCGGCATGCGCGACGAGGACCAGCACCTGCATTTCGAGATCCGCACGGTTCCGCTTCCCGGCCGCGGCCTTTCCGGCCGCTATTCGCCGCTGGTCGTCTTCGGCCGCTGCCCGCTCGACCAGGCCATCCGAAAGGCTGTGTCGTGAAACTTCCCGGACAACTCGAGGCGGAAGTCGCCATCAAGGGCCTCTGGCTTGCCCTCGCGGGTCTGGTTGCGTTGCTTCTGGTCGGTGCGCTGGTCGTCCAGACCGTGCGGATCGATGGCTTGCGCCTGTGCGCCGACCTGCCGCTAATCGGCAATGTGTGCGCCGTCGACATCGAAGGTTGGAAGCCGCGTGCGCTGGCGGCCAAAGATCAGCGAGACGCCGAGCGCGCCGCGCATCGAGCGACCAAGGATAGTTACCGCGAGGCCCAGGCCGAGGCGGCCCGGCTCGAAACCGCTCGCCTGGCGCGGGTCCGCAAGCAGCAGGAGGACATCACCAATGCGATCGAGAACAGTTATCGTGCTCGCCTTGTCGATCTCGGCGTTCGCGCTGAGCGGCTGCGCGAAGAACTACGAGCCCGAGGCGAGCCTATCGGTTCGCGCGCAAGTGAGCCAGGCACCCCGGTTCGCGACGCCCCCGGCCGAGCTGATGAGGCGGCCGGAGATCCTCGACTTCCTCCCGACCGAGGAGAGCCTGCCGAAGCAGGTCACTTCGGCCGCACCCCCGAAGAGCAGCTCGAGCGAGACATCGTCGCCACACGGCAGGCTCTTCAGCTCGAAGCGCTAATCGACTGGGTTGCCGGGCAGGCTGCGATCGACCCGAACGCCGAGCCGCCGCCTGCCGGCCACGCTCAATCGCCTTCGGGCTCGCCGCTCGCCGGAACTGGAGCGATGCCAGCGGGCTGAGCGAGCTCCACTCGCTTCGGCGCCGAGATTGCGCTGGCCTCGATAGCCACCGGGATCGCTTCTTCGGTATAGGCTGAGACTTCACGGCCCGCGGGAATGCGACCGCTCTTTCCCGTGATGAACGCTGCGAAGGGGCCTGCCATAACGACACCCCCTACCGTCGCCAGCGTGTTGCCCTCGCCTTCCTGGCGGTAGGTGCCGTTGAGCGGAATGCGCCGGCCGGCGAGCTCGAGATACTCGATCTCTACGTCCATTTTGCCAGACTTGCCGAACATGCCCTTGTTGGTCATCCAGGTGATGCGGCCCACGGCGCGGGTGCCGCGCGGAATCACGATGTACTCGCCCAGCATGACGTCTTCTTCCACCGTCAGGTCGAACTGGTCGCCCTCGCTCCAGGTCTTGCCCTTTGTGGTGACTTCCTGATTGAAGGACACTATGATTTCGGTGTTGGCCGGGAGCTCGGCGAGGCCGGGCTGCTCCTCGCGCCGGAAAGCCTGGATCGGTGCGGCGGTGACTGCAGAAGGCTGAGCGGCGGTAGCCGGCGCATCTTCCTGAACCGGCGTTTCCTCCACCGGCGCCTGCTGTGCGAGCGCAGGCGCACAGGTGAATAGAAGCGCGAGCGCGCTGGTCGTGCGAATCATGATGTCCCCCAATTATCCCCTCGAGACGAAGTCGCCTCAAAGCCGAGGCTTAGCAGCACGTTGGAATTAGCCAAGCCTGTTGTCAGGTGAGGTTCATAATTCCGCTATTGGTCGTGGTGAGGAGCGGTCCTCAACAGGCGGTGGGCCTGAGGCGTCCTCCGCGTAAGAGCGGAGTGGAGCGCGTCCGATCGCGCCCGTGCCCCGCCTTGTTGTAACGGGCGCGCCTACAACAGCCCCGCAATGCACCCGTCGCGCTTCGCAGGCAGGGTCGCTGGCCATGAAGCGTCTCGCCCGCACCCGATCGTCCGAACAGCCCGACGAAGCCCCGGTCGACCCGGCGGCGATCGTGCGCTTCGGCACGATTGCGAGCGTCGATCTGTCGACCGGCGAGGTCGAAGTCGATTGCGGCGAGGTCCGCACGGCACCGATTCCCTTCTCCACCGGCCGCGCCGGCGCAACCCGCATCTGGTCCCCGCCCACCGTGGGCGAGCAGGTGCTGCTGCTTTGCCCCGGCGGCGATATCGAAGCCGCCGTCGCGATGGGCGCCATTCCGCAGGATGCCTTCCCGATCCCCGGTGACGGGCCGGTCGAGATGATCGTCTTCGCCGATGGCGCCCGCATCTCCTACGATCCGGAAAACCACGTGCTCGAGGCAAGCCTGCCCGACGGCGCCACCGCGCTGGTCGAAGCATCGGGCGGCCTGACGATCCGTGGCGATGTGACGATAGAGGGGCGGGTCGCGGTCGAGGGCGCGCTCGACGTGGCCGAGGCCGCCAGCTTCGCCCAGACCCTCGCGGTGCAAGGCGCGCTTTCGGCGGGCTCGATCGTATCGGGCGGGATCGACCTTTCGACGCACATCCACGCCGGCGTCTCGCCCGGCACGGGCATTTCCGGGGCGCCCCAGTAATGCGCGGGATGGACCGGAACACCGGCAAGCCGATCGATGGCAATGCGTGGATATCACAGGCCGTGGGCGACGTGCTGACCACGCCGCTCGGCAGCCGCGTGATGCGCCGCGACTACGGCTCGCTCCTGCCGATGCTGCTCGACCAGCCTCTCAACCCGCGAACGATCATCCAGCTCTACGCCGCGACCGCGCAGGCCATCGCCCGCTGGCTCCCCACGCTCAAGCTCTCGCGCGTGGAGCTGGTCGTCGGCGCGTCGGGCAAGGCCGATCTGCTGATCGAAGGTCACCGCACCGATACGGCTCCCGCCAACGCGCTCGCGCGGCTCACCATTCCGCTCGGCCGCGCATAGCGCCGCGCAAATCGAAAGGGACTGATCCATGAACTTCCATCACGGCATCAAGGTAACCGAACCGATCAGCGGCGCGCGCACGCTCGCGGCGGTCGCAACCGCCGTCGTCGGGATCGTTGCCACCGCTGGCGATGCCCAGGCCGATGTGAAGGCGACGCTCGAGACCGGCGTGGTCCCGGACGACAATGCCCTCACCTTCACCGCCGCGAAGGCGGGCAAGCTCGGCAATACGATCACGCTTGCCCTGGTCGATCCCGCCGCGAACGACGCTGCCCTGCAGGTGAGTGTCGCCGGCGATGCGATCACCGTTTCGCTGGCGACCGGCGGCGATGGCTCGATCACTACCACCGCCGCGCAGCTCGTCACCGCGATCGAAGCCAGCGCCGCGGCCGATGCACTGGTCGCGGTGGCCGATACCGGCACCAGCGACGGTTCGGGCGTGGTCACGGCCCTTCCCGCCACCGCGCTGAGCGGCGGCGTCGACGAACCCTTCCCGCTCAACCGCCCCGCTCTGGTGACCGATATTCGCGACGCGATCGGCAAGGCCGGCGACGACGGCACGCTCAAGCCCACGCTCGAAGCGATCGCCGACCAGGCGACGCCGATTCTCGTGGTCGTCCGGGTCGAGGAAGGCGCGGACGATGCGGCCACCGCCACCAACGTGATCGGCGGCGTGACCGACGGCCAGTTCACCGGGGTCGAGGCGCTGCTCGCGGCCGAGGCCGAAGTGGGCGTGCGGCCGCGCATCCTCGGCGCCCCCGGTCTCGACAGTCAGGCCGTCGTCGAAGCAATGGTGGTCGCGGCCAGGAAGCTGCGCGGCTTCGTTTACGCGGCCGCCAAGGGCGAGGATACCGCCGCCGCCCTGCTCTATCGGAAGAACTTCGCCGCACGCGAGCTGATGCTGATCTGGCCGGACTTCTCGACCGGCGGTGCCTTCCCCGGCGATGCCGTCGCCCGCGCGCTCGGCCTCCGCGCCGCGATCGACGAGAGCGTCGGTTGGCACAAGACGCTCTCCATGGTTCCGGTGGCCGGCGTGACCGGACTCACCAAGGACGTTCATTTCGACCTGCAGGATTCCAGCACCACCGCCGGCGTTCTCAACGCGGGCGAGGTCACCACCATGGTGCGTCTCAACGGATACCGCTTCTTCGGCAATCGCACCTGTGCTGACGAGCCGGCCTGGGCGTTCGAGAGCCGGGTGCGCACCGCACAGGCTCTTCAGGACACCATCGCCGGCGGGCTTGCCTGGGCGATCGACAAGCCGCTGACGCCCGGCCTGGTGCGCGACATCATCGAGACGATCAATGCGGAGTTCCGCCGTCTCGTCGCCGAAGGCCGCCTGATCGGCGCGGAAGTCCTGCCGCTCGATATCGAGCTCAACTCCGAAAGCTATCTCGCCAGCGGCAAGCTCGCGATCGATTACGAGTTCACCGACGCCGCCCCGCTGGAGAACCTCAATCTGAGCCAGCGCGTGACCGACCGCTTCTACGCCGATTTCAGCCAGCAGATCGCCAACGGCTGACCGCCCGCAACCTGACACCTGCAGGGCCGCGCGCCCGCAGCAACTACGAGGAACCCAGCCATGCTGCCGAGCAAGCTCAAGAACTTCAACGTCTTCAGCGAGGCGGTGCCCTATCTCGGTATCGCCAAGGAGATCGAGCTGCCCAAGATCACGATGGCCGGGGAGGAATATCGCGGCGCGGGCATGCTCGCCCCGGTCGATATGGATCTCGGTCTCGAGAAGCTCGAGCACACCGTCACCTATGGCGGGATCATCCCGGCCATCATGCGCCAGCTGGGCGAGCCGCGCTTCGATGGCCTGCAGCTGCGCTATGTCGGGGCATACCAGGCCGACGACACGGGCCTGCCCGCGATCGCCGAACTGGTTACGCGCGGCCGCATTTCGGAGATGGACCCCGGCAACGCCCAGGCGGGCGAGGACACCGAATGGAAGGTCCAGTCGACGCTCTCCTACCTCAAGTGGTCGGTCAACGGCACCGAGGTGATCGCGATCGACGTGCTCAATGGCATGTACCGCGTGAGCGGGGTCGATCGCATGCTGGGCATCCGTGCCGCGCTCGGCGTCTGATCCGCACCGCCGAACACTTCCACCAGACGAAAGGCAGGGGACATGAAGGACAACGACAGCGCAGCCGCTCCGGCCGCACAGGATAACCCGGCGCCCGCGCGCGGCGAAACCGCCACCGTAACGCTCAATCGGCCGATCATGCGCGGCGATACCGAGATCACGTCGCTTACGCTCCGCGAGCCCCTCGGCGGGGATCTTCGCAAGCTCAACTCCGCGCAGATCGTCAACGGCGACACCGACGAAATCTTCAAGCTGCTGCCCCGCATCAGCAACCCGCCGGTCATCGCCGCGGATCTCGAGGCCATGCCCGGCATGGACGTCATGGAGATCGTCGGCACCGTTATCGGTTTTTTTCTGACGCCCGCCCAGAAGCTCCTGCTCGAGGAGATGAAGGGGAACGCCTGACCTTCGAGGATCTGCAGGCGGATATCGCCGCGATCTTCCACTGGCCGCTTTCGGAGCTCGACGCGATGACCATTCCCGAGCTGCTCGACTGGCACGCTCGGGCCGTCCGGGTCTGGAACCGCATGAACCGGGTGGAGAAATAGCGCGTGGCGAACAACCGCCTCAACCTGCTGGTCAACTTTTCCGAACGCGGCCTGTCGAAGCTGTCGGGCGGGATGAAGACGCTCGTCTCGGTCGGCGAGAAGGGCGGCGACACCTTCCGCCGGATGACCAGCGAGGCGCGCGCGCTCGAGAATGAACTGCGCGACGTGCGCCGCGAACTGCGCGGCGCATCGGGCAACGTGACCGAGCTGGTCGATCGCGAACGCGCGCTCGAACGGCAGGTCGAACAGGCCAACGAAGCGCTCCGCCAGCGCAAGGCGCTCTACAGGATCGACAAGGGCGCCGATGCACTGCGCGATCGCGGGCGCAATCTGCGCGCCAGCGGCCGAGAGGATATGGTCCGCGGTGCCGCACTGCTGGCGCCGGTCTTCCTCGCCGCGAAATCGGGTGCGGAGTTCTCCAGCACCATGGTCGACATCCAGCAGAAAGCCGAGCTGACCGACCGGCAGACCGCCGGCATCCGCAACAACATCCTCGCCGCCGCGCGCGCCGCCAAGCAAATGCCGGGCGACATGGCCGCCTTCGTCGATACGACCGCCGGGCTCGGTATCCTGACATCGCAGGAAGCAGCGCGGCTCGCCAAGCAGAGCGGCCGCTTCATGACCGCCTTCAAGGTCGAGGGGACCGACGCCGCCGCCTCGCTCAGTGCGGCCGTCGGCAACCTCGAACTGCCGGTCAACCGCGCGACCAAGCTGTTCGACATGATGGCCCAGGGCGGCAACGAAGGCGCGTTCGAGGTCCGCGACATGGCCGCCGCCCTTCCCGGCCTCACCGCGCAGATGAAAGGCCTCGGCCAGGTCGGCGACGGCGCGGCCGCGGAGCTGATCGCCGCCCTGCAGATCGTGCGCCGCGGTACCGGCGATTCGGCGTCGGCCGCCACCAATGTCGAGAACCTGCTCGCCAAGCTGAGCGCGACCACCACTCTCAAGCAGTTCGAAAAACAGGGCATCAATGCCTTCGCCGCGATCAAGCAGGGCGCGAAGGACGGGGTCTCCCCGCTCGAAACGATGATCCGCCTCACCCGGCAGGCGACCGGCGGCGACATGCAGAAGCTCGGCTTCCTGTTCCCCGACATGCAGGCGCAGAATGCCATGCGTCAGCTGCTGCTCGATTACGAAGACTTCCACGCAATGCAGAAGTCGATCGGCGGCGCCAAGGGCGTGACCAACCGCGCCTTCGATCAGCGCGTTGCCAATGATGCGACCGTCCAGATGCGCGAGGTCCAGAGCGAGCTTGCCAACATGGTCCTCGCCGCCTCGCCCGTCCTGCTCCCGATGTTGAAGGAGTTGACCGGACAGATCACGGCCGTGACCACCGCGGTTTCGGACTGGGCGAAGAAGAACCCCGCCGCCGCGAGCGCGCTGCTCAAGCTGGTCGTCTTCGCCGGCATGGCGAGTGTCGCGATCGGCGGGCTCAAATTCGTCTTCGGTGGCCTCTTCTCGATCCTTGCCGGCGGCTATCGCTATTTCAAGGTTGTCGACGGTGTAAGCCGCGCCGGACGCCATCTCGCGATCTTCCGCGGCGTTGTCAGCAAGACGGCTTCGGTAGCGGTCAAGGCCTTCGGGCTGCTGCGGATGGGGGCGATGTTCCTTGCCCGCGGCCTCATGCAGGCCGGGCTCATGATGCTCGCCAACCCGATCGTCCTCGCGATCGTCGCGGTAATCGCGGTGGTCGGCCTGCTCGCCTGGGCGATCTATGCGAACTGGGACAAGATCAAGGCCGCCTGGGCGAAAGGGATGGAATGGCTCTCCGCCAAACTCGCCACCCTCAAGGAATGGTTCGCCGGCCTGCCGGGCTGGATGAAGACCATCGGCAAGTCGATGATGGCCGGGCTGCTCGGCGCCATCAACCCGGTCGCGCTCGGCGCGAAGCTGATCGGGATGGCGAAAAACGGCATCTCGGCTTTCAAGAACTTCCTCGGCATCAAGTCCCCCTCGCGCCTGTTCATGGAATATGGCGGCCACATCGCGGGCGGGCTCGCGCTCGGCGTCGATCGCGATCGGGACAAGGCCTTCGCCTCCGCCCGCCGCCTCGCCACCGGCGTCGCCGGGGCAGCCGCCGTCAGCCTCTCGGCTCCGGCGGCGGCCGATAATGGCACATCCCGCCCAGCCTCTTCCTTTGCGCGCTCGACGAACATCGAAATCAAGATCGTCACCCAGCCCGGCCAGTCCTCCGAGGAAATCGCCCGCGCCGTTCGCCTGGAGCTGGAGCGCATCCAGCGCGAGGATGACGCACGCGACGCCAGCACCTTCGGGGATTATTGATGCTGCTCGCGCTCGGCCAGTTCACCTTCGAGATCGGGACCGCCGCCTTCCTCGAACTCAGCCGCCGCCGCGAATGGCGGCACGAGGCGGGCGATCGCATCGGCGTGGCGCCCGCTTATCAGGCGCTCGGCCCCGGTGCCGAACCGATCAGCCTCACCGGCATCGTGGCCCCCGGCATTTCGGGCAAGCACTCCGCGCTCGATACGCTCGAGGAAATGGGGGATGCCAACGAGGCGCTTCCCCTGGTCGATGCCAGAGGCCGGATCTACGGCCAGTTCGTCATCACCGCGCTCGATCGCAAGACGACCGAATTCCTCGGCACCGGCGAGGCACGCCGCGCCGACTTCACCCTCGAACTCACCCGCGTCGGCTGATGTCCGCCCGCCCGATCTACCGGCTCTCGCTCGAAGGTGTGAACTTGGGCCTCGGCCCCCCGGTCGGCCTCGACGAAGTGCTCGCCGGCAAGCTGATGAAGACGATGGACGCGCGCCTGATGTCCCTCACCCTGACCGAGAAGCGCGAAGGCGGTGCCGACCAGCTCGACATCAAGCTCCACGATTTCGACGGCCGGCTCGAGATCCCGAAGCCCGGCCAGGTGCTCGCGCTCAAGCTGGGCTGGGAATCGGGTGCGCAGGTGGTGCCCGGCCTGATCGACAAGGGCCGCTTCAAGGTCGACGCCGCCGAATGGGAGGGCTGGCCCTCGATCATCACCATCCGCGCCCGCTCGGCCGACTTCGCCGCCGGCATCGATCGGCGGCGGGAGCGCAGCCATGTCGACCGCACCCTGCGCGCCATCCTCGGCGATATCGCCACCGCCCGGGGCCTCGCCCTGTCGGTCGACGATGCACTTGCGGGCGAGACCGTCCCGGTGTTTGAGCAGGACGAGCTGAGCGACGCCGCCATGCTCCGCTGGCTCGGCGCCCGTTTCGATGCCGCCGCCACCGTCAAGAACGGCACGCTCGTCTTCGCGCACATCGGCAACGGCACCAATGCTTCCGGTGCGCCCCTCCCATCCTCGACCCTCACGCCCTCCATGGGCGACCGGGTCCATTACAAGCGCGGCGAGCGCGGGCAGTTCGGCGGGGTCGAGGCGCGCTGGCACGATCGCAGGAAGGGCAAGCGCTCCACCGTCTCGGTCGGCGGAGGCGAAGGCGGACGCCCGCCCAAGCGATTGAAGCGGATCTATGCGAGCGAAAAGAGCGCGCGCCATGCCGCCGATGCGGCCAACCGCAAGATGAGCCGCGCCGCCGCGACCTGCGAAATCGCGCTCGCCCTCGGCCGCCCGGAGATCTACCCCGAACAGCGCCTGCAGCTGCAGGGCTTCAAGCCCGAGATCGACGCCCAGGCATGGCTCGTCGCCGAGGCTCGCCATTCGCTCGAAAGCTCCGGCCTGCGCACCGGGCTACGGCTCGAGGCGGGTTAGATCCAGTATTCCGATATCCGGCCACGGCGTCACTTTAGATACAGTTCGGCAACGGTGGGCGAGCGGCCTCAAGGGCATAGCCGGTGCCGATTCCCTTTAAGCCCGCCGTCTGTTTTCGCGACGCGAAAAGGGAGCGACATGGCGCAGCAATCCACAATTGAAGGCGATCAGGAAAAGCCTAGAATTGCGCGGGTGCTGCATCTTTGGGGGCTATGCCATGGCGAACCAATTTGATCCACTTAGTGAGACTTTACCTCGTGGAGCTTATGTCCGCGCGAGACAGTTCCCACATCAAGGAGTGACAGACCCTAACTCTGGGGATAGTGGAAATCCGACATGGCAGTGTACGCAATCATCTCAGAATTCCCGCAGCCAGAGCTGAAGGAGTCCATCTCCCAAAATTTTGAGGGAGCCTATTTCCACTTCACCGACACCGTTTCCTTTGTTCGTTCGACGGGCACATCGAAAGCGATTGCGCGAAGCGTTGGCATCAAAGATGTTGACGATGACGGGCACTCAACGGGCAGATTTGAAAATGTGGCCGTTGTGCGAGCCAACCCATCGTATTGGGGCTTTTCAAAGGCTTCATTATGGGATTGGCTCAAGGATGCATTCGAGGCTGACGATTGATGAGCCGGTGGGGGAAAAGCGAGCAAGGCTCGCCTACGGACGAACCTCGCGGCACGCCTCGCGATTTGCATCCCACCTCGGACATTCGTTTCGCGATCACTGAAATCGCGAAATACGGCGAGCGAATAGATAATCTTGCCGAGAAGATTGCCGAGATGAAGGCAGACGTAGCGGGCGCAGACGGGCGGCTCGATCAAATTGAGAAGGGTATCTCGTTTGTAAAAGGCGCGGTGTGGGTTTTCGGCGGACTATTTGCCGTCACCCTTGTCGGTTTTGGCGTGGTCCTTACTGTCATTCTTAACTGACCGAACGAGCTTTTCTAGCGGCTCTTTAAAGCGCTGTTCGTCGTCGTCGCATTCAAGCTTGCGCGTGGCTTCCTCAAACTTTTGCCTTTGACTCTTTTCAGTTTTCGAGGTTGCTTCGGTCATCATGCCCTCGGAACAAAAAGAATACGGGTACATAGCGTACATCGATGAAGCTGGCGACCCCGGCCTGAAGACCGTTCGCCCAATAGATCCCAATGGCGCAAGCGAATGGCTCGTTTTGAGCGCGGTTGTGGTGAAGGCAGAGCGCGAACCCGTGGTTATTGATTGGGTGCGCGATATGGTCGACGGTCTCGGTATAAGCCAGAGACGAGATCTGCACTACAGAACCCTGTCGCCCACCAGGAAGCGCGTTGCGGGCGAGCGCATTGCTTCACTCCCACTTCGCGGCTTCGCCGTTTGCTCGAACAAGAAGAACATGCGCGGCTATCGAAACCCGAAGGCAGAGAAAATTCCCTCGCAACAGTGGTTTTACAATTTCTGTGTTCGATTGCTCCTGGAGCGTGTGACGGCGTTCTGCGATAGGCGCACCATCGAGGACTATGGCGAGCGCCGTAAGATCAAGATTGAATTTTCGGAACGTGGCGGGCACCGCTACAGTCAAACCAGTGCCTACCATTACTACCTACGGCATCAGCAAAAGGCGGGCTCGCTCTACTTGACCAAGCGGGCGCCAGTTAGCGACTTGCTCGACTGGCAAATGATGGAGGCGCATCCTCATGGCGAGCGTGCCGGGCTACAGCTTGCGGACTTCGTCGCCAGCTCGTTTTACCAAGCGATTGACACCGGCGGTTCAAGCCAGTGGAACCTTGAACCCGCCCAAGCGCTCACGCCAATCATGGCTCGCGAAGGGCGATCCGCGAAAGATTTCGGGGTGGCACTCTTCCCTTCTCGCTGGTGGGAGGCGAAATTATCGAAAGAGCAACAACGGATTTTCCGCCACTACGGCTATGAATTTGTAAGGTGGTAGGCCCCCGGCACCCGAACCTTACGCGCTGTTAGGATGCCATCCCAAGGGCAACCGTCACGCAAGGGGCGATCCGTTCTTAACCTCGGATCACAGGGCTTATCCGGCGTTGCCTACCACGTATCGATAGAGCAGGAATGCGGCCAAATGTCAAGATTCGTCGAGCGAATCCAGAAACTTAAATCTAAGCTGTTGAAATCGATTCGGAAAATCTTGACGGGCGCGACTCGGCTTGGCGCGTTTTCCCCGGCCACGGCTAGGCAGGGAGGGTTATTCCGCCGAGACGTGATGCGCTTCCCGACGATGCCCTTGACCGCTACCGCGCCGCGCTGGCGATCATCGAAGCCATTGGCGGTGCGCGTGTTGTAGCGGAACTCGTATTCGGCAAGGTAGCGGTGCAGGTGCCCGCCGACCTTGTTGGTCGAACGTCGTGCGCCTGCCATCATACTCCCCCCAATTATTCAAGGCCAAGGTTTCGCCAAGTCGGCAGCGAGGAGTGCTGTGCCCAAGTCCACGCTACCGGCACTGCAGCGCGCAACCGGCCGGCCAAATCGGTCCCGGCTCTGAAACCCGGCAACGCGCGGGTCCGCATCGACCAGCTCGCAAGTGACGTCCCGCCCCTCGATCAGCTGTGCAAGTGCCTCCGTCGCTTCGTCGAAGCCCGGCTCTCCTCGCTCTGGCGTATCGATCCGCGCCAGGCGGACCCGCCCGTTCGCGTCGGCAACGTTCTGGCAACGCAAGGTGTCGCCATCGACGGCGACTGCGGCAAGGCAAAGAAACATGAGGCCGATCACGGTATCTCGAAGGTCGGCCGATCGTCGAATTGGTTCGGAGCGAAACGCCCCGTCATTGGTCCGACTTCGCATGTGTCCGGATCGATATTCCCCCAGACCCAAAGGTTGGAAGTCTCGCCTTCATGAGGCGCGGTCATCAGAATCGAGAGGCCGGTTTTGGTTTCATCGATCACGGTCCCGTTCATCCCTGAGGAGGTGTACATCCTCTCATATCGCAAGTCGAAGGCGTCGCTGAGGGAAATCTCTGAACGCACGCGGTCCATCAACTTCATCAACCACCTTTGATCCCGCTGCATGCAGTATTGGTAAGCGCTGTCTTCAAAGGCGACTGTCTCAGAATTTTCGGGGATCGTTTCGTTCTCGCCGCTCAAGCAGGAGGTCAGGCCCAACGCCGCAATGACTGCGAGTGACAAGCCTCCCAAGAATCCGAACAGCCCGATGCGGAGGTCGTCCTTTTGCCTCTGCGCAGATTCTCTCTCGGGCATCAAAGCTTGCTCACCTTCGCCACCACGCGGCCTATCAGAAACAATTCGTCATCCACCGCACGGTCTTCCGGCACGTTGGGATTGTCGGACAGGATGGCGATGCTGCCGTCGGGCCGAGGCCGGAGCCGCTTGATCATTCCCACTCCGCCGAAGCTGAACGCCCAGATCTGGTCGGAGATTCTCAACGACCTGTCGCTCTGGTCGATCAGCAGCAGGTCGGTGGTGAGAATGGTGGGCGCCATGCTGTCGCCCAGTCCTTCGGCGAACACGAGCTGGTCAGCCTTGGCACGGGTGTAGCGGCGGATAAAATTGAGCGGAAACGGCTCGGTGCGGATCTGCGCCTCGTCGCCAATATCATCGAGATAGGTACCCCCCATCCCGTAGGCGAGATCGATCATTGGTACTTCGATCACTTCTTCGTGCACGACCGGCGGAGCGTAGTGCTCGCTGGGATCGTCCGTTTCGCCCAAGAGATATTCGACCGAAGTTTCCAGTTCGCGCGCGATCTTGTGGAGGTAAGAGCTGGAGCGGGAGCCGCCTTTTACGAGGCCACTAATCGTGCTTTGCCGAGTCCCTACACGCCTCGCGAGCTCCGACTGGGACATTCGCTTGGCGTGAAGGCGCTCTTCAAGGCGTTCCCCGAGGGTCATCGGCTCCTTATCTAACCAGTTAACGTTAGCTGCCACTTCTATTTCCGGGTTGACCGACTAACCTTATGCGGGTAGTCAAACCTAATGGCGTTAGAACACGAATCATCGACTGGCCTTGCTCTGGCGGTCCGCACCGCCGGATCGCAGACCGCATTTGCAGATGTGATCAGGCGTCGTCAGTCGACGGTTCACAACTGGCTGCGGGGCGGAAAAGAGCTGCCCGCAGAACTCGTCTTCGAAGTCGAGGCAAAGCTTGGCATAAGCCGCCACGATCTTCGCCCGGACCTCTATCCACGCGAAGACACTGCCGAAGCTTCGGCTCTCGGTGACGAGGAGCTGGCGGCATGAAGCGGTCACGGCCCACACCTCTACCGCCTTCCGCGACCTCGCACCCGTGCAATCGCGGCCAGTTTTCGCACGGCGCGGTCCGCCTGGTCGATCGCAACGTACTTCGCCCCTTCGTGCTGGTGCGGGAATGCCAGTGACCAAGCTGCGCCCCGCCCTCTCCTACGAAGGAGCCCTTCTGCAGGTCGCCGCGCGCCTTGGCTGGTCCGCAACGTCCACGCTGCTCGATCTGGGCGAGCGCGCCGCGCGCAACCTCTCCGATCCCGAGATAGACAGTTGCGTCCGCCTCGATGCCGCCGAGGCGCTCGATCGCGCATTTATGGAAGCCGGCGGCCTGTGCGCGCCCTTCCACGATGTCTACGCCACTCGCCTCGAGCTTGCGCAGTTCCTCGCGAGCAGCGATTGCGGCACCATCGCCGATGCCGCCGCGCTCGCCGCCAAGGAAGGCGGCGAAGCGGTTGCCGCCCTTCTCTCGCAAACCGACTTCGCAGATCCGCGCAGCGTCGAAGAGACCGAGCGCGAGATCGGCCAGGCCATCATGGCGCACACCGCCGCCCTCGCCTTCGTTCGTCGCCAGCGCGCAGAGAGCGCCGCCGCGCGCCCGCCCGCATCCGTGACATCGATAGACCGGGAGGCGAGCTGATGAATGCCGCGCGTAAAACCCAGCCCACGGCGCGCGCACTCGACGGGCCGATTTTCGCCCTCCTGTGCCCCCATTGCGATTCGAAGTGCCGCATTCGCGGCGGACGCGCGCTGACCCGCCTTGCGCGCGAGGTCCGCGTCCAGTGTCTCAACGTCGAATGCGGGCACACCTTCGTCGGCCAGTTCGTCATCACCCACACGATCTCGCAGAGCGCATGCCCGCGCGACGGCGTCGACCTTCGCATTGCGCCGCCTCGTCGACCGATCGCCAATGACAATCCCTCCGCCCCCTCTCCCCCGACCGGCGCTCCCCCGGACGCCGCCCCCGACCGCGGTCCGGAGGTGCCGCCGCGCGTCGACACCAGCTGATCGCTAGCCACCCGCCAACCCTTCTCCCCACCACCCTGCCGCATGCCGGACCCCGCTTCCGGCAGCGCATCCCCTTTGCCCGGAGAGTTCCATGTCTGACCCGATCTCCCGCCGCCCGATCTCCAACCGCGACGATGGCCCTGGCGCCTACATGCGCGCCCGCCGCCTCGCCGCTGGCAAGACGATCGCGCAGTGCGGTGAAGCCATCGCCGCGCTCGGCCATGGTCCGATGGCCGCGCACGATATCACCGCGCTCGAGGCCGACCGCCCCGGCGATTACCTTCAGCTGATCGATGCGCTCCACGCGCACCGGGTCTTTTCCTTCGATCGCGCTCATGTCCTCGCCCTCATGGCGCGAACCGCGGATCCGGCGCTCGAAGAACTCTCGCCGAGTATCGCGGCATGAGTGTCCGCCTGCTCGGCATACGCCATTGCGGCTCCTGCCGTCGCCTGGGTCCGGTGAGCAATGCTTTCACCAACGGCCTGGGCTGGCGCGAGCTGTGCGATCCATGCGCCGAAGGCGCTCCCTCTCTCGGGCGCGCCCCGGCCCTGCCCGCCCTGCGGAGCACCGCGCGATGACCGCCCGCCTTCTCCGCCTCGCCGAGGACGCGCTCGCCTTCCTCGCGACGATCGTCGGCACGCTGCTGGTCTGCCACGTGATCGACCGCATCGCCTTCGGCCTCGCCATGAACGGAGCGATCTGATGCCCCCCCCCCGGAACGCACACCGTAAGCGCACCCAACAAGACGGTCGCGAGAGCGGCCGAGCGCTACCGAAAGCGCCTCGCATCGGGCGACTTCATCGTCCGCGATTCCGCCGGAAACATGTTCTGGCAGAACACCGGCCGCGCCGCCGGCAAGAAGACCGTGCGCTTCATGATCGACGCCGGACAACTCTTCGAGCGCGACACCGACATTTTCGGGAGCTTCGCGCACGGACAAACAATCGGAAAGGAACCCTGTGATGGCTGACAGCGAAGCTGGGGCGAAGTCCCAACCCACCGACGACCGCCTGCGCCTGCTGATCGAGCGTATCGAACGCCTCGAGGAAGAGAAGAAGGGCATCGCCGACGATATCCGCGACGTCTACGCCGAAGCCAAGGCCGTCGGCTACGATCCCAAGATCATGCGTCAGGTCGTACGCCTGCGGAAGATGAAGCCCGACGACCGGGCCGAGATGGAAACCATCTTCGAAACCTACAAAGCCGCGCTGGGGCTCGGGTGATGCTGGTCGTCCGCGTTGAGCTCTGGTCTGCGATTGACGGCAGCAAGCAGGAGCTTGCTCGCATGGTGATCGACAACACCGGCGGTAGCGAGCAACTCGGGAACTACCGGGCTCGAACCCTACGCGGCCGATCAGCAAGTGCTCTTGACCGGGCAATGTCCCCGCCCCTCGCTGTAACCCGGGAAGGTTCGGTGCATGGCCACCCGCGCCTTCGAGAGCACGTTTGGAATCTGGTCGCAAAGGCGCTGAGATCCATGCGCTACGGGAGCGCAGCCTGATGGCCTGCGAACAGGTATCTCTCCCCGGCGGCGGCGTGGCGATCGTGTGCGGAACTCGCTCTCGGCAGCGTTGCGGCTGCGGGACTCACGCGACGCGCTTATGCGACTGGAAGGTGGCAGGCAAGCGGTCGGGAACCTGCGATAGGCCGCTCTGCGAACGCTGTTCCACCAGCCCTGCGGCAGAGAAGGATCTGTGCCCCGACCATGCGCAGGCCTTTGAGGACTGGTGCGCCAGGCGGAGTGCCTCATGATCCGCCCGCTCCGCTTCCTTCTCGCCCAGCGCCGCCCGCAATCCGCCATCCTCCCGATGGACCGCGAGGATCTGGTCCACCGCCATCGCCTGCGCGCGGCCCGCCGTCCGATCGCGCGCGAGCTGCGCCAGCGCATCGCCGTCGCCGCCGGTGGCGGTGTCCTGGCTTTCTTCCTCGTGATCGCGCTCGGCGGTATGCTGGGGCTCGTGCGATGAGCTGTGCCGCGTGCCGCCATCCCGACTGCGACCATCCCGATCTGGTCTACAACGGCAACGTGCCCCCGCGCGGCGCGACCCGATCGACCCTGCGCATCCTGGGGAAGGCGGGCAAGGAAGCCCGCCCTTGGTGGGAGCGCGCCCGGTGACAAACAATGCTCTCGATCTCGCCGGCGCGATCCTCACGGGCCTCGCGATGTTGGTCCTGCTCGCGTGCATCTGGAGCGTAGGCTCTCCCCCCTGGGCAGGCCGCGCTGGCGATGTGCTCAAGGGCTTCGGCTTGGTGGCCCTGATCTGGCTCGCCGCATCATGAAGACGCGCGGCATGAAGAACACCGCCCAGCGCCACCATTTGAGAACCCGCCTCGGCTCGCTCGACGGTATCCGCCGCAAGAAGGCGGCGAAACGCACCGTACCCAAGAAGCCCCAGCCCCGTCTCTCCATGCCGTCGACCGGCCCGGACGATCCGCGCCCGATCGCCCTCAACCGCGAACCCTGCCCGCGCTGCAGCACGCGCGGCGATCTCGGCTGTCCCCACCAGCAACCCTTCGCAGCGAACAACCGGGAGACCGTTCCGTCATGACCCGCCCCATCGCCTTCACCATGCCCGCCCTGCGCTCGCTCGACGAAGGCAGGCTCCACCACTTCCGCCGCCTGGAGCTCGGCGCGCTGATGAACCTCGCCCAGGGCGATCTGCTCTGGGTGCGCGAGCCCTATTTCCTCGAGCGCGGTTTCGACGATCACAAGCCGACCTCCGCACACGCGATGGGCGCCCTGCCCACGTTCCTCGACGAGGTCGACTACGCATCGCGCCCGCCCCGCCTCGGCCGTCCACGCCGCGCACGCGAGCTGCTGCGCGACTGGCACCGTCGGTACCTGGTCGTCACCGAGGTCCGCCGCGAACCGCTGCAGGCGATCACCGACGAGGAAATCGCGGCCGAAGGCCACGCCGACCGCGAGGCATTCGCGGCCCTCTGGAACGCCAACATCTCCGCCACGGCGAGCCTGCGCGAATTGTGGGCCGGAAATCCGCCCGTCCTGCGCGTCGCCTTCGAACTCGTCCCCACCCCGCTTCCTGCCCCGGCCGCCATCGCGAGGATCTCCGCATGAACCAGCCACAGATCCAGTACGCCTACCCCGTCGACTGGCCGATCGGCCGCAAGAAGGAAGGCGGCCGCAAGCAGGCTCTGTGGAAGAGCGGCGGATCGCGTCTCAATTGGGACCAGGCGGTCGGCCGCCTCCGCGAACAGGTGAACGCGATCACCCGGCCCGGCCAGCAATGGCGCGCCACCGAACTGACGCTCTCCACCAATTTCGAGCTGCGCGCCGATGGCCGCCCCCGCAGAGACCGGGGCCGCCCGATCGATCAGGCGGTCGCATTCTTTTTCGAGCTGGACGGCACCCCGCACGCGCTCGCCTGTGACCGTTTCGACCGGATCGAGGACAATATCGCCGCGATCGCCGCGCACATCGAGGCACTGCGCGGGCAGGAGCGCTGGGGCGTCGCCGACATCAAGCAGGCCTTCGCGGGCCACGCCGCCCTGCCCGCTCCCGAACAGTGGTGGCAGGTGCTCGGCGTCTCTCCCAACGCGACCCCCGACGAGATCGATCGCGCCTACCGGGCCAAGGCGAAAGACGCCCACCCCGACCGCGCGAGTGGCAGCCACGACGCGATGGCCCGGCTCAACCGCGCCTACGAGGAAGGCAAGCGCCGGTGAAACGGAAGCTGACCCCCGAAGAGGTCCGCGATCGGGCCGAGGACCGCTGGTTCTCGATGGCCGAACTCGAGGCGGAGCTCACCTTTGGCAGCTCCACGATCTACCGGCTCATCGAGCGCGGAGCGCTTCCGCAGGGGACCAAAGTCCTCGGCTACCGGAAGGTCTGGTTCGAGCGCGACGTTCGCGCGCTCAAGCGGGAGCTTTGCGCCCAGGCCGCCTGACGAATCCGGGGCCATCATGGGGGCCCCAAACTTCCGACAATCTAGAAAATATAATGTGTTGAGGGACTTATGACTACGCGCCGTATCCTGCCACCCCAGCCAACTGGCCTCGAGAGCATCCGGAAAGCCGGGAATTCCGCGCTTTCCCAAATGCGGATTCACAGGCGGTTGCTCCATGTCGGGTCGACCCGACACGGAACAACACACCCACCCTTTCCCACATCCGTTCGCCGTCAGCGGACGAGCGACCAGCCGCCCTCGCCATCGGGTTCGAGCAGGGTCAGGCTGCGATAGTCGATGTCCTCGTAGGCATCCTGCCCCCGGTAGATGAACCAGGCGTAGCCCTGGAACACCCGCCACAGGTTCGCATCATCGCCATATCCGTAGGCTCCGCAAAGCTGCGCGGGCGGCTGGTCCTGCGGCTGGCGCGCGCGCATCGCTGCGCTCACATCGACGATGTAGCCGTCTTCGACATCGTCCATCTTGCGTGCCTTGCAGCTCCTGGGCACCTCGCGCTGGAGGCCATAGAGCGCCCGATGCTGCACGTCCTGCGCCGGTTTACCCTTGAACAACGTCATGACATCGGCGTAGCGGATCGGTTCCTCGAGCTTGCCGAACGCGCTGCCGTCCTCGTGATAGGCGGTCTCGATCAGTTCGAGGCTGGCCATATGGGCACCCGCGCCTCCGAGCAGGCGCGAGGTACGCCCGCTGCATTGCGCGGCGCGATAGAGCACCAGCATGTCGGCCAACCAGGCCTCGCCGAGCGCCCACTCGCAGGACTCGGCAGCCAGTTCGGGCTCGGGCCCCTCGACCACACTGAGATAGGCCGCAGCCGCTTCCGGGCACAGGCCGCTCAGCGGCAGGCGCAGACCGTCGCTGCGGCATGGGGGCATGCGATCCTCGGTCTCCTGCGCGTAATGCATGGCCATGTCGTAGCATTGGTCGAGCGAGCGTAGCAGGACCTCGCCCGTGCCGATGGGGAAGGCCATCTGCACTTCGTCCGTGCCCGTGCGGTTGCCCGGATTGCTGACCTCGAAAACGATCTGGTCGGCGGTATATATTCCGCCGAAAGCACCGTCGCCATGCAGCTCTTCGCTGGTGGAAAACGCACTCAGCCAGTCGTCGTCGGGAAACGCCGGGTCCTTTACGAAGCGGCCCATGCCCTCGGTCGCTATAGGCGTTTCCGAATCGAACCAGAAGGCCAGCGGATATTCGCCATCCTCCCCGAAGCTGTCCCTGCTGAAGCCGTTCACACCGAAGACGTAGCCATCCGCCACGCGCTCGATGCGAACCGCGTCGTACGAGCCGGGCAGGCTGGCGACCGCCGCGCAGCTGAGGCCGAACGCGTCCGACCCTGTCTGGTAGATGTTCCAGGGGCCGTATTGCGCATAGGCCGCCGTGCCCTCGACAAGCTCGGGCTGCACATCCGGCGACGCCTGGGCGCTGCAGGAGACCGCACCGAAGGTGGCGATGCTCGCGATGAATCCATTTGCGATCGTATTTCTCATCGAATGTCCTCCTGCAGCGGCCCGGCGGGCCCTCAGAACTTCTTGGCGTAGGCGCAGACCTTCAGCAGATCGCCGTTCCAGCAGGCGTCCTTCGTGCTGGCGCGGCTTACCTGGCCGCCGGTCTGCAGTTCGCCGTCGGTGTCGCGGAAGGACATCATGGCGATCTTGTTGGTGTCCGCCTCGACGATCACCTCCTCGAACTGCGAGGTCATCGGGTAGCCGTCGGCCCGCGAAACCATGAAGCTCGCGCCGCCGAAGCTATCGAAAAGGCACGGACCACTGTAGGTGTAGCCTTCGATCGTCACGTCGCAGTTGGCGTTCACGTTGTTGGCGAGCTCGTCCTCGGTCGGCATGCGATACTTGCCATTGCTCTTGGACGCGGAGGCGGCCTTGGGCGCGTCGCTGGACGATGCCTTTCGCGCCGATGGGGAGGGCGTTGCCGTTGCTGCCGCGCCGTCGGGCGAGCCGGACGCCGCCATTTCCGCCTTCATCGCAGCGGTCTCCGCCTTCGCAGCCGCGGCTTCGGCCTTGGCGGTTGCGAGTTCGCTGCTGTCGTCCGCGCTCGCATCGCCGCACCCGTAAAGGATGAAAGCGCAGGAAATCGTGCAAAGTAACCGCTTCATGATGGCCTCCGGGAAGTAGGGAAAAGATCGTTCGTGGGGTGGGATGATGCGGATGGGTTCCGGCCCGTTCGTCGCTCTGGCGATCTTGAACGAGCCGGAAGAGATCCGACTACGCTCGATCAGGAATTGGGCGTGATCGTGCAGGTGCCGGTGACGCCGTTATTCGCGTCGGCACTGATGCGCAGCAGGCTGCACTCCCCCGTGCCGACCACATAATCGCCGGTGTAGAGGATCAGCCCGCTCCGGTTGCCGCTCGCCTCGTTCTTGCCGATCGCAACGAAGTACTGCGCATTCACGCCGTCCGAATGCTGGAGCCAGGTGCCGATGACCCGGCCGTTGTACGAGACCGTGAAATCGCTGTTCAGGTCGTAGGTGTTGGTGAAGTTGGGCGAGGTGATCCCCCATTTCACACCATTGCTGTTGTACATATTGGTCCGGTTCGACTGGGCCAGCGCGGTGGTCCCGGCCACGAGCGCGGCGGACGCGATCGCACCTGCGAAAATTGCCTTCCTGTTCATTGGTCACTCCTCGAAAAAGGGGTTGCTACGAAAGTCTTCACGCATTCGGGCGGGGGTCTGGGTTGAGGAAATCTGCCCCGCCGAATCTCCTATTCCACCTGAGTCCAGCGCCCGTCCGCGCCCTTGGCCAGGAGGGTGAAAGAGGCAGGGTCGACCTGCCAGACGTCCTGCCCCAGCTGGAAAAACCAGCTGCGCCCCTGGAACACCCGCCAGAAGGCCGCCTCATCCTCGTTCAGGCCGAAGGGTCCGCAGGCCGCGCGCGGTTCGTCAGGCGGTGCCTTGGCTGCTTCCGACGCACTTACGTCCACGACCAGCGCGTCTTCGGGCCATCCCTCGATCCGGATATTGCGGACCGAACATGCCTGCTGTTGCGCGGGATCATCGATCGCGTCGCGCGCGATCCGCAAGAGCGTGGCGGTCCGGTCGCTGCTGTCGCTTCCGGCAACGCGGGCCAGGACCTGGCCCTTCATCGCGTTCTCGGCATCGCCGTAGGCAACGCTATCGTAGGCAAGGCTCGCCATCTCTGCGCCTTCGGCAAAGGCAAGCCGGGTGGTCTTCTCGCCGCATTGGGTCGCACGATAGAGCAGGGCCTCGTCCTCGAAGCGGGTTTCCTGCACGATCCATCCGCAGCCCTCCGGCGCATCGGGCGGTTCGCCTGCAGACGGGTTCAGGTATGCGCTTGCGGCCCCTGCACAAATGCCGGTGATAGGCAGGCGGTCGCCCCCGCCCGGGCAGGTGGCTCCGATTTCTTCGGCCTCTGCGTCACCCGCAGACGGCTCGCGGGTTGAGCCGTCTCCGCACGCCGACAGGGACAGCGCGAAGGCGGCGGGTACCGTAATGGCGATCCAGTTCCGCACTGTCTTGTCGTCCTCCGCTTCCGTGTCGCCACATCAGCCTAGGTCGAGCGGGAATTTAGGGAACTGGTAGGTCTGCTAGGGTGCGCCGGCACGAGGATCGGGCGCGTGGCACCTGCTCCGGTGCTAGAGATCGAATTCGTCGACCAGCTGTTCGCGCACCGCGATCGCCGCGGCTTCGGCGCGGTTGGATACGCCAAGCTTGGCGAGGATCGCGCCGACATGGTAATTCGCCGTCGACACCGAAAAACCCAGGTAATTGGCGATCTCGGCGTTGGTGAAACCCTTTGCCAGCAAGACGAGCACACGCCGCTGCTGGCCGGTGAGCGAGCCTGAGAGGTTGGGGCCCGGATCGCTCTTCGCGGACTTCCCGGACACCGTGGCCGCCTCGCCTTTCACGACCTTGCGCACCGCATCGATCAGCTCGTCGAAGGTGACGGACTTGGGAAGGTGCGCGGAGGCGCCGCTCGCCATCATGCTGGCCACCATGTGGCTTTCCGCGAAAGTGCTGAGCCCGATGATCCGGATGTCGGGATGCGACCTGTGGATCGCTTCGGTCGCTGCTAGCCCGCCCATGCCCTGCATCCGCAGATCCATCAGCACGATGTCCGGCGAGAGCTTTCCGCACAATTCCAGCGCGGTCTCGCCGTTCTCCGCCTCGCCGACGATCTCGACCTCGGGCGCGTTCGCCAGCAGCTGGGCGATGCCCCTTCGCACCATCAGATGGTCGTCGACGACCAGGATCCGAATCTTCGCGTCCATCGCCTTATCGAAACCAGATCATGGTCACTCGGCAACCCTGTTGTGGCGCGCTGTCGATTTCGAGCCTGGCCCCGATCGTTGCCGCGCGGTCGCGCATGATCGACAGCCCCAGCCTTTCGCGCCGGCCTCCGGCGGTCGGATCGAAACCGCGTCCAGCGTCGCTGACGCTCAGGAGCGCACGGTCCTCCATCGCGTCGAAGACCAGTTCCACCTCGCTGACACCGCTGTGCTTGAGCACATTGTTCAGCGATTCCTGGGCCACGCGGTAGAACATCGCGATCACTTCGGGCGGCAGCGATGCCGCTTCGTTGATGTCGCACTCGACCTTGAGCGCGTAGAGCCTGGTGAAGCTCTCCACCAGCTCGTTCAGGCGGTGAGTGAGCGACCATTGTTCGCCCTCGTCACGCAATTCGGACAGCAGGTGCCGCATTTCGCTCAGCGCGTGACGGTTGAGCCGCGCGACCTGCTCGGCCGCCTCGCGATCGGGAGGCGCCAGCTGGTGCAGGCGCGTCGGAAGGGCGCTTGCATGAAGGGCGGCCGATGCCAGGGTCTGCGCGATGGCATCGTGCAGATCGGCCGACAGCCGGGCGCGCTCTTCCAGCTTGGTGCTCTGGATCGTCATGTCGGCGATCTCGGCCACGCGATCGGCGACGCGGTCCTCCAGCCGCCGGGTCAATGCGGTCTGCTCGCGCGCCAGCGCATTGAAGGATTCGATCAGGAACCCGATCTCGTCGCTGAAGGCGACCGGAACCTGCGTGTCGCTATCCCCCTCTCGATAGCGCCGGATGCCGCTCATGAGCCGTTCCAGCGGAGCGAGAAGGAAGCTGCGGAAGATCAGCGGCAGGCCGATCAGCGCGGCGAGCGCGGTCAGCAGGATGAACAGCACGAAGGGGGCAAACAGCCTGTCCAGATGGACCATGAAGGTCCGGTAATGATCCTGCAGCAGCGCGGGGCCGGCATCGGCCTGCCCGCCCGGCGTTATCCCGATCACCCAGGGGGCAGCCAGCGGGCTGAGCATCGCATAGCGCGGGGCCGGCGGCACATCGAGAAACTGCATCGCGATGCGGCCGTCGGAATGCAGGATGGTCTGGATCTGGTAGCAGCGGCTCATATCCTCCCGGTTGCAACGGTCGCGCCGGGTCACCACCAGCCGCTCGCGGTCGATGACCGCGGTGATCTGCGTCCCGGTCTCCGGCAGCTCGACCAGCATCGGGTAGATCGCTGGCAGGCTCCCGTCCTCGAAAGCCGCATCGACCGGATGCGGCATCCGCCCGAATGCAATCGTGCCGAGCGCGCCCACGTAAACATGATCATACGCGCGTCCGTAGAAAGGAAACTCGAACGGCAGGTCTATCCGTCCGCCATTGCCGGCAAGGGCGGGGCCCCTGACGCGTTCGGGCAGGAAGACCGTAGGCTGTACCGCATAGCCCAGATCGCCGCCGCGCGGGACGAACAGCAGTGCATCGCCCGAAGAGGGCAGGTCAGGCGCCCGGAACTGCTCCTGATAGGCGGGCGCGACAACCCAGGCGGCCCCATTGACCGCGGCGAGCAGGACCGCGAAGCCGATGACGGTGAGCTTGAAAAGAAACGTCGTGCGTTCGGGCAGATAGCCGACCAGCACGAGCGTCAGGCCGACCAGTTGCAGCAGCACCAGCCAGCAGATCAGGATCTCGAAGGGAAAGTTCGCAAGGCTTTCGTCGGGAAAGTACAGCGCAGCCGTGTGGAGGATAGGCAGGATCGTCAGGAACAGGAACGCGCGCGCAACCTTCGCCTCGCGCGAGGATGCGGGGTGCCAGAGCAAGGCGAGCCTGGACAGCGGGCCCTGCCGCGCGGGGCGCTGCAAGTCGATCGGCTGGGCCGCTATCAGCTGACGCCAGAACACGATTGCGGCCCAGATCATCCCGACATGCATCCAGCCCGCGAGCCATTGCGGGCGCCACCAGGCTTCCCGCGCGATCATGGCGATGTCCGCACGGATGGCGATCACCGTCTCGGCAGCGATCAGCCCGGCGAGAAAGATCGCCACGATCCGCATCTCGCGCCGCGCGCCGGGCAGGGGATTGGGGAACACATAGGCGAGCGCGATCATCGCGAGCGGCGCGATGGCTCCGAAGGGCCGGGCCCAGGGCATGGCAAGTGTCGCCAGTCCGCCGGGCTCCGACCAGGGCATTGCGTAGCTCAACCAGCCTCCGCCCGTCAGCACCCGCAGCAGGGATGTGAACAGCGCGAAGACCAGCGACAGCATGAGGATGGCAAGCAACCAGGTCGCCGGATGAAAGCGCCCCTGCGTGGAATCCGCGAATGCCCGCCGCGTCAAGTATGCGGCCAGCACCAGAGCCAGCAGAACCTGGCTCAGATAGCTGATGGCGGCGGGATTCCAGAACAGCGACGCATCCGCTGTACTGGCCGCTCCCCATTCCATCGCCCCGAATACCGCCCCGTTACTGTCCGCCGACGAACCTAGCTCGAAATGGCGGCTGCACAAATGCGATGTTGCAGCCGTTGCTTTTCGGGAGTGTCCGGAAGCGGATTGCCGCAGGCCGGGCCCGGACCGACCCTCGCGCGGCCGCTAGTCCCCCGTCGTCCCGACTTCTTGCGCCTGCGGGTTGTTCGGCACGAGCACCAGCGTCCCCTGCTCCACCCGCCATTGCGCGAGGCGGCTCAGCAGGTTCATCCCGATCACGTTGGTCTCGCCGATATTGGGCGCGATCACCGCGTCGAGCCCGAAGGCCGCGACATTGCCGAAACGCAGTTCCTCGACCGTTGTGGTGCCGACGCGGATCGTGCCGTTGGCGGTGGTCATCATCACCGGCAGGCGGTCGGTCCGCTCCTCCAGCCCCGCTGCTTGCGCGGTGCTGGCCGAGATCGCGGTCAACGTGGCGCCGGTATCGACGAGGAAGCGGGCGGGCACGCCGTTCACTTCCGCGTTGAGCCAGTAGTGCCCGTCTGGCGACAGTTCGACGCGCGTTTCCCCGCCGACGACGCTTTGTTCGGCAAGGCCGACATCGGACATCGCGACATCGAAGCGCGGATCGAGCCGGGCGAGTTGCAGCACGATCAGGACGAGCACGCCGCACAAAACCAGCGTGCTGCCGGTGCTGAGGATGCGCCCGAGAAAGAGGTCGCGCCGGGCAAGCGCGCCGCCCAGCCAGCCGAACAGCATCGCGGCGACCGCGATAATCAGCAGCCCCGATTGGGGAATCGTGCCGATGGTCGCGGCGAGCTGGTCGAACACGGGCTTCAGGTCCATGGCCGCAATATAGACCGCCCCGCCCCACTATTCCATGAATGGAAATGGCTGGGTTTCCGCCTCAACCCGTCATTGCGAGTAAAGGTGCTTCGCAGCCCTGGATTGCTTCGCCACGCTCGCAATGACGAGATACGAAAAGCTAAGGCGCGCTGCGGGGCACGCTCGCTTCGGCCAGCACCACGCTGAAGCGCTCTTCGGCGTCGAGCCAGCGCCCCACCGGGGTCCACTCGCCCGCAAGAAGCTGCTTGTCGGCGCTGCGCCGGTCGAACTTGTGGCTGTTCTCGGTATGGATGGACTCGCCCGCCTGCATCGCAAACGTCTCGCCCGCAATTGCGAAGCTTATCGCTTCCTGCGCGACAAGATGCATCTCGACGCGCGCGAAACGATCGTTCCAGCGCGCCTCGTGCCGCAGCTTCTCGACCGGAATCGTGCCCCCCAGCTCGCGGTTGATCCGCCGTGGGAGGTTGAGGTTGAACTCGGCCGTGACGCCGCCCGCATCGTCGTAGGCCGCCTCGAGCACGGCCCGGTCCTTGATTAGATCCATGCCCACCAGCAGCAGAGATCCCTCGCCCAAAGTCTCTCGCATGGTGCGCAGCAGGTCGGTCGCGGTGCGCGCAACCATGTTGCCCAGAGTGCCGCCGGGGAAGAAGCCGAGCTTTGGCATCTCGGCGACTTCGGCTGGCAGTTCCACCCGGCGCATGAAGTCGGCCTCGACCGGATAGACCGGCAGGCCCGGAAACTTGGCAGACAGATCGGCGGCGGCGGCACGCAGGAAGTCGCCCGCGATATCGAGCGGGACGTATGCCGCCGGGTCGATCGCTTCGAGCAGCAGCGGCGTCTTGACCGAGGAACCGCTGCCGAACTCCACCACCGCCCGGCCCTTGCCGATCGCGGCGGCAAATTCGCTCGCACGCGAGCGCAGGATCTCGGTCTCGACCCGCGCCGGGTAGTACTCGGGCACCTGCGTGATGTCCTCGTAAAGCTGCGAGCCCGCATCGTCGTACAGCCAGCGCGCGGGGATCGCCTTCTGCTCCTCGCGCATCCCGGCCAGCACGTCGGCACGGAACGCCCGGTCGATCCCGGTCTCGTCGAGATCGACCAGCTTGAGGCCTGCATTGTCGGTCATCGGATATCCTTGGCGAGACGCAGGCCGGTGAACTGCCAGCGCTGGTGCGGGTAGAAGAAATTGCGGTAACTGGCCCGCGAATGGCCGCGTGGCGTGGCGCAGCTTGCGCCTTTCAGGACGAACTGCCCGCTCATGAACTTGCCGTTATATTCGCCGACCGCGCCTTCTGCTGGCTCGAAGCGCGGGTATGGCAGATAGGCGCTGCGGGTGAACTGCCAGCAATCGCCGAACAGGCCTTCGCTGCCGGTCGGCTGCGCCGGGCCCGCTTCGTCGAGCTGATTGCCGGCGCAAGGATCGTGGCTCGGGGCCTCGTCGGCGTGCTGGCCACGCGCGATGGCTTCCCACTCGAACTCGGTCGGCAGGCGAAACCCTGCCCACGAAGCGAACGCATCGGCTTCGTAGAAAGAGATGTGCGTCACGGGCGCATCGGGATCGCGCTTCTGCCATCCGGCGAGCGTGAAATGCTCATCGTCCCGCCAGTAGTCGGGCGAGCGAACCTTGTTCTCGTTAACCCATGCCCACCCGTCAGACAGCCACAGCGCGGCAGTCTCGTAGCCGCCATCGGCGATGAACGCGTCCCACTCGGCATTGGTGACGAGCCTGTCGGCAAGCCCAAAGGGTTCGAGCAGCACGCGGTGGCGCGGGCCTTCGCAGTCGAAGGCAAATCCGCTTCCATCGTGGCCGATGGCCGCGATGCCGCCGGGATGGTGGGTCCAGCTTGCATCCGAATCCCAGCGAAAGCTGGGATCTCGACCGGCTTTGCGCTCCGTCTGTGGGAGGTCCCTGCTTTCGCAGGGACTCACATCTGCATCCCACATCGCCGGGCCCAGCGGGTTCTGCAACAGCGCATGCTTGATATCGGTCAGCAACAATTCCTGGTGCTGCTGTTCGTGCGCAATGCCCAGCTCGATCAGCGGGGCCAGTGCGGGATCGTCGAGCAGCGGCGCCATCGCATCGGTCACCGCCGCGCGCCAGCCGAGCACTTCTTCTACCGTGGGGCGCGAGAGCATCCCGCGCGAAAAGCGCGCGATGCGCGATCCTTCGGCCTCGTAATAGGAGTTGAAAAGAAACGGCCAGCGCTCGTCGTGCAGTTTGTAGCCGCTCAGGTGGTCGCGCAGGAGAAAGGTCTCCCAGAACCATGTCGTGTGCGCGAGATGCCACTTGGCGGGCGAGGCATCTTCCATCGACTGGATGGTCGCATCGCTTTCGGAAAGCGGTTCGACGAGCGCCTCGGTCAGCGCGCGGGTCGCCAGGAAGCGCTCTTCGAGCGGGCTCTCCTCCGCCTGCGATCGGAGTCTTTTCGAAGCCACGGATTTCCCTCCCACCTGGCGAGCAATCCTGTCCCACCCTAGAGACAACAATGCGGCGGGGGAAACCCGGTTTCCGAATTTCTCCTAGGTTAGGTCCAAAGCAGGTGGGAGTTTTTGCTCCGGGCCGTTCGCGCTAGCGAACTTCCAACAAACTAAGCCGCCGCGGCCGAGCGATCGACCTGCGGCTGGAGCATCTCGGCAATCGCGAAGGCCAGTTCGAGCGCCTGGGCCGCGTTGAGGCGCGGGTCGCAATGCGTGTGATAGCGGCTGGAAAGCTCCGCATCGGTGATCGCCACCGCGCCGCCGACGCACTCGGTCACGTTCTGGCCGGTCATCTCCAGATGGACCCCGCCGGGATAGCTGCCTTCGGCCCGGTGCACCGCAAACACGCTCGCCAGCTCGCTCTTGATCCGGTCGAAGGGCCGCGTCTTGTAGCCCGAGTCCGACTTGACGACATTGCCGTGCATCGGGTCGCTCGACCACACGACCGGGTGCCCTTCGCGCCGCACGGCGCGGATCAGGCCCGGCAGGTGCGCCTCCACCTTGTCGTGCCCGTAGCGGGTGATGAGCACGATCCGGCCGCTCTCGCGGTTGGGATTGAGCGTATCGAGCAGCCGTAGCAGGACATCGGGGTCGAGTGAGGGACCGCATTTCACACCGATCGGATTGCGGATGCCGCGCATGAATTCGACATGCGCGCTGCCTTCGAACCGGGTGCGGTCGCCGATCCACAGCATGTGCGCGCTCGAATCGTACCATTGGCCGGTGTTCGGATCGCGCCGGGTCATCGCCTGCTCGTAGGGGAGCAGCAGCGCCTCGTGGCTGGTGTAGAAATTGGTGCCCTGCAGCTGCGGCATATCGCTCGGATCGATGCCGCAGGCCTCCATGAAATCGAGTGCCTCGGTGATCCGGTCGGCCATCGACAGGAACTTTTCCGACCACGGGCTGCGGGTCATGAAATCGAGCGTCCAGTCATGCACCTGTCGCAGGTTGGCATAGCCGCCGCCCGCGTAAGCCCGGAGCAGGTTGAGCGTCGAGGAAGCCTGGTAATAGGCGCGCACCATCCGCTGCGGATCGTTGCGGCGCGATTCGGGCGTGAAGTCGATCCCGTTGACGTTGTCGCCGAAATAGCTCGGCAGAGTGACATCGCCTTGCGTTTCGGTATCGCTGGAGCGCGGCTTGGCGAACTGGCCCGCCATGCGGCCCACCTTCACCACCGGCAGCGATCCGGCATAGGTCAGCACCACCGCCATCTGCAGGATCACGCGGAAGGTATCGCGGATAGTGTCGGGCGCGAACTCGGCGAAGCTTTCCGCGCAGTCGCCGCCCTGCAGCAGGAAGGCCTCACCCGCCTCGACCCGGGTCAGCTCGGCCTTCAGCGCATCCGACTCTCCGGCGAAGACCAGCGGCGGGCACGCGGCAAGCTCTGCCTCGGCCTTCGCCAGCGCGGCTGCATCCTCGTAGGCGGGCAGATGCTTCGCCTCGAATTTCGTCCAGTTCTCGGGGCCCCAGTCGGAAGCCATGACAAATTATCCTGCGGTTTCTCGTCGCTAACGCACAATGGAGTGGCGACTCGACGACGGGCACGCAAGCATATTTCTCTATCCCGAACCCTTATGGAACTTTTGCTTTGGCGTCAGACCTCCCGCCCCGCCTCCCCGCCCGGCCACCAAGGGTACACCCAGGATATGGTGGCAGGGCGGGGAGGCGGGGCGGGGCCAGATGCGACGTTCAGTCGCTCAACGACGTCCCCTCGGGCACGATGGCGATCTCCAGCGGCTCCCGGCTGCCGAGATATTTCGTCGCCAGCGCCTTCATCGCCTCGGGCGTGGTCCGCGAATAATCGTCGAGCAGCGACCCAATCACGCGCAGGCGCTGGGGCTCGCGCGTGCTCCCGCGCAGCTGCCACATCCAGAAGCCATTGCCGGTGGTCGCACGCAGGATCGTCTGCCGCAGCGGCTCGGTCACGCGGGCGAGCTCGTCCGCATTCGGGCCGTTTGCGGCGAGATCGGCGACGATCTCGTCCGCCGCGGCATAGAAGGCGGGCACATCCCCGGGCCGCAGCTGCGCCAGCGCGAGGATCGTCCCTCCGCCGACATCGTCCATCGGCCAGTCGACCCGGACCTGCGGCGCATAGCTCGCACCGGCGCGCTCGCGCATCTCGTCGAACAGGCGGTTCATCACGATCTGGCCGAGAATTTCGAGCTGCCGCCCTTCGGACACCTCGGCCAGCCCGCTGCCCACGGGCCACGCGACCACGGCCGCGGCCTGGTTGGCATCGCCCCGGTGGTAGAGAACCTCGCGCCCGCCGGCCTCGGGTGCCTCGGGCTTGGGTGCGAAGCTTGCAGGATCGAGCGGAGCGCGCGGTGGCAGTGCGCCGAAGCTCGTCCGCAGCGCCTCGACTGCGCTGTCGCGCTCGAAATCGCCGAAGATCAGCACCTCGACCGGGCCCTTCTGCAGCAGCGGCTCCCACACCTTGCGGAATTCCGCCGCGCTGGTCCCTTCGATCATCTCCGGCCCCGGCGTCGCGAAGCGCGGGTCGCCATTGCGGATCACGGTTTCGAGATCGCGGTTGAGCAGGCCTGCCGGGCTGGTGGCGTAGGTATCGTAGGCGAGCCGCGCCCCGGCCTTGGCCCGGGCGAGCGGCCGCTCGTCCCATTCGGGCAGCGCCAGTTTGGCGGCGAACAGGTAGAGCTGGTCGGCGAGGTCCGCCTGCCGCGTTTCGGCGGAGAAGGTGAAGTTCGCGAGGCCGACGGTGAAGTCGAAGCCGAACTTGCGGCCCGTGGCCAGCCGGTCGAGGTCTTCCTGGTCGAGCCCGGCGAGGCCCGAACTGATCAGCGCGGTCTCGCCGAGCGGGATATAGGCGGCGTCATCCTCGTCGAAGGCACGGATACCGGCCCCGAAATGCACGTTGACCGCGACCCGGCCCGGCTCGGCCTGGTTGGGCCACAGCAGCGCGGTGACGCCATTGGCAAGCTCGACCCGCTCGATCTCGAGCACGCCGAGCGGACGGGCGGAGACGACCTCGCCCGGCGGGCCGATCTTGGGCAGTTCGGCGAAGTCGATCGTGCTCGCCGCGATCCGTGCGGAGGCATCCGCCTCGACCGGCGCGGCCATCGCGGCGCGCAGTTCCTCGGCGTCCGCCTCACCGACCTGCGGCGTCACGTAGACGGCGCGGATCACGTCCCCGGCGAACAGCGCGCGCGTGCGTTCGAGGATCGCCTCGGGCGTCACCTTCTCGCGCATTCCGCGAAACACATCGAGGACGGTCTGCGGCGCGGCGACCGTCTCGCGGATATCGACCGCATTGACGAGCGTGTCGGCCAGCTGGGAGCCGGGTTCGACATCGGCCTCCTCCACTCCGGCCTCGAAGGCGACGTCGAATTCGGCGATCTCGCGTGCGAGTTCCTCCTCGGTCGGCGGCGTGGTGGTCGCATCGGCGATCACCGCGCGCACGTCCGCCAGCGCATCCTGCCAGTTGCCCGTAAGCGGGGCGAAGCTGACGAAGGTGGCGTCGGCGCTGCGGCTGACGTCCTCCTGCTGGACCTGCGCATAGAGATAGTCGCCCCCGCCGCGCGCGCGCGATTCGAGCCGCCGGTTGATGAGCGATTCGGCCAGCGCATCCATCAGCAGGCCTTCGTTATAGACGATGGTATCCTGCACCGGGCGCCACGGGCGCAGGATGGAGTAGGTGAGCGAGCGCGGCAGGTCGGGTTCGACCAGCACCGCGGTTTCGCCCACCGGATTGTCGGCAGGCGTCCCGGCGGGTGCGACCGGGTCGCCGAAATCGGGCTCGGCCGAGACATCGCCATCGACATCCCACTCGCCGAAATACTTCTCGATCAGGCGTGCCAGCGCCACCGGGTCCGCGTCTCCGGCGACCGCGATCACCGTTTCCTGCGGGCGATACCAGCGCTCGTGGAACGCCTCGACCGCCTCGGCCTCTGCCGCGAGCAGGGTTTCCTCGGCTCCGATCGGCGGACGGCTGGCAAGGCGCTGCGCCTTGAAGAAGACCTCGCGGCTTTCGCGCGCGACACGCTCCCCCGGTCCGCCGATCTCGCGTTTTTCGGCGAGCACGATGGGCACTTCGGCATCGACATTGGCCTGGGTGATGATCGGCTCCTGCACCATGCCCGAAAGCAGGCGGAAGGCCTCGTCCAGCTTGGCCATGTCGGCTTCGGGCAGGTCGAGCTGGTAGACCGTCTGGGTCGGGCTGGTCACCGCATTGGTGTCGCTGCCGAAGGTCGCGCCGAGGCGCTGCCAGGTCGGAATGGTCTCGCCGACGCCGAGATAGCGCGACTGGCGGAAAAGGAGGTGTTCGAGCAGGTGCGCAAACCCGCGCTCCTCCTCGTCCTCGTGCAGCGAACCGGCATCGATACGAATGCGGATCGAAACCTGCCCCGGCGGGACGCCATTGTCGCGCGTGGCGTAGCGCAACCCGTTGTCGAGCACGCCGAAGCGCCACTGGCGGTCGACCGGGATGTTGCTGCCCTCGTAGAGCCACGGGGTTTCGTCGGGCGGTTGGAGCGAGGCGGGCGGCGCCGGATCGACGGCCGGGGGGTATATCGCCGCATCCTGCTGGGGCGCGGCCTCGTGCCTGGAAGACGTGGCGACCGGAGGTTCGGACGCGCTCGGGACAGAGGCCTGCTCGGCCTGCATGCCAGGGGTCGCACAGGCCGCCGCGAAGAGTGGGAGAGCCAGGGCGAAGCGGCGCAGGCCGGACGGAACGAAATTCATAAGCACGCCTATAGGGGTCGAAGAAGTGAAGGCCCAGTGAACAGGCCAGTGAACAAGTGGGCCTCGACGGCGGCGATTTTCCCTCGCCTTCCCGCTTCGAGACGAGCGACCGCTTGCCGCGTTCCCGCCCCGCCCCTACATCGCGGTGCGCAATGTATATCGAAACCGAAACCACGCCCAATCCCGCCACGCTCAAGTTCCTGCCCCAGCAGCAGGTCATGCCGCAGGGCACGCGCGACTTCGCCAGCCCCGAGGATGCCGAGGCCAGCCCGCTCGCCCAGGCGCTGTTCGACACCGGCGAGGTGACGGGCGTGTTCTTCGGCAGCGACTTCGTCTCGGTGACCAAGGGCGAGGGCGCGCAGTGGACCGATCTCAAGCCGCAGGTCGTCGCCATCCTGCTCGACCATTTCGTGTCGCAGGCTCCGCTGTTCCACGGCGGCAGCGCTGCGGGCATCGCGGTGCCCGCCGAGGATGTTCTGGTGGTAGAGGAAAACCCCGCGGACGCCGATATCGTCGACCAGATCAAGGATCTGCTCGAAACCCGGGTGCGCCCGGCGGTGGCAGGCGACGGCGGCGACATTGCCTATCGCGGCTACAAGGAAGGCGTCGTCTTCCTCGCCCTGCAGGGCGCGTGCGACGGCTGCCCCTCGGCCACCGCCACGCTCAAGCACGGGATCGAAGGGCTGCTGAAGCATTACGTGCCCGAAGTGACCGAGGTGCGGGCGAGCTGATCGCCGGGCATCCACTGCTCCCACCCGAAACAGAAGGCCCGCAGAACGCATGACAAAGCAATTCCACGGAAACACCCTTTCGCACGAAGCGCTCGAGCAGCTGTTCCTCGAGGCGCGCAGCTATAATGCCTGGCTCGACAGGGACGTGGACGAGGGCACGATCCGGCGCATCTACGACCTGCTGAAAATGGGCCCGACCTCGGCCAACCAGCAGTCCGCCCGGTTCGTGTGGTGCCGCTCCGACGAGGCGAAGGAACGGCTCGCGAAACACGCGATGGAGGCCAACAAGGACAAGATCCGCACCGCGCCGTGGTGCGTCATCATCGGCTACGATATCGATTTCCACGAACAGCTGCCCTGGCTCTTCCCGCATACCGACGCGAAGAGCTGGTTCACCGGGGACGTCGAAGGCCGCATCCAGCAGGCGAAGCGCAACTCGGCCCTGCAGGGTGCCTACCTGATGCTCGCGGCGCGTTCGCTGGGCCTCGATTGCGGGCCGATGTCGGGGGTCGATCTCGACGCGGTCACCAAGGAGTTCTTCGCCGACCAGCCGCAGTATCGCGCCGACTGGATCTGCTCGATCGGCTATGGCGACAAGGACTCGATCTTCGACCGCAGCCCGCGACCCGATTTCGACACGTTCAACCGGATCGACTGACTTTGCGCGCCATGCGGCGGGCACGCTGAAGGGGGCGGACGATAACAGCGGAACGGACCCTGGCGATCGACTGCGCCACCCCGGCCTGTTCGGTCGCCCTGTTTGCGCGGGGCGAGCTGGTCGCGGGCGAATTTCATATCCTCGGGCGCGGACATGCCGAAAGGCTGGTCCCGATGATCGCCGGCCTGCCCGACCGCGGGCGGGCGGACATAATTGCGGTCGCGCGCGGGCCCGGCAGCTTTACCGGCGTGCGGATCGGCCTGGCGGTGGCGCGCAGCCTTGCGTTCGCGTGGGGCGCGCAGCTGGTCGGCTATTCGACCATGGCACTGGTCGCGGCGATGGCGCGGGCGCAGGAAGGCGCGCAGCCGCTGACGGTCGCAATGGAAGGCGGCCATGGCGAATGGTTCGTCCAGGGTTTCGACGGGAGCGGTGTCGCGACGGACGAGCCCGTATCGATGCGGCCCGAAGACGCGGTCGCGCACTATTCCAGCGCGCTCGTGGCGGGGACCGTGGCCGAGGACTTCGTGGCCCGCGCGGGTGAAGGCACCGCCCTGCCCCTCCACAGCGACGCGCGCGAATACACGACGCTGCCCGCGCACGCCCTCACCGCCGAGACCGCACCGATCTATGGCCGCGGCCCCGATGCCCGCCTGCCGTCCGCCACGGGGAGCGCCACGTGAATCCCGCCACACTCGATGCGATCATGCGGATCATGGACGCAGCGTTCGACCCGCAATGGGGCGAGGCCTGGACCCGCGCGCAGATCGAGTCCGCCCTGCAGCTGGCGAACACCCACGCAACGCTGATCGGTGCCGATGGCGGGCAAGCCCCTCTCGGCGAGGATGCCGCCGGGTTCGCCGTTGTTCGCGCTGCGCCGGGGGAGGAGGAAATCCTGCTGATCGCGGTTCTCCCGACCGAGCGGCGCAGGGGCCTTGGCAGACAAATCATCGCCAGACTTGCCGAAGAGGCGAAACAGCGCGGCTCGGAAAAGCTGTTTCTCGAGATGAGAGAAAACAATCCGGCCCGCTCGCTCTACGAAGCGATGGGATTCAGCCCCATTGGTCGGCGCAAGGACTATTACAGCCTCGGCGACGGCACCCGGATGGACGCCATTACCTTCGGGCTGGTCCTTGACGTAACGTAAATCTTGTTAACGACAAATATTCGTCGCGAAAGACGATCTGGGGCATTGCATTTGATCAAGCCATGCTACAGGGATTTTTGCGTATGTGGCTGAGTACCCCGTAGCCCGACACATGAAAAACCCCAGAGGAAATGATGGAAGACCAAGATATCGAAATGACGCAGACGCTTATCGCGTTCACGTCCAACATCGTCGAAGCCTATGTCAGTAACAATTCCGCCGAGCTCGACGATGTTCCGGTGCTGATCAACAATGTCTATTCGGCACTGTCCGGCCTCAGCGGCGCGGGCGAGCAGGAAGAAGAACGGCCCGAACCCGCCGTCTCGATCCGCGCCTCGGTCAAGCCCGACTATCTCGTCTGCCTCGAAGACGGGAAGAAGCTGAAGATGCTCAAGCGCTATCTTCGCACCAATTACGACATGAGCCCGGAAGAATATCGCGAGCGCTGGAACCTGCCGAGCGACTATCCGATGGTTGCGCCCAACTATGCCGAGAAGCGCCGCGAACTGGCGAAGAAGATCGGCCTGGGTCGCGCCCCCGGCCAGAAGCGCGGTCGCCGCAAGAAAACCGCCGAATAATCACGCTCTCGCCGGTCGGTCGCCACGCACCGCCCGGCGAGGCTTGAGTGGGGCGCACGGCGCGCCTATGCCCGAAGCGAAAGCTTGAGGAAGTCGCGGCCGTGCCCCAGAAGATCGATCTCGAACAATTGTGCGCCGACAAGGGTCTGCGCATCACCGAGCAGCGCAAGGTGATTGCGCGCGTGCTCTCCGACAGCGAGGATCACCCCGATGTCGAGCAGCTGCACGAGCGCGCATCGAAGATCGATTCCGGCATCTCGATCGCGACCGTCTATCGCACGGTCCGCCTGTTCGAGGAGGCCGGCGTGCTCGACCGGCACGATTTCGGCGATGGCCGCGCGCGCTACGAGCCCGCGCCCGAATCGCACCATGACCACCTGATCGACGTCGAAAGCGGCAAGGTCGTCGAATTCGTCGACCCCGAGCTGGAAGCGCTGCAGAAGCAGATCGCCGAGAAGCTCGGCTACCGCCTCGTCGATCACCGGATGGAACTCTATGGCGTCCGCCTCGAACGCGACAACTGATTCCTCTGCCGAATGGGCGAAGCGGCAGGCCGCCGCGCGGGGCGAGAAGACGCCGATCTCCCTCATGGGCTGGGTCCGCCTGTGGACCCGCACGATCGCACTCGGCCTCGGGCTGCTGATCACCGTTCCCTGCCACTACCTTTTCAGGATCGTTTCCTACGGGTCGCCCTTCCCCAAGTGGTTTCTCGGCTATGCCGCGTGGGTCGTCGGCGCGCGCGTGCGGCGCCACGGCACGCCCTTGCGGCGCGACGTGTTCTTCATCGCCAACCATGTCAGCTGGGTGGACATTCTCGCGCTGGCGGGCGCGAGCGGCACCGCCTTCGTCGCGAAGAAGGAGCTGGCAACCTCGCCGCTGGTCGGCTGGCTCGCGGGCCTCAACCGCACGGTTTTCGTCCAGCGCGAGGACCGGCTGCGGGTCGCGGACCAGATCAACGCGCTGCGCGAGGCGCTGATGGACAACTGGTCGGTCACCGTCTTTCCGGAGGGCACGACGACCGACGGGCATTCGCTGCTGCCGTTCAAATCCTCGATGCTGAGCGTGCTCGAGCCCCCGCCGCCGGGCGTGCTGGTGCAGCCGGTGGTGCTCGATTACGGCAAGGTCGCCGAGTGGATCGGCTGGATCGGCGAGGAAGGCGGGCTCAACAACTACAAGCGGGTGATGGCGCGCAAAGGGAGCTTCCCGCTCGAGCTCCATTTCCTCGAGCCCTTCAGCCCCGCCGAGCATCGCGGGCGCAAGGCGGTGGCAACCGAGGCCAGGGCACGGATCGTCGAGACGCTGGAGCGCGAGATGGGCCACGGGTTGCGGCCCTTCGACCATGACGTCGCACCGATCCGCTACTCCAAGGCGAAGCTGCCGCCGCCCGAAAACGCCCCGGCTTCCGAAAATCCCTCGTCACCCCGGACTTGATCCGGGGTGGTGCTTTTCTTCGTCCGAACATCAAGGAGCTTTGCCCCGGGTCAAGCCCGGGGCGACGACAGGGTTGCGAGTGTTGCGTGGTGCGCGAAGCGAGCGTAAATGCCGCCCTTCCCATGAAACCCACGACTCCCCCCAAGACCTACCGGGTCAAGAGCTTCGGCTGTCAGATGAATGTCTATGATGGCGAGCGTATGGGCGAGCTGCTGGCGGCGCAGGGCATTACCCCCGCGCCCGAGGGTGAGGACGCCGATCTGGTGGTGCTCAACACCTGCCATATCCGCGAGAAGGCGACCGAGAAGGTCTATTCCGACATTGGTCGCTTGCGGCGCGAGGATGGCTCATCGCCGCTGATCGCGGTCGCGGGCTGCGTCGCGCAGGCAGAGGGCGAGGAGATCATGGCGCGTGCGCCCGCGGTCTCCATGGTGGTCGGCCCGCAGGCATACCAGAACCTGCCCGCCATGCTCGAACGCGCCGCCAGAGGCCAGCGCAGCACCGAGATGGACCTTGCCGCCGAAGCGAAGTTCGCCGGGCTCCCGCAGCGACGCACCGCGCCGCCCGCCGCCTTCCTCACGATCCAGGAAGGGTGCGACAAGTTCTGCACCTATTGCGTGGTGCCCTACACGCGCGGTGCGGAAATCAGCCGTCCCTTTGCGGAGCTGGTCGCCGAAGCGCAGCGGCTGGTCGATGGCGGCGCGCGCGAAATCACGCTGCTGGGGCAGAACGTTTCGGCATGGAGCGGGGAAAATGCGAAGGGCCACAGCACCGGGCTCGCCGGGCTGGTTCGCGAGCTGGCGAAAATCGACGGGCTTGCGCGCATCCGCTACACCACCAGCCACCCCGCCGACATGGACGACGAGCTGATCGCCGCGCATGGCGACACGCCCAAGCTCATGCCGTTCCTCCATCTGCCGGTGCAGGCGGGCAGCGACCGCGTGCTGAAAGCCATGAACCGCAGCCACAGCGTAGAGAGCTATCTCAAGCTGCTCGACCGCTTCCGCGCCGCGCGGCCCGATCTCGCACTGTCGGGCGACTTCATCGTCGGCTTCCCCGGCGAGACCGATGCCGAGTTCGAGGAAACGCTGCAGCTGGTCGGCGAGGTTGCCTATGCGCAGGCCTTCAGCTTCAAATATAGCCCGCGCCCCGGCACCCCGGCCGCGACGATGGACGGGCAGGTCGCGAAAGAGGTCATGGACGAGCGTCTGCAGCGGCTCCAGGCCGCGCTCAACCGCGACCAGCTGGCGTTCAACCAGAACACCGTCGGCCGCACCTGCGAGGTGCTGGTCGAACGCAAGGGCAAGCTGCCCGGCCAGTGGCTCGGCAAGACGCCGTGGCTGCAGAGCGCGTGGTTCGAAGGCGACGTGCAGATCGGCGACCTCGTGCAGGTCGAACTGGTCGAGGCGGGCCCCAACTCGCTTGCCGGGATGCTGCGCGAAACCGTCGCCGCCTGATTACAGCGGGATGACTATCCACCGTCCCGCGCCGGGGACCAGCTTGCGCGTGATGCGTTGAAGCCTAAACTCCGACTCGCATTTGAAAGGAGCCTATGGCCCGCAAACCCATACAGAAGGACGCCCAGGCCTTCTCCCCGCCGCCTTCGCCGCAGCGCGAAGTGCGCCGCGCGCAAATCGATATCAGCTTCGAGAACCAGAGCTTGCTGGCCGCCCTGTTCGGCCAGTTCGATGCCAATCTGGTACAGGTCGAGAACCGCCTCGGCGTGTTCATGTCGGCGCGCGGCAACCAGCTGCATATCGAAGGACCCGAAGACAGCGTGGCGCGCGCGCGCGATGTGCTCACCGCGATGTATGACAGGCTGGCGGTGGGGCAGGATCTCGACGCCGGGGCAATCGAAGCGCTGATCACCATGTCGGACGAACCCACTCTCGACGGGATCGTCGATGCGGATGCGGGCACTGGCAAGGGCGGTCCGCCGATCATGATCCGCACGCGGCGCAAGACCATCGTTCCGCGCAGCGCGATGCAGGCAACCTACATGCGTAGCCTGGTGCGCGACGACATCATCTTCGCGCTGGGTCCGGCGGGAACGGGCAAGACCTACCTCGCGGTGGCGCAGGCGGTGGCGCAGCTGATCACCGGCAGCGTGCAGCGCCTGATCCTTTCGCGTCCGGCGGTGGAAGCGGGCGAAAAGTTGGGCTTCCTGCCCGGTGACATGAAGGAAAAGGTCGATCCCTACCTGCGCCCGCTGTACGACGCGCTCTACGATTGCATGCCGCCCGAACAGGTCGAGCGGCGGCTGGCCTCGGGCGAAATCGAGATCGCGCCGATCGCCTTCATGCGCGGCCGCACGCTGGCCGATGCCTTCGTCATCCTCGACGAAGCGCAGAACACCACGCGCGAGCAGATGAAGATGTTCCTCACCCGCTTCGGGCAGAACAGCCGGATGGTGATCTGCGGCGATCCGCGGCAGGTCGACATTCCCGGCGGC